>CESL01074003.1_pt1 | contig 20976 bp, 21 predicted proteins | sample 531221 | NCBI WGS metagenome assembly CESL01 (sample SAMEA2622197, study PRJEB7988) | marine metagenome | biome: marine biome (ENVO:00000447); feature: mesopelagic zone (ENVO:00000213) & marine oxygen minimum zone (ENVO:01000065); material: "saline water (ENVO:00002010), including plankton...
TGCTGTCCGGCCGCAAGGCCGACCGCCAGGAACTGGCGCAGCTCGTTGCCTCGGAAGAGCGCGACGACACCCCCGAAGCACTGGACAAGGTCTGGGAAGAGGAAATGGTGAAATTTGTGGATGACCAGGGCAGCTCCTGTGGCACCGGTGGCGTGGTTGGACAGCGCCGCCGCGAACTGGAACAGACCCAGACCATTCACCTGAGTGATCAGCTGATGACGGACGCAACGCCCCGTCCGGCAGGGCGCGCCTGAGGCGCAGGAGGAAAAGACAATGTCCTATATCAACACACTCTTGTTCGGAATCTATCCCTACATCGCCCTGCTGGTACTGTTTGTCGGTACCTGGGCGCGTTATGACCATGGCCAGTTCACCTGGAAAGCCCATTCCAGCCAGATGCTGCGCAAGAAAAACATGGTGATGGCCAGCGTGCTGTTCCACGTCGGCGTACTGGTGATCTTCTTCGGCCACCTGGTGGGCCTGCTTACTCCGCACTGGGCCTACGAGTGGATCATCACTCCGGGCCAGAAACAGGTGATGGCGATCCTGGTGGGCGGTATCGCCGGCGTCATGGCCATCATCGGTGGCGGCATGCTCGCCTGGCGTCGTATGACCGACCCGCGGGTTCAGGCCAGCAGCACCTTCGCTGACAACATGATCATCATCATTCTGGTGGTTCAGCTGGTCCTCGGTATGCTCACCATCCTGCCCACCATGGGCCACCTCGACGGCAGCACCATGCTCAAGTTCTCCGCCTGGGCCCAGGGCGTCTTCACCCTGGAAGGATCTGGCATCGCCGCCTACATTGCCGACGTGCACTGGATCTACAAGACCCACATCTTCCTGGGCCTGACCATCTTCGTACTCTTCCCGTTCACCCGACTGGTGCACATGCTCAGCGTGCCGGTGGAGTATTTCGGACGGAAGTACCAGGTGGTTCGCAAGCGCGCCTGAACGGATACAGCCACCCTCTCGTCCCGGGAGGGAGGCTGGCAAACTGATTGACGGAGAGTCGCACCATGCAACTGATCCCCACCGGCGAAGCCGGCAAACCCAGAAACCAGTTCCCGCCGGTCTATGTGGGTGAGACTCTCATCCATGAAGACGACATCGCCCGGGAAATGCAGCACCATCCCGCGGAAGAGCTGGCGGAAGCCTGGCACGAAGCAGCCAGAAGCCTTGCCATCCGTGAATTGTTACTGCAACAGGCCAGCCGCCTGAACCTGGACAGCATCGAAGACGAAGAAGACCGGATAGCCCGGGTGCTGGAACTCGAGCTCAAAGTGCCAGACCCGAGCGAACAGGACTGCGAACGCTTCTACGCCGCCAATCCCGCCCGCTTCTGCAGCCCTACCATCATGGCCGTCAGCCACATACTGCTGGCTGCCGCTCCGGATGATATTGAAGAGCGCATGCGTCAGGAAGAAGCTGGCCGACAGCTGCTGTCTGCCCTCCTGGACGGCCGCTCGCAGTTTAACGAATTGGCTAAACAGTATTCCGCCTGCGAATCCCGCCACCAGGGCGGCAGCCTCGGCCAGATCAGCAAAGGCCAGACCGTCGAAGAATTCGAACGCCCGGTCCTGAGCCTGAACGAAGGCCTCCACCCCGAGCTGATCGAAAGCCGCTATGGCTGGCACATCGTTCGAGTAGACCAGCGAATCAACGGCGAACTGCTGCCTTATGAACATGTAAAACCTCAGATTCGCCAGTACCTGAGCGAAAGCGTGACCCGCCGGGCATTCCGGCAATATCTCCAGGTATTGGCTGCGGAAACCGGTGTGGAGGGCGTTGATCTGGAGCTGCCGGATTCGCCTTTGATGCAATGACTGCTTGGTTAGCAAAGCGAATAATTGAGCTAAGTCAATTACCCAGGAATAACACCAAGGATACCCCCATCGGGGGAGCGATTTTTCATCAGTATCCTTCTAGTATTTAAAATAAGATTTTGAATGCATGAATATGCAGAGAGGGTACAACCATGGCCATGACACAAACTGCTGAACAGCGATATACCAAGCCGGTGCTTGTCGCCATCAACAAACCACTTGATGAAGAAGACAGCCTGGAAGCGCTTCGCAGCCATGCCCTGTTCTGCAATCTGCGCCCGAAAGACCTCGATAGTCTGATCCAGCAATCGCGCCGGCTGAGACTCGGTCACCACCAGCTGCTCTACCGTCAGGATATGCCGGCTCATCACTTCTTCTTTGTGATTTCAGGCCGTCTGCGTCTGTATCGCCTGGATTCCTCCGGCGTAGACCGAACCCTTGACAGTATTGCACCCGGGGACTGTTTTGCCGAAGTCATGATTTATGCCAATCCGCCCAGGTATGCATGCTACGCAGAGGCCCTGAAGTCCAGCGAAGTGCTCATGATCCCGGTTAAAGCTTATCGGGAATTGCTGGATCGGAATCCCGAGTATGCCCAGGCGGCCCTGAGCCACTACGCCATGCGTGCGGTGTCCAGATTCCACGATCTTGAGATCATGACTGTCCAGAATGCCCGGGATCGTTTGATTCGTTACCTCATTGATTTGCTGCCGAACGGCGCGGAGGAAGGTGGCGAAGTCGAGTTGCCGTTGCCCAAATGCCTGGTGGCTTCACGCCTGGCCATGCAGCCCGAGACTTTCTCCAGAATACTGGCAGATCTCAAATCCAATGGTTTGATCAGAGTGAATCGCAGCAAGCTCTTTATTTCCGACCCTCAGCGGCTGATCGCTATCAGCCAATAGCCTCTCCGGGCCTCCGGGCCCGGCTTTTTGACCGCCTTGAACATCAGGGGATAGTGATGATCAGCAGTTACCAGCATCTTGTTCAGGCCAGCCGGAAAGAACCGGAGCCCCAGCGCTTTCTGTTCGTTTTTTGCAAAGCCGAATTACCAGACGACGCCAGTGCCGCAGAACGGGCTGCTTTTGAACGCGGCGAGGGTGGCGCACTGATGCCGGTTATCTGTGTCGACAAAACCCCCGATGAGGTTCCTTATTTCGATGTGTTAGCGGAGGAATCCCGCGCGACAGGCCAGGACTGGGACATGGTCTTTGTCGCGGCCATGTCGGGCCGTGGCGGCCATGCTCCTTCCAGTGATGAGGCCCAGCAACCCCTGACCATGATGGTGGAAAGCATCCGCATGGGGCATCTGGGCAATTACCTTCCCCTCAATAAAGCCGGCCACGCCATTAGCCTTGACTGAACTCAAGGCGCCTCTGGTTGGCCGAGGACTATCCTCAAAGAGGTATTTGATTTTCCTCAAAATTGAACGACCCTTGATGTAATCCATGGGGTATTGGGAGTTGTAGTGAGAAACGTCCTCCGTTGTGCGCTATCCATCTTGATGATACTTGCTGCTTCGCTGAGCTGGGCCCAGCCGTTATCGGAATACAGCCCTCCGGCCGGACGCCAGCTCATCGAAAAAGCCTTCCCGGAAGCGACAGAACTCCAGCCGATGGAAGGCAACCGAGCCATCCAACAGGTGTATTCCGGTGAGGAGCTTATAGGCTACGCCTACCAGTCCCTGGACTTTGTCCAGACTCCCGCCTATTCCGGCAAACCCCTGAATGCCATGGTGGTGCTCGATACCGCCGGAGAAATTCGTGCCGCCAAAGTCATACATCACGATGAACCCATCCTGCTGGTGGGTATCCCCGAAAGCAAGATGCATGAGTTCACTGACCAGTACACCGGTCTGAAAGCCGACCAGCGGGTGACCGTTGGAGGCACGTCTACCGAACGCAAGGTGGCGGTGGATGGCTTGTCCGGCGCTACGGTCACCGTGATGGTTATTAACGAAGTCATTATGCGCACTGCCCACCGGGTGGGTGTCGAGATTGGGTTGATTGAAGGTGGCAAAAGCAACCGGCCGCCCATGGCCAATGTGAACGCGGAACAGTTTCAGGAAAAGTCCTGGCAGGAGTTGACCGGTGACGGTTCCATTCGCCGCCTGGTGTTGACCAAAGGGCAGGTCGACGACTCTTTTGTAGGAACCCCTGCCGAGGGCATCGAAACTGCAGACGCGGGCGAACGCGATGACATCCTGATCGAGCTCTACGCTGCCTATCTGGATGCGCCGACCATTGGTCGCAACCTTCTGGGTGAAAATCAATACCAGTGGCTGATGTCTGAACTCCAGGACGGGGAACATGCCATCGCGGTGATGGCCAACGGTGAATACTCCTTTAAAGGTTCCGGCTACGTGCGGGGCGGCATTTTTGACCGGGTGCAGATCCGCCAGTTTGGCGACACCTTCAACTTCCGGGATCTCGATTTCCATCGGCTCAGCGACGTTTACGGTCAGGGTATGCCCGAGTTTTCGGAAATGGCGATCTTTATCGTGCGCCAGCAGTACAACTTCGATCCTGGCACGCCCTGGACGCTGGAGCTGACTGTCAAGCGCCAGACCGGCCCGCTGGACAGTGAATTCCAGGTGTTCCCTCTGGAGTACCAGTTGCCAGACCAGTACTACACGCGTCCGGAACCGGTTCTGAGCGACGAAGAGTGGCTTGAAAACCAGCCGCTGTGGATTCAGGTGTGGTACCAGAAACAGTTCCAGATCACCGTGTTGGGTCTTGGTATCGCCGTGCTGCTGTTCATCCTGTTCTTCCAGGACTGGCTGGTACAGAAGCCGAAAATGATGCGCTGGATTCGCCACGGCTTCCTGGTTTACACCCTGTTCTTCATCGGCTGGTATGCCCTGGGTCAGCTTTCCATCGTCAACGTGCTGACGTTTGTGAACAGCCTGATCAGCGGCTTCAAATGGGAAACCTTCCTGATCGATCCGATCATGTTCGTGCTCTGGGCCGTGGTGGCCGGCATCGTCCTGCTCTGGGGGCGGGCGGTGTATTGCGGCTGGCTGTGCCCGTTCGGCGCCCTGCAGGAGCTGATCAATGAAATCGCCCGCAAGCTCAAGGTACCGCAGTACACCGTGCCTTTTGCCTGGCACGAGCGCCTGTGGGCCATCAAGTACATCATCCTGCTGGTGCTGTTTGGTATTTCTCTGGAGTCCATGGCCACCGCCGAGCGCATGGCTGAAGTGGAGCCGTTCAAGACCGCTATTACCCTGCATTTTGACCGCACCTGGCCGTTTGTGACCTACGCCGTGCTGTTGCTGGTGGTCAATATCTTCACCCGCAAGGTGTACTGCCGCTACCTGTGCCCGCTGGGTGCCGCCCTGGCGTTGCCCACCAAACTGCGGGTGTTTGACTGGCTCAAACGTCGCAAGGAATGCGGTAACCCCTGCCGTCTCTGCGACAAGGAATGTGAAGTCCAGGCGATCCATCCGGATGGACACATCAATTACATGGAGTGCCACTACTGCCTGGATTGTCAGATGACCTATTTCGACGACCACAAGTGCCCGCCGCTGATTGTGAAGCGCCGTGGCAAGCGCCGTGGTCACAACGCACCCGGCCACCCAGAGGAAATTCCGGTGGTGCAGGTGAACTGAGTAGTCCCGAGGAGCCAGCCATAAGGCCCCGGTAAAGTCATGAGAAGCAATAACCGCCATAACCAATAACGGAGTTGGATGCTATGAAAAAAAGAGATGATCTGACCAAGGACACGCCGGAGGTTTCCGAAGGTGGTCTGAGCCGTCGTCGCTTTATGGGTGCGGCTGCGCTGGCCGGTGTCGCTGGTGCAACCGGTCTGGGCACCTCGGTCATGTCCCGTGAGACCTGGGCTTCGGCTGCGGAAGAAGCCCGCAATAAGGCTCACGTCGCCCCGGGCGAGCTGGATGAGTACTACGGTTTCTGGAGTGGTGGCCACCAGGGCGAGGTGCGTGTGCTTGGCGTGCCCTCCATGCGTGAACTGATGCGTATTCCGGTATTCAACGTGGATTCCGCAACGGGTTGGGGGATTACCAACGAAAGTAAGGAAATCCTGGGCGGTGACCAGCAGTACCTGAACGGCGACTGCCACCACCCGCACATTTCCATGACCGACGGTCGTTACGATGGCAAGTACCTGTTCATCAACGACAAGGCCAACACCCGGGTTGCCCGTATCCGTCTGGACATCATGAAGACGGACAAGATTACCCACATCCCGAACGTACAGGCCATTCACGGTCTGCGCCTGCAGAAAGTACCCAAGACCAACTACGTGTTCTGTAATGCCGAGTTTGTCATCCCGCAGCCCAACGACGGCACGGATTTCAGCCTGGACAACAGCTACACCATGTTCACCGCCATCGACGCAGAAACCATGGATGTGGCCTGGCAGGTCATCGTTGACGGTAACCTGGATAACACCGATGCCGACTACACCGGCAAGTACGCTGCTTCTACCTGTTACAACTCAGAGCGTGCCGTTGATCTTGCGGGCACCATGCGTAACGACCGCGACTGGGTGGTTGTGTTCAATGTGGAGCGCATTGCTGCGGCGGTAAAAGCCGGCAACTTCAAGACCATTGGCGATTCCAAGGTGCCGGTTGTCGACGGCCGAGGCGAATCCGAATTCACCCGCTATATTCCTGTGCCGAAGAACCCGCACGGTCTGAACACCTCTCCCGATGGCAAGTACTTCATTGCCAACGGCAAGCTGTCACCAACGGTATCCGTGATTGCCATTGATAAACTGGACGATCTGTTCGAAGACAAGATCGAACTGCGCGACACCATCGTGGCCGAGCCGGAGCTGGGTCTCGGACCCCTGCACACTACCTTCGACGGCCGTGGCAATGCCTACACCACGCTGTTTATCGACAGCCAGGTGTGCAAGTGGAATATTGCCGATGCCATCAAGCACTACAACGGTGACAAGGTAAATTACATCCGTCAGAAGCTGGACGTGCAGTATCAGCCGGGCCACAACCACGCATCGCTGACTGAATCCCGCGATGCTGATGGCAAATGGCTGGTTGTTCTGTCCAAGTTCTCGAAAGACCGCTTCCTGCCGGTTGGCCCGCTCCATCCGGAGAACGATCAGCTGATCGATATTTCCGGTGAGGAAATGAAACTGGTTCACGATGGCCCGACCTATGCCGAGCCGCACGACTGTATCCTGGTACGTCGTGATCAGATCAAGACCAAGAAGATCTACGAGCGCAACGACCCCTACTTCGCCAGCTGTCGTGCCCAGGCGGAGAAGGACGGTGTGACTCTGGAATCCGACAACAAGGTCATCCGTGATGGCAACAAGGTACGTGTTTACATGACCTCCGTTGCGCCTCAGTACGGTATGACCGAGTTCAAGGTGAAGGAGGGTGATGAAGTCACTGTGTATATCACCAACCTCGATATGGTTGAGGACGTGACCCACGGCTTCTGTATGGTGAACCATGGTGTGAGTATGGAGATCAGCCCGCAGCAGACCGCTTCCGTGACCTTTATGGCAGGTAAGCCAGGGGTTTACTGGTACTACTGCAACTGGTTCTGTCATGCTCTCCACATGGAGATGGGCGGGCGGATGCTCGTCGAAAAGGCCTGATAGAGAGTTGCCTGACTTGGGGTCCCGTTTTCGGGGCCCCTGGTTGCTTATCACTATCCTGAGATCTATTGATGTATCAACTATTGCGTTATGGAGTGGCCCTGTCAGTCGCTCTGTTTGCGCTCTCCGCCAACGCGGACCTGCAGCAAGAGCTGGATAACCTGGCCCCGGGCTCGTCGTTTCAACTTCCTCCGGAAACTCTGTCTCCACTGGCTATCAGGGTGCCCGGGGTATCTGTGTCCTGCGCTCCGGAAACGGTGATTGACGGTGGCGGGCATGGCAATGCGGTTGAGATTCTGGCAGAGGCGATCACCTTTTCCGGTTGCCAGGTTCGCAATTGGGGCAAAGACCTGAACGAACTGGATGCGGGAATTTTCGTGGCCCGCGAAGCGCAGGGTTCGGTGGTGGAAAACAACCGTCTTCAGGGCCCGGCATTCGGCGTGTGGCTGGATGCAACACCGGATGTGACCGTGCGGGAGAATCACATTCGCGGTGATACCAGCTTGCGGTCCCAGGATCGTGGCAATGGCATTCACCTGTTCAACACCACGGGTGCGCTGATTGAAGGTAACGATATCAGTGAGACCCGGGATGCCATTTATATCGAGACCGCGAACCGAAATACCATTCGCGGCAATGTGATGAGTGACCTCCGGTACGGCATTCATTACATGTATTCGATGCATAACCTGTTGGAAAACAACGTCACGCGGGGTACGCGTACCGGGTATGCGTTGATGCAGAGCAAGTACCTGAAGGTATTCAATAACCGTTCCGAGAATGACGAGAACTACGGCATTCTGATGAACTTCATCACCAACTCCGAGTTGCGCAATAACGTGGTCACCGGAGTGTCCCAGGGCCAGAGTGCCGGAGTGGTCATTTCCGGTGCCGAGGGTAAAGCGGTGTTTATCTACAATTCGCTGTACAACACCTTCGAAGGCAATTATTTCGGCCACAGCAATATCGGTATTCATCTCACTGCGGGTTCCGAGGAAAACCAGGTGTTCAACAACGCCTTTGTGGAAAACCAGCGCCAAGTGAAGTACGTGGCCACTCGCACCCAGTTCTGGGCCGAGGATGGCAAAGGCAACTACTGGAGTGACTACCTGGGCTGGGATCGAAATCAGGACGGCCTCGGCGATGTGCCTTATGAACCGAACGACAACGTGGATCGGCTGCTGTGGAAGTATCCGGAGGCCAAAGTACTGATGTTCAGCCCGGCGGTGGATACCCTGCGTTGGGTCCAGGATGCCTTCCCCGTAGTGAAGTCTGCCGGGGTGAGTGACCCCCATCCTTTGATGCGAATTCCCGACCACCTGCAATCGGAGATCCGATGAACTGTTTTCGACTGGAGAACGTCAGTCACCGTTACGACAAGGCCACGGTGCTGCACGGGGTAGATCTTCGGCTGGAGCCGGGGGAAATTCTGGGCCTGTTCGGCCACAACGGCGCGGGTAAAACCACCTCGATCAAGCTTATCCTGGGCCTGATGCAGCCCACCGAGGGCAAGGTTTCCGTGCTGGAAGGCTCGGCTGGCGATCCCCAGGTAACCCAGCACATCGGCTACCTGCCGGAGAACGTGATGTTCTACCCGCAGCTGACCGGCCGGGAGATTCTCAGCCACTTTGCCCGCCTCAAAGGCGCACCGCTGAAGCAGGTGCCTGAACTGTTGGAGCAAGTGGGCCTGGGAGACGCCATGGACGCCCGCACCAAAACCTATTCCAAAGGCATGCGCCAGCGTCTTGGCCTGGCTCAGGCCCTGCTCGGAAAGCCCAGGCTGTTGATGCTGGATGAACCCACCGTCGGCCTGGACCCGGTTGCAACGGCGGACCTATACCGCCTGTTGCGCCAGCTTCGGGATGAGGGGGCGGGCATTGTGCTCTGTTCCCATGTACTGCCAGGTGTCGAGCCATACATTGATCGGGCCGCGATTCTGACCGAAGGCGCCCTGAAAGCATCTGGAGACCTGCCGTCGCTGCGGCGACAGGCGAACATGCCGGTCACCCTGACTCTGCAGCCTGCCACGAGCCTGTCGGCGATGGAAAAAGCCATTGACCGGGCCGAGCAGCGCGCCGGATTGATGATGAAAAGTGAAAACGGACGATTGCAGGTAGACGTGAGACCCCAGGAAAAAATGGATCTGATCAAGACCCTGATGGCCTCCGGCGAAGTGGCAGACCTGGGCATCCATCAGCCCAGCCTGGAAGACATCTACGTACACTTTATTGGCTCGGGTGGCCTGGCTCACCGGGGAGGAAGCCAATGAACGCCATCTGGACCATCGCCCGCAAGGAGCTCAGCGACAGCTTCCGAAACCGCTGGCTGGTTGCCATTTCCCTGGTGTTCGCCACTTTGGCCCTGGGCATTGCCTGGTTCGGCGCCGCCGCTTCCGGGCAGGTGGGCTACGCCTCCACACCTGCGACCATTGCCAGCCTGGCCAGCCTGGGCATCTTCCTGATTCCGCTCATAGCGTTGCTGTTGGCATACGACGCTATCGTGGGGGAAGAAGAGGGCGGCACCCTGTTGCTGCTGATGACCTACCCCCTCAGTAAAAACCAGTTGCTGCTGGGTAAATTCCTCGGCCACGGCCTGACCCTGGCGCTGGCCACCATCATCGGCTTCGGTGTGGCTGGTATTGCCATTGCCGTGTTGGTAGAAGATGTCGCCATTGCCGCCCTGGCTGTGGCCATGGGGCGCTTTGTGGGTTCCACCGTTTTGCTGGGCTGGGGCTTTATCGCACTGGCCTACCTGGTGAGCGTACGGGTGAGCGAGAAACCGGTTGCTGCCGGGCTGGCCCTGGCCATCTGGTTTTTCTTCGTACTGATCTTCGACCTGGTACTACTGGGCACCCTGGTAGCCAGCGAAGGCAAACTGAATCCCGAACTACTGCCCTGGCTGCTGATGCTCAACCCCACAGACATCTACCGCCTGCTGAACATCGTCGCCTTCGGCGACAGCGGCCAACTCAGTGGCGTGCTCAGCCTGGGTGCAGACCTGCCTATCGGCGCTGCAGGCCTGTGGCTAGGCCTGATCCTGTGGTGTGCCATACCCCTGGCCGGCGCACTGTTACTGTTCAAAAACCGCCGAATCTGATCCTGACCGGAGACAAACAAACATGGCAAACCCAGCAACCAAATGGCTTATCGCCGCTTTCACCGCCACTCTCCTGGCCGGCTGCTCTGGCAGTGAACCCGAAATCGTCGAAAAGCCTGACCCCGTACACTTTGAATCCGGCGACGAGTGCCACGTCTGCGGCATGGCTATCACTGGCTTTCCCGGACCCAAAGGCCAGGCCTTTACCGAGCGAGAGCAGAACATCCGGAAATTCTGCTCCACCAAAGACATGTTCGCCTGGTTCCTGCAGCCGGAAAACGAAAACCGGGATCACACCCTCTACGTCCACAACATGGCCGAAACCCACTGGGACAGCCCGGATGACACCCACCTGATCGACGCCCGCGAGGCCTTCTACGTGGTCGGCTCAAACCTCAACGGCGCCATGGGCCCAACCCTGGCCTCGTTCGCCAACAAAACCGACGCCACAGACTTCGCGGCCGAGCATGGCGGCAACGTACTGGCGTTTGCCGACGTCACGCTGGAGCATCTGAATAATGGTATGACTATGCACGATATGGCTGGCATGGAAGGTATGCACGATGGACACGATATGGACATGGCCAAAGAAGAAGGAATGGCCGTAGATCACAACAATATGGACGAAGCTCACAGCGATCACAATATGGACCACTGAAATTAGGAATTACAGTTCAGGATCGAACAGGAAGGGATAAGTCATCGTTTTTAAAGACTTTGCCACCAAGGTATGAAAGCGCGGGTGATGGGGTGGCTTCCAAAAATTTGCGGAGCCAAGGATGGCTGAGCAGAAGCGCCACAGGGGCTCAGCCGAGCGCTTATGAAGCGAAGCTTCATGCGAAAGCTGAGCGACCACAATCTGTGATTGTGGGCCGGACCCCGAAGGGGTGCCGTAAGGAGCGTTTTTTGGAAAGGCTACCCGCACCTGATCAAACGCCAGAGTCAGCAGGCTACGTTTATCAGTTTGCAGAAAAGGTCAGCCGCCAGTCATATTCATAAACCGAAGAATCTGCACATCCCCATTGCTGGAAAAATGATGCCGCTCCGGCTTCAGATCCATGGCCTTGATGATAGCCTCCTGCAGCTTGTCATCCGTCACCGGATGCCCCCGCAACACACGGCGAAGATCCACTGAATGCTCATTGCCCAGGCACAGCAGCAGACGCCCCTCCACCGTCACCCGAACCCGATTGCAGGTCGAACAGAAATTGTGGGAATGCGGCGAAATGAACCCGACACGAACCTCGCTGTCCGGCATCCGGAAATAACGCGCGGGGCCACCGGAATCCTCCGTAGCCGGAATCAGCTCATGGTGCCTGCGGATAATGTCGCGCACCTCCTCACTGGTGCACAGTGCCAAACCGCGGTCATGCTCCGAAATCTGCCCCAGCGGCATCTCCTCAATAAAGCTGATGTCCACCTGCTTTTGACGGGCAAACTCAATCAGCCCCGGAATCTCCTCGTCGTTGCGGCCTTTCATCACCACCGTATTCAACTTGATACCACGGAAACCTGCGTCCCGGGCAGCATCAATGCCATCCAGAACCTGGCTGAGATTACCGGTGCGGGTAATGGCGCGGAATTTGTCAGCGTCCAGAGAATCCAGACTGATATTGAGACGCTGCAAACCGGCCTTGCGCAATGATTCCGCCATGGTGGGCAACTGACTGCCGTTGGTGGTCATGGCGAAGTCACGGAGGCCATAAGTGCCGACTTCGCGTACCAGCTCGAGGATATCGCGGCGCACCAGAGGCTCTCCGCCGGTCAGCCGGATCTTCTCCGTCCCCAGAGCAACAAAGTTCCGTGCCAGCCGGGCGATCTCTTCAAGAGTCAATACCTGTTGGCGCGGCAGAAAGGTCATGTCCTCTGCCATGCAATACACGCAGCGGAAATCACAGCGGTCAGTCACCGACAGGCGAACGTAATTTACTGTGCGGCCAAAGCGGTCTGTCAGTCGGGTCTGGGGCATTGAAGCCAGGTCCTGTTGCAATATCACCATGAGTTTAGGCCAAGTATGGCAAAGCGCGCGGCGGATTCCGATACCCCTCGGGGAGTATCTCCCGCGACCTTGCAAAGCCATCGGTCTTCCTCTATAACATTTAAATAAAATATATGTTAAAAAGTGGAGCGACACCAATCGCAATGGTGTTGCCAGTTTAAAACTCATCGAAAGCCTGGGAGATCGCTATGTGGTTCTACGAGAAATGGCTCGCTCGCGCTAATGCGGGTGTTCTGGTCAGTGTGCTCGGATTACTGTTAACCGTTGCTTTGGCATATCCTCTAGCGGCCAGATTGCCAATCGCGGTTCAGATACTCGCCCACATGGGAACGTTAATCTTCGCAGTCGGGGTGAAAATCGCGTATGTCGCCCGCTTGGCGTTCCTCAGTAAACTGGGAAGACCTGTGCACTGAATCACGGTAGAATAGATGCAGTTATGAACGGTCAAGAGGCCCACGCCATGGGCGCACAGCCAGGTAAAACCGGTTTCCGGATTCTTGCGTATATGAGTGTGGGGTTGGCGGCAGCGGGTGTGGTTTTGCCGCTTTTGCCAACAACCCCTTTTGTTATTCTCGCGGCCTTTTTCGCCAGCAAGAGCTCCCCGGCCTTTGCCCGGTGGTTGGAAGACCACCCGACGTTCGGCCCGGCGATTGAAGAATGGCGCGCCCGGCGTGCCATTCCACGCAAAGCCAAGTTGCTGGCCTTTGCCATGATGGGGCTGAGTTGGAGCATGCTGGTCTGGCTTGGATCGCCGGTTCTGGTACTGGCTGTCTCGGGGCTGTTTTTACTGGGTGTTGCCGGCTATATGCTGAGCCGGCCATCCTACTGATGTTTTTCTGTCATTTTGGAGTCATGAATGCACATCACCCGTTATACCGATTACTCACTCAGAGTGCTGATCTATCTGGCTGCAGAGGGTGATCGTCTGGCGACCATTCAGGAAATTGCCGACAGCTACGACATCTCCAAGAATCATCTGATGAAAGTGGTTCACCAACTGAACAAGAAAGGGTACATCGAGACTATCCGTGGCAAGAAGGGCGGGATGAGGCTGCATATGGCGCCGCAGGATATCAATATCGGAATCCTGGTGCGCGAAACCGAGCAGGACCTCAGCATCGTGGAATGTTTTTCCTCCAAAAATGCCTGCAAGATCACTCCGGTATGCGGACTTAAATCCATGTTTGGTGAAGCCCTGAAAGCCTTCCTTGAGGTGCTTGATCGATACACGCTCGCCGACGTGATTCAGGACCACCACCGACCACAGCTGTTGCGACTGCTCCAGATTGCTTGATTGCTGAACTGACGCACTGCTGTATTTGCAGTGCGTCAGACCTCCCAGGCTTCAATCGAGTATCCAGAGTTATACGTTTACGGGGTTCGCGGACCTCCGTTCCGGCAGTGAATATCGCAGGACTCTCTGCAGCACAGTTTTATACTGGCTCATAAATGAGCCGGTGTTGTAGTGAATGCCGTGTTTGCGACAGATTTCCTGCACCCGCTCGGAAACCTCAGGATACCGGTGTGCTGGCAGATCTGGAAACACGTGATGCTCGATCTGGTAGCTCAGGTGTCCACTCAGAATGTGCAGCCAGCGGCCACCCGTGAAGTTGGAAGAGCCGGTAAGCTGGCGCAGATACCAGTGGCCCTTGCTCTCACCTTCGCATTCCCGCTCTGTAAAGGTTTCTGCATCCTGAGTGAAGTGACCGCAGAAAATCACCGTTGAGGCCCAGAGGTTCCGGATCAGGTTAGCCCCGACGTTGCCGGCCAGCACGATAGGGGCCACTGGTAGAGTCAGCAATGGAAAGAAGACATAATCCTTGAATGCCTGGCGGCCGCCTTTACGGAAAAAGTCTTTCAGGAACGGCACTTTCTCGCGCCAGGAAATCTCCCGGCGACGTAGCTTCTCGGTTTCCAGTTCATGTAAACCTACACCCCACTGAAAGAACACGCTCAGCAAGATGTAGTTGATGAACTGCAACGTGTGCCAGGGTTTCCAGGGCTCTTCGTCGCTCAGGCGTAGCACCGCATAACCGTAGTCCCGGTCTTTGCCGATGATGTTGGTGTAGGTGTGGTGCTCGTAATTGTGAGTCCGGCGCCAGGACTCACTGGTGCATACCGTATCCCACTCGTAGGTCTGCGAGTTGAGGGTGGGATCGTTCATCCAGTCGTACTGGCCATGCATCACGTTATGGCCAATTTCCATATTCTCCAGAATCTTGGCCACGCCGAGGGTGGCCGTTGCCGCCACAAACACCGGCGGAATAAAGCCGAAGGGCATCATCACCCGGCCGCCGACTTCAAGGGCGCGGTGCAGGCGAACGATCTTGCGAATGTAGCGGGCATCCCGCTCGCCAAGATCGGCCAATACCTCATCGCGTACGGCATCCAGATCTTTCTGAAGTTCGTTGAGCTGTTGTTCGTCAAGTTTGATCATAAGGTCTCCTTGCGGCTGTATGAGGCCACGCTCGAATTCTGTGTGTCAGGCTTCCAGAGTCACCGGGCCACGGGGTACGGAAATGCAGAGTTGAACGCTTTCCTCTCCGGGACCGGAGGCTTTACCCGTCAGCCGGTTAATCACGGTGCCGCTGGTTTTTCGGCAACTGCATTGGTGGCAGATGCCCATTCGGCAGCCGTATTGAGGTTTGAGGCCCGCGGCTTCTGCGATCTCCAGCAGTGTGGCATCGCCGGAGGAATCCACATTGAGGTCGGCGCGGGCAAAACTCACCTCGCCGCCGAGTGTTTCATCACCGAGGGGGGAGGAAACCGGAGGGGCGAAAAACGTACAGTGAATCTGTTCTTCGCCGAGACCGCGCTGGTAAAGCAGGTCATTGGTGAGATCCATCAGCCCGCCCGGTCCGCACAGATAAACCTCGCGGGCCTTCAGACCGGGTACGGAATCCAGGTCGGCGTCGTTGAGGTAGCGCGGCTCGTCGGTTTCGTGGGTGCATATAATACGGACCGAGAGTGCCGAGTATCTTGCCGCCAGTGCTTCCAGTTTTTCACTGGCGATCACGTCCTCCTGAGTGCGAACAAAGTAGAGCAGCGTGACCGGTGCCCGGAAGTGCTCTGTCGCCATGGTCTCCATCAGGCTTAGAATCGGCGTAATGCCGCTGCCCCCGGCAATAAACAGCACCGGTTTGGGCATGGCTGGCATCAGAAAGTCGCCAAAGGCTTCGGTCAGGCCCAGTACCGCGCCTTCTTCCAACTGATCATGCAGCCAGTTGGTCACCAGCCCTCCTGGCAGGCGTTTGATGGTCAGTGTGACCACGCCGTCGTTCTGCCAGAGCAGGGGGGAGCTGGACAGACTGAAGGTGCGCTGGCGTCGCACACCATCAATATCTACACAGATGTTCACGTGCTGGCCGGCATGAAAGCCACTCCATCGGCTGGCAGGCCGGAGCACAAAAGTCTTGGTGTCGTGAGTCTCGACCAGAATGCGCTCTACCCGTGCAGGTGTGTACGCTTGTATCCACATGGGATTGATGGCCTCCGCCAGTGGATCAAAATAACTGGCAGGGTTGCTTCGATTCAGTAGCTGTCGGGCAAGCCAGTGCATGGCGCGGGTCTGGTTCATTTTTGCCAACATAGGTTTTCTCCAAGGTTTGTACCTGATCGTTGGTAACGATGTGTACACTTGTTCACTTATGTGTACGACTGTACACAGTGAGGGTTGCCGTAACAATCAGGGGGCGCTTCGTTGGCTCGAAATGACAAGTTTTGCGGACTTTTCTGCCGTCAGATGTGTACACTTGTTACCGCAACTATCGTGATAGGAAGACTATGGCAGACAGACCGAAACGCAGGCCCGGCGAAACCCGAGAGAAGCTGATGAACGCAGCGCTGACTCTGGTGGGCAAGGGGCGACACTTTGCCAGCCTGGGTATTCGGGAAGTGACCCGGCAGGCCGGCGTGGTGCCAACGTCGTTCTACCGTCACTTTCGCAGCATGGACGACCTGGGTTTGCAGCTGGTGGACGAGCTCGGGCTGGTCCTCAGGCGGATGATGAGGGAGGCCAGGGCCAACGTGTTGCAGGCCGACAAGCTGATTGAGGAATCGGTGGGTATCTTTGTGGCCCATGCCCAGGCCAACCGCAGTTTTTTTCTGTTTATGGCGCAGGGGCTGGCAGGCGAGAGCCGGGCCGTTCAGGAAGGGATTCGCAGCGAGATGCGGTTTTTTGCCAGCGAACTGGCCAATGACTTACGCCGGCTCCGGCTCATGGAGCACCTGAGCGATGCCGATCTGGATATGACCTGTGATCTGGTGGTGCGCACCGTCGCCTTCAGTCTGACCGATCTGCTCAGCATTTCCGAAGACGACGATTATCAGATCGGCCAGGTGCGAAAACGCACCACCCGATTCCTGCAGATGATTTTTGTCGGGGCTGGTCACTGGCAAAGCGACTGACCCCGTCCTGGGTTACTTGCGGGTTCGGGCGCGCTTCTTCTTCGGCGGCAGTATCAGCGATTCCAGCTCATCCAGAGCCTCACCGGTATAAACCGCCAGTTTCTGCATGCTCGGCAGCGTATCCCGGCAGCCGGTAAAACCGAAATTCAGCGATCCGGCATAGCTCAGGCAGGTGATGTTCAGTGCGCCGCCGTGAGCAATCAGCGATACCGGATACATGGCCTCAAGCCGGGCACCTTCATAATACAGCGTGTCTTCCGGGCCGGGCACGTTGGAGATAGTCACGTTGAAGACTGGTCGCATCCGCCCCCCGAGACCCGACATCAACTGCAGAATGTAGGGTGACATCAGCAGCATGGTGTACTGGGTCAGGGCACTTTTGGGAAGTTTCTGCAGGTGCTCCTTGGCCCGTCGGGTCGAGGTTTTGATCTGTTGCAGGCGGTTCAACGGGTCAGCTTCGTCGGTGGCCAGCGAGGCAATCATGAAACTGATCTGGGTGCCCGTACCCTCGTCGTCTGCCGGCCGGATATTCACCGGTATACCAGCCGTCAGCGGGTTGTCGGGCAGATTGTTCTGCTCGGCCAGAAAGCGACGCAATGCTGTGCCACACAGGTAAAGCACGATGTCGTTCAAGGAGCCGCCGGAAGCATGGGCCAGGTTTTTCAGTCGGTCCAGTTGATAATGCTGGGTGGCGAAACGTCGCTGCGCGGTAACCCGGTGATTGAGCACCGAAACCGGGCCTGTGAAGGGCGCGGTCAGTCCGTCTTCCGGGTGTCGAACCGAATGCACCAGGCGATTGCCGGCCTGCCATAGCCTGGGGGCCATGTCTGCCTGGAGTTTCAGGGCGTCCATGGCCTGGGAAACCGCAGCGGGCACGCTGGCCTCTTTGTCGGTTTTTGCGCCACGGCGTTGGTGTGGGCGTACCGTCCAGGGCGGTGGCATATTGCAGCGTTCGGGATCGGTGGTGAGCACCCTTTGCATTAGCCGCACGCCACTGATGCCGTCAATCATCGAGTGGTGCATTTTGGTGTAAAGGGCGAAACGGTTGTTCTCCAGGCCTTCAATAACGTGGCATTCCCAAAGAGGGCGGGAAAAATCCAGGGGGTTAGAGTGCAGTCGGGATACCAGAATACCCAGTTCGCGTTCCCCGCCGGGGCGGGGCAGGGCTGAGTGCCGGACGTGATAATCCAGATCGATATCCTTATCGACTTTCCAGGCCGGGGCGATCACACGCCCGAGGAAACCAGACCATGCCAGTTTGTATCCCCAGGGTGGTGCCACATCGCCGGCTTCTTTCATTCGAGTGACCATGTCACGCAGGAAGGTTTCTGGTGCGCCTTCCGGCAGTGAGAAAATCTGAAGCGTACCCACATGCATCGGGGTGTCTTCAGATTCAACCGCCAGCCAGGAGGCGTCCAGGGTTCCGAGACGTTTCATTCCTTGTCATTCTCCGCCAGTCATTTGTGTTTTGGTTGTTTCCTGCAAGTATACTGATATCGGTAGGTTCACACGATCAAAACCGGGATTGGGCTCCCATCTTTTTGCAGGGTTTCACGGTTACATAATGTCGCGAAGCCGGGCTCCCGGTCAGAAGGTTCGTGTGCTAATTTCTAAGGCCATAGGAACTAACAACAAGAATATTCGGAGGCTTTGTGGAATCCAGCCCGCTGATCTCGGCAGGTTTGCCGATCGCATTGTTCATTATCATGATCGGTATCGGTATGACGCTTACCCTGAGGGATTTTCGCCAGGTGGCGGTGTATCCGAAGGGCATGATTGTGGGCACCTTCGCCCAGATTCTCCTGATGCCGATGGTGGCGTTCGGGCTGGCTTATCTGTTCGGTGTGGCGCCGGCCATTGCCGTTGGTCTGGTGATCATCGCGGCTTGCCCCGGAGGTACCACGTCCAACCTGTTTGTGCTTCTGGCCCGGGGTAATATTGCGCTTTCCATCGTGCTGACGGTCTCCGCCAGCCTGATCACCATTCTTACCCTGCCACTGTTTACCAACATGGCGCTGCAGCATTTCATGGGCACGGAAGAGAACATCTCGCTGCCGGTGGGCAAGACCATTGCCATGCTGGTGGTTATTGTTCTGCTGCCGGTGGCCATTGGCATGCTGGTGCGAACCCGCAAGCCGGAGCTTGCGCGCAAGGCTGAGAGCCTGGTCAGCATCTTTGGTGGCATCGTGCTGGCGGTGCTGATTGTGGCGCTGCTCTATGGCGTTCGGGACCAGATGTGGGATCTGCTGAAGCAGGCAGGCCCCTCCACTATTGCCCTCAATGTCGCCGGTATCGTCCTGGGCTTGCTGGCGGGCAGGGTGGCCGGACTGACCCAGCGGGAATCCCTGGCGGTGGCAGTGGAGCTCGGTGTGAAGAACGGCACCATTGGTTTGATGGTCACCCTCACGTTGCTGGAGTCCAGCACCATGTCGATTCCCGCTGCCGTTTACGGTGTGCTTATGTTCCCCATTGGCTTCCTGCTGGCAATGTATGGCCGGAAGGTGATTCCCAAAAGCAACGTGACACATGCAGGCGGGGAATCCTGATTCATGAAATTTCTGAACGGTGTGACGTTACTGCTGGTTTATCAACTGACAGGCGAGATTCTGGTACGACTTCTCGGGCTGCCGATTCCTGGGCCGGTGCTTGGCATGGTCATGCTGTTCGTTACCTTGATGATCCGAGGTAGTGCCCCGGATTCCCTGAGCGAGGCCTCCAGCGCGTTACTGAGCCATCTGTCTCTGCTATTCGTGCCTGCGGGCGTGGGGATGATGACGCATTTCGGGCGTATAGCGGATGAGTGGCTGCCGATCACCCTGGCTCTGTTTCTGAGCACGGTGATCACCATGGTTGCCACGGCGTTGATTATGCAACTGACGACGCGCTGGTTTGTCCGTTCCGTTTCAGAACAAGGTGGGCAGCATGAATGAACCGGGTTTGCGCGACATCTGGGTCTACCTGTCGGCGTCGCCACTGCTAGGGCTGACCATTACTCTGGTGGCCTACGGGCTGGCCTACCGACTCTATCTGAAAACACATTCCAACCCGCTGGCCAATCCCGTCGTTACTTCGGTGGCGATGCTGATTCTCCTGTTGTTGGCAACGGGCACCTCATACAGCGATTACTTTGAGGGCGGTCAGTTCGTGCATTTTCTGCTGGGGCCGGCAACGGTGGCACTGGCGGTTCCTCTGTATCAGCAGTTTCGACGGCTCCGTCAACTCTGGTTGCCGGTCGCGATATCGTTGATCAGCGGGGTGGTTATTGCTGCTGGCAGTTCGGTGGGCCTGGCAAGGTTGTTGGGGGGTTCCCTGGAAATCCAGATGTCGCTGGCGCCTAAATCGGCAACGGCACCGGTGGCCATGGGTATTTCCGAGAAGATTGGTGGTTTGCCGTCGCTCACGGCGGTGCTGGTGGTGTTGACCGGAATTACCGGTGCGGTGCTGGGCACCAAACTGTTTGAATGGTTGCGCGTGAAAGATGACACCGCAAAAGGGATTGCCATGGGCGTGGCGGCCCATGGTATTGGTACCGCCCGGGCATTCCAGGTCAGTTCCCAGATGGGCGCGTTTTCAGGCCTGGCCATGGCGCTTTCGGCATTCGCCACGGCGCTGCTCGTGCCCTGGCTGGTGGACATGCTGGAAAACTGGTTGCCCATGTAAACGCGCAGTTCTTTCCGGGGTGCCGCATTACACTCTTTTTATGTCTGTCTGGAATGGCTATGCTCAGCCAATCATTGGCACAACATCAGGGTCTTAACATCATGCAAACCAAGTTCTTGCTCGACGAAGAACAGATGCCCAGGTATTGGTACAACCTGCAGGCGGATTTCCCCGAACCCCTGCCGGCCGTCCTCCACCCGGGAACAAAGCAGCCGGTCGGTCCAACGGATCTGGAGCCATTGTTTCCTGCGTCGCTGATTGAACAGGAAATGACTACGGAACGGGAAGTGGAGATTCCGGAGCCCGTTCGCGATGTTTATCGGATGTGGCGGCCGGCGCCCATGTTTCGGGCGCATCGGCTGGAAAAAGCCCTGGGCACCCCGGCCAAGATCTTCTACA
>CESL01135359.1_pt1 | contig 20920 bp, 22 predicted proteins | sample 531221 | NCBI WGS metagenome assembly CESL01 (sample SAMEA2622197, study PRJEB7988) | marine metagenome | biome: marine biome (ENVO:00000447); feature: mesopelagic zone (ENVO:00000213) & marine oxygen minimum zone (ENVO:01000065); material: "saline water (ENVO:00002010), including plankton...
AACCAAACACACAACCGGCGGTCCCAAAACCCGCCGGTTTTTTTGTGTCCGGAATCCGCGGGAGCAACTCGTAGCGTTAAGCGTAGCGCTCTGAGGCCCTATGCGTGCCTCGTTCCAGCTATGGCGAGCACCTCTATCACATAGCAGCACATAGGCGATCGCGTCCAACGTGTCGGCCGACTTGTGAGCGCTATCGAGCCGGCTTAGCTCTCAGCGATCTGCTCGAACTAATCTTCCAAGGCCATTCGCCACGGAACCGACGTCCGTCCGCGCTCTCTCCTATCCCCATTGTCCGCGCGACAGCCTTCCCGGCAGCTTCTTCGTGTCGATGAACCCTATCGCCAATCCCGCGATTACCATCCCCGAAGCAACCAGCTTCCACATCGGCAGCGGTTCGCGGAGCAGAATTACCGACGCGCCGCTGCCGTACACCGGCGCCAGTGACGCGAAGGGGGCGATCGTTGCCGCGGGGTAGCGCGCGCGCAGCGTCGCCCAGAAGCAGTAGCCGAATAGCGTATGCCCACCGCTTGCCATGCGATCGCCGCCCAGGCGCCGATGCCGGCGCCAGTGATACCCATCATGACGGTAACGGGAACTTCCGCCAGCCGCGCCCAGGGGTAAAAAACCTTGGGCAGGTGCGAACGCGCGGCGATCAGGCAATATCGTTCGGATCGGTACTGAGGCGCTGTCCGCGCCCGCCTTGTGCGCAGTCCATCGATAGGACCAGCCGCTTGCCGCCGATCTTGATATTCTGATCGGCCAGATCGAAAAGCAGGCGGCGAGACTGGCGCACCCGACAGGATTCGAACCTGTGGCCTCTGCCTTCGGAGGATTGGGGTGTTGGAAAAAGGCATTAAAAACAATCCTTTCCTGTTCTGACGAATCAAGTTGTATCGTGTTTTGTTCCATTCTGCATCCGGGAGTAATCCGGGTCAAAAGGCATCGCGGGCACCCTTCTGATAGTCCGGATGGTGGTGTTCATAATGGCGCTCGAGAGTGCGGATCGTCATGCCCAAAAATGCGCAGGCTTCGTTCTTATCGACACCCTTCTGCATAAGCCAGGTGGCACAGGTATGGCGCAACGTATGCGGCATCACTCGATCGTAGCCATCCGTCGGGATTCCTGATGCAACCACCGCTCTATGAAAGCTGCCTTTGACGTCGGCGACTGCAGCTCCGCGGTAGGTAATTACATGCGTATCGTCGGGGTGCTGCGCGCGGCGCCTCTGAAGATACTTGACCAGCCTTTTCGGGATGGCAGTGCGCGGCCGCTTTTTCTTCGTCCGACGCCTGCCGATCGGATTCCAATCAATGTGCCCCCGCTCTAAATCCACATCGTTCCACGTCAGCGACAGAATTGCTTCTTTTCGCTGACCGGTCAGCGCGCCGATAGCGATAAACAAGGGAAGGTGTTCTGATGCGCCCTTCAGTCGTCGGGCCGCCTTGACCAGCTGGATGAATTCTTTGGGCTCCAGCCAACGGATACGCCCATCCTCCGATTCTGGGCGATACACACTTACCAGTTGGGAAACATAGCCATCCTTTTTGTAGCGTTTGACCGCCGAACCGAGAACTCCCAACTCCCGCCGTACTGTCTCGACAGCGCGGTCACGCTTTTCGACGTATTCGTCGCAAGTATCTTCAGTGATGTCTGACAGGTATCGATTCTCCCAAAATGGGAGCATCGCCTTCACTGCCTCCTGAATCCTCTTTGGCGCCTTAACTTTCGGAAGCCGTTTCACCATATAATAGTTCAGGACGTCGGTAATCAGCACCGCGTCTGGTGGCGGAGCTACCTTCGGCCGACTGCGCCCAATGCACCATTCGTGCCGGAAGAGCTCAGCTTTTTCGCGGTCGCGCGTGAAAGTTGAGAGTTCCCTGCTTTTTCCGCCTTCGGTGACATAGAGGTAGAAGTTCCCATCCGGGTTCTTGCGATCGATTTCGAGTTTGGGTTCTCCGATTGGTCTGGACATGCTCTCACCATATTGAGGTTGATGTATCGCTCCCACGCTCCGGCAGGAATTTTGGGGTTTCTCTGACCACTGGTCAGAAAAATATGATCCAGTTTTCGTTCACGAATTAGCTCCCGAATGGACGCAACTGAAACCCCGACACGATCGGCCAATTCTCGTGGACTTTCGAGCAGAGAGGTCATAATTCACTCCAATCAGTTTGGTTTTGTTTCCGAATCGCTTTTTGGATCACAAACTAATCGTATTGGTCACATTTCAATCAATCAAGCGGAAGTTTGCTTGAGCGTGACTCGTGAGGTGCATTTTTGGCGGTCCTAGATGACATGGCAGAGCGGCTTGAGCAGGTGCGAAAGCGCGAAAAACTCTCTCAAGAGGCGTTTTCACAGCGCCTTGGCATCAGTCGGGGTGCCTACCAACATTATGTGAAAGGCGGTCGCGAGATACCATCATCCGTTCTGTCCGCCCTGCTCCAGGAATTCGAAGTAGATCCTTACTGGATGTTGCGAGGCGACGACGCTGGCGCATCGACCGAGAAGGAACGCCTTCTCGTTGCAAATGCCGTTAAGATCACGCGAATGCTTCAGCGAGCATACAAAGAAAGAAATATCGATTGGAGCGATGAGAAATTGGAAACCGCCGTTTTGTTCGCGCAGTTTTATCTGTTCGACAAGCGATCTGTTGTCGAAGAAGGCGAAGCAATAATTGCGAATTTTGCCGCCACGTGAGGTTGAAGGGACAAGTCATGCACGAAATCAGAAGTTCAGAATACTATAAGGTCATGCACGGTTATACCGTTCATGAGCAGACCCGCGCCGGATATCTCAATTTATTAGCATTGAACCGGTCGGTGTTGTTTGCAGGAACACTGGCACTGCTGGTGGCCGCAATATGCACCCCAATACCCGCTTGGACCATCATAGGTCTCGCAATGATTTTCGGGTTCCTGGTTATCCAGAAGCTCATTGAAAATCAGAACGGAACGTCGGGACTGTTCTTTGTTCAGGATGGCCGCTTCCACCCGCATTGGCAGTTCGTTGCACCGAAAAGCTGGCGGAACCCCTGAATGACGAATGATTCCGCCCAATGAACGCCACAGAAATCGCTGAAGCCATTGAGATTCTGGCGGAGCAGCCGTTTAACGCGGCAGAATTCCCCTACGCCTTTCTGGAGGCGTTTGGGCGCAAGCCTACCGAGATCAAGCGGCTGCGGTCTGGCAACACCAACAAGTCCGATCTGGGCGGCGTTCTTCAGCGTAACCACATCCACATCGCTACAGCCGCGCCGGGCGAGGTCACGCAAACCCTCACCGCCCTTCGCGACAGCCCCGCCACCGCGAAGGCCAAGGCCAAGTTCATCCTCGCCACCGATGGCGACATGCTCGAGGCGCAGGATCTGGCGAGCGGGGATATCCTCTCCTGCCCCTATCTCGAATTTGCCGAGAAGTTCGGCTTCTTCCTGCCGCTGGCGGGCATCACCACCATTCCCCAGCTGCGCGAAAGTTCGTTCGACATTCGCGCAACCCGCCTGTTCAACAAGCTCTATCTGGAGCTGCTGCAGGACAATCCCGATTGGGACACCGCCGCCCGCCGCGCGGATATGAACCATTTCATGGCCCGGCTGATCTTCTGCTTTTATGCGGAGGATACCAGCATCTTCCACCCCAGCTATCCCTTCACCGGGACGGTCGAGAAGATGAGCGAGCGGGACAGTTCCAACACGCATGAAGTGATTGCCGAGCTGTTCCGCGCGATGAACACGCGAAAGGAAGAGCATGAGGCGGAGGGCATCAAGAGCTGGGCGCGGCCCTTCCCCTATGTGAATGGCGGACTGTTTGGCGGATCGCTGGATGTGCCGCGCTTTAACAAGTCGGCGCGCAATTACCTGATCCACATCGGCAACCTGAACTGGACGAAGATCAACCCCGATATTTTCGGCAGCATGATCCAGGCCGTGGCCGATGATGAGGAGCGCGGCGCGCTGGGCATGCATTACACCAGCGTGCCCAACATCCTGAAAGTGCTGAACCCGCTGTTCCTCGACGATCTGCGGGCCAAGCTGGAGGAGGCAGGCAACAACAAGGTCAAGCTGCTCAACCTGCGCAAGCGGATGGCGAAGATCCGCGTGTTCGATCCGGCCTGCGGATCGGGCAATTTCCTCGTCATCGCTTACAAGGAAATGCGCAAGATCGAGGCTGAGATCAATCAGCGCCGCGATGAGGCCGATCGGGGATCGGACATTCCGCTGACCAATTTTCGCGGGATCGAACTGCGCGATTTCCCGGCGGAGATCGCCCGGCTCGCGCTCATCATCGCTGAGTTTCAGTCAGACGTGCTCTATCGCGGGCAGAAGCTGGCGCTGGCTGAATTCCTGCCGCTTGATGCGCAGAACTGGATCACATGCGGCAATGCATTGGAATACGACTGGCTGACGCTTTGTCCGCCGACAGGAACTGGCGTAAAACTGCAAGCGGACGATCTATTCAAGACCGACCTAACTCAAGTTGAAATCGACTTCGAGAACGAAGGCGGCGAAACTTACATCTGCGGAAATCCACCGTATGCCGGCAAAGGTAAGAAGTCGGATGACGAGATTGCGAACATGGATAAGGTGTTTAACCGTTACGGCGTCAAACACGGCTATATCGATTATGTCGCAGCGTGGTTGGTTCGGGCGGTTGAGTATGCACAAGAAACAGAAACTCGAATTGCATTCGTGACGACAAACTCAATTTGCCAAGGGCACCAGGTCCCATTGCTTTGGCCCATTATATTTGCAAGCGGGCATGAAATCGAATTTGCGCACACATCCTTCAAGTGGGCCAACCTCGCCGCGCACAATGCGGGTGTCACCGTCGTCATTGTCGGGCTCTCTAGGCAGGCTCGTTCCGTCAAGAAACTGTTCTCAGCGACCGATGATGACGGCTTCGAAGCGCGTGGCGTCAGCAACATCAATGCCTATCTTGTTGCCGGTGCGAATATCTTGGTCGGGAAGTCATCCAAGCCGGTCAATGGTATGAACAAGATGGACCTTGGTAACATGCCGTATGACGGGGGCAATTTGCTGCTATCGAAATCCGATGCGATCGATCTAGACCTCTCTGGCGAGGACCAGGAGAGATTCGTCCGAAGAATCTTTGGGTCAAAAGAATTTATTTCCAATCTTGTCCGATACTGCCTCTGGATTGAGGACTCAGATCTAGCTTCCGCACAAGCTCACCCTAAAATTCAAGCTAGGGTCGAAGCAGTTCGCGCCATGCGAAGCAAGAGCACTGACAAAGGTGGCCGTGCCATGGCCGCCCGCGCACATCAAATGCGAGAAATGAGGTCTTCAAGTTCTCATACGCTTGTCATTCCACGGACATCTTCGGAATCGCGTCAGTTCCTTCCAGCTGGTGTTGTCGCAAATACGAGTGTGGTTTCAAGTGAAGCATTCGCCATCTTTGATGGGCCGCTCTGGCAGTTGGGCCTTCTGCTTTCCCGAATGCACTTGCAGTGGATTGCGACCGTTTGCGGACAATTGGAAACCCGATACCGATACTCGAATGTGCTTGGCTGGAACACCTTCCCCGTCCCGCCGCTGACCGAGAAGAACAAGGCCGATCTCACCCGCTGCGCAGAGAATATACTGCTGGCGCGGGAGGCGCATTTCCCCGCCACCATCGCCGATCTCTACGATCCCGATGCCATGCCCGAAAATCTGCGCGCCGCGCATGATGCCAATGACGAGGTGTTGGAACGCATCTACATCGGCCGCCGCTTCAAGAACGACACCGAACGCCTCGAAAAGCTGTTCGAGCTCTACACCAAGATGACCGGCAAGAAGGCGGCGTGATGGCGAAACGTCCGCGTGGTTGGGATAAGCAAGCAGTCAATGGGATCGCTAAAAAACATTATGGCGGGCTTGCTGAGATGTTTGACGCGCATGGCTGGTATAAACTTGACCGGACTTTTGGCCAGATCGCTCCTTCCCATGTGAAGGCAACTTACGGAAGCGTCGCTGCCTTTGAGCGAGCTCATGAAAATGGCCTTGCAGGCAATGGTCTGGTTGATCCTATGGCTGCGATAAATTCCGATCCGCCAAACGTATGGCTGACAAGCTATTACGGATACGATCCGGAAAATTGGGGCCTGTTGGCCTTTGGGTCCGATAGCGACAGAGCAAAGTTCCTGCGTGAAAGCGAGCCGGGAGCACTTATCGTCGTCTACGGCACAAAAAGTCTCCGTGCCGATCTGGCCGGCAGAGTACTCGGTGTGCAGCAATTGTCACATCTGGCCGGACCGTCCGAACAATTCATCTCACCGCAGGCATGGGCCGATAAGCAAGCCAGCCCGAGAAACAGGAGCCGATGGCTGTTTGGAGTGCAGTCAACGCGGGCCTGGCACCTGGTTCCAGAGGATCGCCCAAGGGTGGAGGCTTTTGCTGATGAAACGTGGTCAGTTGGAGCTGGGCGTTCCATCGGCAGGTATTGCAAACGACTGACCAGCGCAGAAGCGAGAAAGGTTCTCGACCTCCAAATGTACGAAGGTCCTGTTTTTGGAGGGCGACAGATCGAGCACGCGGAGTTCGCTGATGGGCAAGACCTGATGCGACCAAGTCGACCGGGACCTGTTTCTCAGAGCGGCTTTCATGTGTCCGAAAGCGAAGGTCCGAAGCACCTTTATATGCTTGAGCTTGTCGGTGACGACATTGGTTCTTTCGTGCGTGGCCCCATAAGGAAGCGTAGAATCGTGAAGGTGGGTTTTTCCAAAAGCCCCGAAGTGCGCTGCAAATGCTTCAACAGCGCCTTGCCAGGCAGGCAGTTTGAATGGCGCATTTTGAAGTCCACCTTCGTCGAAGGCCTCCCGCCTTTCCCGTCGTCTCATCATGCCAAAAGCGGCGAGCAGGAAATGGTTCGGTTCCTTCACAAGAAGGCAGATTCAATGGGCGGGGAATTCTTCCTCGCCGATGACGACCACCTCAATAAGGCATGGAAGCGGGGGAAATCGGCGGCCAGCAAGTTCGAAGGTTGAAGGACGTAAACTCCATCATGGAATTGGCTTGTCTGCCGGACGACTGCGAACTATGATTACAGGTGATTACATCTGCATCAGGAGCTAGCTATGGGACATGAACCGGCAACTTCCCCCATCACCATTCGCGCGGCGAAGGAGATGGTGAGCGAGATCGATTCCATCGCCCATGCGCTCGACCGGTCGCGCAATTACGTCATCAATCAGGCGCTGCAGCAATATCTGGAAGCCAATGCCTGGCAGGTGGAGCGCATTAAGGAAGGGATTGCAGACGCGCGCGCGGGCCGCGTCCATCCCGCGGATGATGTCCATGCCGAAATCGTAGCGAAACACGGCTTTGGCCGCTGATGCTAGTCACTTATGCAAGTGCCGCCCGGCGCGATCTTAATGCGATTATCGACTATATCTCGCTTGAAGACCGGGCTGCGGCTGAACGGGTTTTCTATGCGATTTCCGATAGCGTCAGCAGGCTTGGCGATTACCCCAATATGGGCCATGTCGGCCGTGTGCCCGATACGCGCGAGCTTTCCGTGACGGGCCTGCCCTACATCGTCGTCTATGAAGTTTCCGCCGAGGCGGTGACCGTGCTCGCCGTATTCCACGGCGCGCGCGATCTGGCCCGTGCGATGGCAGAAAGATCAAAAGGGCTGCCCGATACATGACCAAGACCGTCCCTTCCGTTTCCGTCAGCTATGCGCAGAGCGGCGCCTCCACAAAGTCGAACGAGCTGGGCATGCGCCCGATGCAGGAACGCGCCTTTGAAAAGCGCGGCGAGCAATATCTGCTGATCAAGTCGCCGCCGGCCTCCGGCAAGAGCCGCGCACTGATGTTCATCGCGCTCGACAAGCTGACCAATCAGGATCTGCGCCAGGCAATCATCGTGGTGCCCGAAAAGTCCATCGGCTCCAGCTTCAATGACGAACCGCTCAGCCAGTATGGCTTCTGGGCGGACTGGCAAGTGGAGCCGCGCTGGAACCTGTGCAACGCGCCGGGCACCGATGGCGGCAAGGTCAACGCGCTGGGCAGCTTTCTGGAAAGCGACGACAGGGTGCTGGTCTGCACCCATGCGACCTTCCGCTTTGCGGTCGACAAGTTCGGCGTAGAAGCCTTCGACAATCGTCTGATCGCCGTTGACGAGTTCCACCACGTCTCGGCCAATCCGGACAACAAGCTGGGCACGCATCTGGGCGAGCTGATCGCACGCGACAAGGTGCATATCGTTGCCATGACCGGCTCGTACTTCCGCGGTGACGCGGAAGCCGTGCTCGCCCCGCAGGACGAAGCGCGCTTCGACAGCGTGACCTACACCTATTACGAGCAGCTCAACGGCTATGAGCATCTCAAAAGCCTCGATATCGGGTATTTCTTCTACTCGGGGCCGTATTCCGACAGCATCCTGGAGGTGCTCGATCCGGCGGAAAAGACCATCATCCACATCCCCAGTGTCAATTCGCGCGAAAGCACGAAGGACAAGCACCGGGAGGTGGAGCACATCATCGAGGAGCTCGGCGATTGGCTGGGCACAGATGATGCGACCGGGTTCCAGCTGGTCAGGACAGCGGACGGGCGCACCTTGCGGATTGCAGACCTGGTCGATGATGATCCGGGCAAACGCGATCGCGTGTCGGCGGCGCTGAAAGACGCTAGCCAGAAGAACAATCGCGATCACGTCGATATCATCATCGCTCTCGGCATGGCTAAGGAAGGCTTCGACTGGATCTGGTGCCAGCACGCGCTGACTGTGGGCTATCGAGCCAGCCTGACCGAAATCGTCCAGATCATCGGCCGCGCCACCCGCGATGCGCCGGGCAAGGCCCGTGCGCGCTTCACCAACCTGATCGCAGAACCCGACGCCGCCGAAAGCGTGGTGACAGAGGCCATCAACGATACACTCAAAGCCATCGCCGCCAGCCTGCTGATGGAGCAGGTTCTGGCCCCGCGTTTCGAGTTCAAGCCCAAGACGTCGACCAGCCAGGCAGACCCCGATTTCGACTATGGCGAAGCCGGATACGACCAGGAGCGCTGCAACGTCGGCTTCAACGAGGAGCGCGGCACCTATCAGATTGAGATCAAGGGGCTGGCAGAACCTAAGAGCCCCGAGGCGGAACGCATTTGCCGCGAAGATCTGAACGAGGTGATCGCCACCTTCGTGCAGGACAAACGCTCAATTGAGCGTGGCTTGTTCGATGAGGAGCTGGTGCCTGAAGAACTCACCCAGGTGCGTCTGGGCAAGATCATCAAGGACAAGTACCCAGAGCTGGATGACGAAGATCAGGAAGCGGTGCGCCAATATGCCATCGCCGCGCTTAACCTTACCCAGCAAGCCGCACGCATTGCCGCTGGCGATGACAAGGAACCGGGAGCCAACACCGCCCTGATCGACGGTGTCCGCAAATTTGCGATGGATGTGCGCGAGCTCGACATCGATCTGATCGACCGGATCAACCCCTTCGGTGAAGCCTACGCCATCCTCGCCAAAACGATGAGCGAAGACAGCCTGAAACAGGTTGCCGCAGCAATTTCCGCCAAGCGTACGAGCCTGACGCCTGAAGAGGCGAAGGAACTGGCCGTGCGTGCGGTCCGCTTCAAGAAGGAACGCGGTCGCTTGCCATCGATCAGCTCGGCCGATGCCTGGGAAAAGCGGATGGCGGAAGGCGCGGCGGCATTTGTCCGGTTCAAGGACGAGGGCCGCTATGAGTGACCTCGACCTCGACGACCTGCGCAATGAGCTGGCGGATTTTGCCCAGCCAGAAAAGAAGGTCCAGCGTTCGGCCAAGGAAGAGCGCGTCATCGCAGGTTTCGAGGAAATCCAGCGTTTCGTCGATCAGAACGGCCGCGCACCGCTGCATGGCGAGGATCGGGATATTTTCGAGCGGCTCTACGCGGTCCGCCTGGATCGTCTGCGCGGCCTATCCGAGTATCACGAACTCCTGATGCCACTCGATCATCAGAGTCTGCTGACGGCAGCAGAACCCACTCCATCGGCGCCGGTAGAGAACATGGATGACGACGAATTGCTTGCCGAACTCGATGGCGCGGCGGGCAGCTCCGATATCACACAGCTGCGCCATGTCCGATCGGCTACGGAGAAGCGCGCCGCCGAGGAAATTGCCAACCGCGAACGGTGCGAGGATTTTGACCGGTTCAAACCGCTATTCGATGCCGTGCAGGCCGATCTCGATGCCGGGACCAGAACCACGCGCCCTTTTGTCAAGGATTCTGGATTCTTGAAGGCAGATATCGGCGAGGGGCAGTTCTTCATCCTTGGAGGACAGATCGTATATGTTGCGCATGTCGGAGAGCCAATCAAAGCACCTAATGGTGAGACCGATGCGCGGCTACGTGTGATCTATTCCAACGGGACCGAGAGCGATCTGCTACTGCGTTCACTGCAGCGGGCACTCTACAAGGACGAAGCTGGTCGCCGCATCACCGAACCAACTGCTGGCCCGCTTTTCGCCAGCGAAAACGACGAGGAGGATCTGGCCAGCGGAACAATCTACGTTCTGCGGAGCAAATCAGACGACCCTCGCATCGCACAGCATCGAAACGTGCTCCATAAGATCGGCGTAACCGGCGGTAAGGTCGATAAGCGGATCGCCAATGCAGAGCTGGATCCGACCTTTTTGATGGCCGATGTCGAAGTCGTCGCAACTTATGAGCTCTTCAACATCAACCGCGCGAGGCTCGAGAAGCTGATCCACCGCCTGTTCGGTCGAGCTAGGCTGAACATCGAGATTCAGGATCGCTTCGGCCATCATGTCTCCCCGCGCGAATGGTTCCTTGTCCCGCTCTTCGTCATCGATGAGGCCGTAGAGAAGATCAAAGACGGCTCGATCACCCAATTTTCCTACGATCCGGATGCGGCAAAGCTAGTAGGCTGACCAATGGGTTCGAGCTAACCTCGATACATTGGACTTACGTAAAGCCCCACATCACAGCTGGAGGTGGCATCTAGGATGATTCGGCGCGCCAGCTTCCGATTTAACTTATCGACTAGGCGATAGTTGGCTTATGCCAGATCAACTACCCTGCACCTCATCGATCGCCGATAGTACGTCCACGAGTTGAGCGCGAAGGCCCGAAAGGCCAACTGCAAGCATAAGATCGCGCCGATCCGCCAGCTCAAGCACGGTCCGCAAAATCTGGTCGGAATGCCTCATCAGGATGACGAGATTATCCGCACTTGGGCTGTTCTTTCCATCGAACCAGTTTCGCACCGCCCGCTCGTTGGAGTTGGTCAGCTTCGCGACGGTTTTGACCGACGATGGCAGTGCACCGAACTCCTGCTTGAGCGCAAATGCAAGCGCCTCGCTTAATGTCGATGGCGACAACTTCGGAAAAGTTTTTCCTGATTTCGACTGAAGACTTCGGTCCTTCTTCGTGAACGACATACCGCTGAACTCCCAATAAATATTCGAGGGAATCGAAGGGTGTCATTCCGTGAGAAAATGAAAGTATCGGGCAGATGCAATCGGCCAAAGAAGAGCAAGACAAAGACCATGAGGGGCCGCTAGTTCGAGCCGCGCAATATGTGCGGATGTCGACCGAGCATCAGAAATACTCGACCGAGAACCAAGCAGAGATCATTGCGCAATATGCCGCGCGCCGCGGCTTCGAGATCGTCAAGACCTATGAGGATTCCGGTAAGAGCGGGCTGAAGCTCGAAGGCCGCTTGGCACTGCAGCAACTGATCCAGGATGTTCGCACGGGGCAAGCCGACTTCGAGGCTGTGCTTGTTTACGATGTGAGCCGCTGGGGCCGCTTTCAGGATGCCGACGAAAGCGCCTATTATGAGTTCATCTGCCGTGAGGGCGGGATTACAGTTCACTATTGCGCGGAACAGTTCGAGAATGACGGAAGCCTCAGCGCGACAATCATCAAGAGCATGAAGCGCGCGATGGCCGGCGAATACAGCCGGGAACTGTCCGCCAAGGTCTTCACCGGGCAATGCCGTCTGATCCGGCTTGGCTATCGTCAAGGTGGTCCGGCCGGCTTCGGCCTGAGGCGCGTGCTGGTCGATGAACACGGACACGTAAAGGCCGAGTTGGCACGAGGCGAACACAAGAGCCTACAGACCGACCGGGTGATCTTGCAGCCGGGACCGCCTGAGGAGGTCGAAACGGTCCGGCGGCTCTACCGCATGTTCGTGGTGCAGCAGCGCAGCGAAAGCGAGATCGCCGATGTGCTCAACGCCGAAGGTCTGCGGACCGACCTTGGGAGGGAATGGACGCGCGGCACCGTCCACCAGATCCTGACCAACGAGAAATACATCGGTAACAACGTCTACAACCGCATCTCCTACAAGCTGAAGGCGAAGCGGGTCGCCAATCCGCCCGACATGTGGGTGCAGCAGGATGGCGCTTTCGAGCCGATCGTGGAGCAAGACTTCTTCGACGCAGCCCAACGCATCATTCAGGAACGCTCCCGTCGTTTTACCGATCAGGAATTGCTCGACCGCCTGTCGCAATTGTTTGCCGACAAGGGGTGGCTGTCGGGCGTGGTTATCGACGAATTGGAGGACATGCCGTCGAGTTCGACCTTCCGGCACCGCTTCGGAAGCCTGACCCGCGCATACGAACTCGTCGGCTACACACCATCGCGCGACTACAGCTATATCGAGATCAACCGGGCACTGCGCGCCATGCACCCTGAGATCGTCGCGTCGGTGATTGGCGACATCGAGACGCATGGCGGAACTGTCGAGCGCGATCCTTTGTCCGACTTGCTGCGGATCAACGAGGAGTTCACTGTCGCACTTGTCATCGCCCGCTGCCATACATCGTCGGCAGGCGGAATGCGTTGGCAGGTGCGGTTCGACAGCGGTCTTCGGCCCGATCTGACTATCGCCATCCGGATGGAGGACGACAACCAGACGGTGCGCGATTATTACCTGTTTCCGTGGCTGGATCTCAACCAAACTCCGAAGCTGCGCCTCGCACCCGATAACGGCATCCTGCTCGATGCTTTCCGATACGATAGCCTCGATGCCTTTGTCGAACTGACCCGTCGCACTTCGCTGAGGAAGGCGGCATGAGCGACGCGAGCACCGAAATCCGTCAGGTTCCGATCGATCTCATCACCGTCCTCAATCCGCGGGTGCGCAATAAGCGGGTGTTTCAGGAACTGGTCGACTCCATCGCTTCACTTGGCCTCAAGAAGCCGATCACTGTCAGCCAGCGATCCGGAAAGAACCGCTACGATCTGGTCTGCGGCCAGGGCAGGCTCGAAGCATTCATCGCGCTCGGCGCTTCGGAAATCCCGGCCATGATCGTCGAAGCAAACGAAGAAGACTGCTTTGTCATGAGTCTGGTCGAGAATCTGGCTCGGCGCCAGCACAGCCCGCTCGAACTGGTCCACGGTATTGGAGAACTGTCGCAGCGCGGTTATTCCCATGCCGAAATCGCCAAGAAAGTCGGGTTCTCGGTCGACTATGTCGCGGCCATCTGTGTTCTGCTCGAGCAAGGCGAGGAGAAACTCATTAACGCGGTCGAGCGCGGCACCATTCCGCATTCGATCGCGATGGAGATCGCGAGAGCCAAAGAAGGCGAGGTCCAGAGGGCGCTCGCCGAAGCCTACGAGCAGAACAAGCTCCCTGGAAATCAGGTCCTCGCGATCCGGCAGATCATCGAGCAGCGTAGGGTGAGCGGCAAGCAGGTCCATCGCGGCTCGGGTAAGGATGCGCGAACGCGGCGGGTCAGTTCGGAAAGCCTGATCCGTTCCTACCAGCGCGAGACCGAGCGCCAGAAGCTCCTGATCAAGCGCGCCTCACTGGCGCGCAGCCGCTTGCTTTTCGTCTCCAACGCGCTTCGCCGCCTGCTTGCGGATGAGCATTTCGTGACCCTGATGCGAGCAGAAGGGATCACCTCATTGCCCGAAGCGCTGGCCGAGCGTGTTGGTTCGGGGATTTCCCCATGACCAAGCCCATCAAGATCGCTTTCGATCAGGATGTGGTCACGCTCCCGATCGAGAAGCTGTTGCCAACAAAGGCGCTGCCGAAGACGCTACAGCAGAGCGTCAAATACAGCCGTATTGCCGCTTCGATCAGCGAAGTCGGTATCATCGAACCGTTATCGGTCGCGCGCCAAAAGGGTGGAGCCTATCTCCTCCTCGATGGTCACGTTCGGCTCGCAGCGCTGCGCGAGCAGGAAATTGGCGAAGCGCCCTGCATCATTGCGCATGATGACGAATCCTTCACCTACAACAAGCGGGTCAATCGCCTTGCGGTGATCCAGGAGCATTACATGATCGTCCGCGCGCTCGATCGCGGTGTCTCCGAAGAGAAGCTCGCGCGCGCCCTCAATGTCGACATCAAGGTCATCCGCAACCGGCGGCATCTCTTGCGAGGCATAAGCGACGACGTCGCCGAGTTGCTGAAGGACAAGCAGGTCGGCCACGTCGCTTTCCAGAAGCTGCGCAAGATGAAGCCGCTCCGCCAACTCGAAGTGGCGGAGCTGATGGTGTCTGCGAACAACTTCACATCCTCCTACGCCAAGGCGCTGCTAGCAACGACCAAACCGGAAGACCTCCTCAACCCTGACGAGCAGCGCAAGGCGACGGGCCTATCGACCGAACAGATGGAGCGGCTCGAGCGGGAAATGTCGGAGCTCAGCACCGACTATAAGGAACTGGAGATGTCCTACGGCGACGACATGCTCGTGCTAGTCGTCGCATCGGGGTTCCTCGAACGCCTGCTTGGCAAGCGCGAGATCGAGCGGTTTCTCGAAACTCGCCACCCTGAAATCTTGGAGAATTTCAGGTCGGTTGTTCAGGCGACTTCGCTTGACCAATCGCCAGCGAATGGCCGTGCGACCTAGCACGATGGGGACCCGGACCCGATAAGCGCGGGGACCGCGGGAGACGCCGCACCGTGGGGTGGATCGAGCGCGGCGGTGGGAATGGCGGCGAACCCGCAGGAAGCCCACCACAAGTCCGATAGGACTTGGCGGAAAGGTGTGCCGGGCTCGCGCGGGTCCGGCACACATGGCGCTTCGGATGAGGATTGATGGATTGGTAGGTTCCGCTCCTAATGGCGAACATTCGACGCGCGTTCGCCATCGTTCAATTGCAGGCTCGGCGCACCAGTTCTAATCGTGTCGGATGGATGCGATTGATGTTGCCTTTGTCCTTTTTCCCAATGTGACACAGCTTGACCTGACGGGCCCGGTCCAGGTCCTATCGAGACTTGGCAACGCATCAGTCCATCTTGTTGCCGGGTCAACCGCACCGGTGATCACCGACGCGGGCTTCTCCATAAACCCTACGTGCACCTTCAACGACTGTCCCAATCCCAATATCGTTTGTGTTCCGGGTGGAGCGGGCGCGGATGGCGCCATTCTCGACAACGAATTGATCGAGTGGCTCCGCACGGCTTCCACAAAGGCTGATTGGGTCACCAGCGTATGTACAGGCTCACTCGTGCTGGGCGCAGCGGGCCTTTTGCAAGGAAAGAAAGCCACCAGTCACTGGCTATCTCGACCGATGTTGGCTGAATTCGGCGCAATACCGGTAGCTGAACGGGTTGTCGTCGATGGAAAGTTTGTCACAGGCGGAGGCGTGACTGCTGGCATTGATTTCGCTCTCAGCCTTACGGCGATGATCAGAGGTGAGGAACACGCCAAGCTTGTTCAACTGTCCCTTGAATATGATCCGCAGCCACCTTTTCGCTCGGGTTCGCCGGACGATGCAGATCAAGTCATAGTGGAGCGGATTCGCAAACTTACAAAAGATTCACAATCGCGAAGGCAGGCCAATGTATCGGCAGCTGCCGTCAAACTGAGCGGATGACTTTATAGGTAGCAACCCACCCCACTCGGACATCACGCTTTGCGCACACGCAGATAGGAATGCGCCCGGATACTACCGTCGCATAACAGCCTTCACCTAAAAGACGATCTCAGATAATTGGAACACGCCCGTCGGTCAGTCCCGCGGGTGAGGCTTAGTAACCTCGCAATCTTGCGACCGGTCGAACCAGTTTCGGCCGGGTGGCTGTCGCGCATGTCCAAGGTTCTGCCCAAAGGCGGCAGCGCCTGTGCGCAAGTCCAGGTTACTAACACCCGGCTCGGGTCCGCCTCTCAGATAATTTGGAGGCGCCAAAGTGAAGACCGCACGAAACCTCTGGGCAATGCCGTTTTTCTTGTTGTCCCCGCACCCAGCGCTCTTTGCGGCCGACCCGCTACCTGCGTCACGAAGTAGCTGCCAGATCATTGTGGATTACGATGCCGAATATGAGGAGGCTGTCGCATCCGCACTCTCAAACCTGGAGCGATACGAAGAGCTGTGCGGGTTCCTTGAAGCTCGAGATCTGCACGTTGTGCTGAAGGGCACAAGTGGGATCCTCGAAGAACGGTCTTACGCGTGGGTATTGGTAACGCTTGCTAATAGCGAGACCGGTATGGATGCGGGCGGACATCAAACGGTGACTCTGCTTGGTAGCCCGGCAGATAGCGTTGAAGAACGACGAGTACTTTTCGCCGTCATGGAACGAGCGCTGGAAATCGTTGCCGACGCACCGGCGCACTTCGTATCTGATAGAGATCCGCGCTGATGGGTATGCGCCAATTGTTTGGCGAAGGCACAAAAGAGCTCGCCCTTCCCACCCACATGGTGACCTCGGCCCCATCACTTCCCGGTTGGACGATCTCGACGCACCTGGCGATTGTCGGATCGTCGCGAAACATCAAGGTGGGGCTGCTTGATCCGCGCAAAGACGCAGGGCAAGTCTACGAAGAAGCAATTCTGGAAATGTGCGAGAGCGCCAAGGACCTCGGTGCAAATGCCATTCTAAACGTACGCCTTGCCCCGATGGCGATCGGGGCCGGCTTCATCGTGTCGTCACTTCTCGTCACTGGCGATGCGGTGATAGCAGTCGAGGCAGATCAATAGTGATGTGCGATGGCCGTTTCCAGGATGTCTGAGAGCCGTTCTGCTCCGCAATCACGATGGTCGGCTCTGATTGGCACCCGCTGCAAGCTGAGATAGTTTCCTTTAGAGATGCCAATTTTCGCCCCGAGTTCTCGGAGGCCGCGCAAGCACTCAGCTCCACCACCTTCCGGTAGCATCCAGATGGGCACGACTCCGTTATAGTGATCCCTGCGGCATGGGCTTCAACCATAGTCAGTTTCCATAATCGGTTGGCGATGAGCCTCTCATAGTGGAGCTTGCTGATGATGCGCGACTGGCCTGGGAGGCAATTGGACAGAGAGTAACCCCACTTCAGGAGTTGCTGCGACCAGCGCAATTCCGCCTCCAGGCTTTGAGCGCGCGTCGAACATCGTTCGAGGACAATGAATCGCGGAAGTTGGTTGGCCAGGATCAAATGATAGATTTCTGACCTAGCGGACTGATACTTGTCCCTTTGCGCAAGTGCTCGACGAATATGATCGATCGCTCGACCATGAGGGTTTTTCGTTTCCCCCACGTAAAAAGGGAGCGCTTGGTATCGGCTTCTCGGATCGGTCTTGGTGGAATCGAGAATAGCGTAGACTACATATGGCGCTCCATCGGCGGCCTGCGCAAATTGCGTCGCTAGTTCGTTCATTCGGTCCTCAAAATCGAGACCAATTTCGAGCGAATTGTTGCACATCGAACTTCTCCTTTGCTCGATGCCGCTCCTTCCCCCTCCTCTTTCTTCATCCCTGCCACTTCCCGATTTCACGTGTGCGCCGAATCGGAGCGTTGCCTGAAGGGCTCCTTCTCAATAATCTGCGCGCGAAAGGGTAAGCGATGCCTGCATCATTCCATCCTGAGTCATTCGACATCGGCGCGTTCGATCTCGAAATCACGCTGAGAGATGCGGCGCTGGACGAGGCGAACCGGCCCACCCGCCGTATGCTGGCGAACGCCTGCATTGGGGTCGATCCATTTGACGCTTACTATGCCTCGCTCGAACTCTTTGAGGCGTTGCAGGCGGTTCATGAGGAATGTGCAGATGCTAAGGCGAAGCTGGCGCGCATCCTGTCCACCCGGTGCGACGATTTCCAGCGGTGCCTGTATTATTCGCTCGCCGGTCGCGGGGTGGTGCAAATGCTCGAAGACTTCGAGTGGTTGCTGCACATCCTTCGAGGAAGGGCCAAGATCTCAGCCGATCTGCTTCGGCATGGCGGAGACGTGCAAGTAGCTCACACACCTTACATTTGCGATGAGCCTGACGGCTCCATCGCCGCCGCTAACCCAGATTTCGAACTGGGTGCATCGTGGTTGATTGATCCCGAGCTGGGTGGGAGACTGAGCGACTAATCTTTGAACTGTTAGATCTTTTCGCAGGTCGCGGTACGCTGGAACTGGGCCTTCCTACCGGCAGCTTTGCGCCCTAATCCCGGTCATTCGCGCCATTGGTGGCTAGCCCCAAAAGCTGACGTTCGTTCATCAGGTTATGAATGGCGGCTTTTAGGATGCCTCGGACATACCGGCGGCGGCGCAATTTGGGTGGAATTGCGACTGTCTGCTTCTTAAGCGAAATAGCGGACTAAGGGTCGGAACGCCGGGTTTTTGATGATGGCCGTAAACGACCCCATTGCGGACATTGCCGACTAACAGCTTCACAGTTATCCGTGCTTTCCGAAACGAGGATGGGTGGATGTAGTGAAGAAACTATCGCGTTTCATAATACCGATAGCCATCGGCCTCCTGACTTTTGCAGCGTTGCGCTACCTGTTTCCATCATCGCCAGCGGCAGAAACCGCTCACTTAGAGTGTTCATTCGCAGCGCCAGAGCAGTCAGCGTTGGTTACCAATCCTCATTCGCAGGATAGAATTGGCAGAATCGACTATGAGGCCGATCTGACTGGCAAGTATGTCGATGGCGATCTAATTCTTTGGCACGCTGATGGTGTGGCGACCTATCAAGGCGGATCGCAAAATCTGGCAGGCGCAATTTTTCTACGGCCCACTAATGAGGTGCGCGGCTTTGGACTTTATCGTGATCGTCATCCGCACCAATCGGATGACTTGCGTATCTCAACGCTGAACGAAAACGGTAATCTAGACTGGGATGACGAGTCAGCATTCGTGTATTTCGAGAACGCACCGGACAAGATGGCTCAGCAATTCGATTACAGCTGCACTGTGCGTCAAACTCAGAGCCACTAACTTCAGAGTCTTGATATCCGCTTTCCATCCCTTCTCCGCCGTTCCGCCTGCGGCCATGAGTGAGAGCGGGTTGTCGGCTTTTAGGTAGTACAGCGCCAACGGCGAACGACCGAAATTGAGCGCGTTTCCAGTCAGTGCAGTTTTGGTTCGATGGGAACGAATGCTGCCAGTCCGCTTATAATCCCGCCCCGGCAACGTGCGAATGTCCGATTGTGGGTGGCAAGCGGACACAAGGTCTCACTACCTTGGTGGAACTGCGACGGTAGCCATCAAAAGCCCGAAGAGGAGCGTTACAAACAGCCCGCCTCCCAGAAATATTTTGACATCGGACGGATGGGGTTTGCGATAGAACAAGGCATGTCCAAGTCCCGCCGCCAGAAGAGCCGATAAGATTGTGCTTAGGGCATAGCTCCCAGAAATGCTGACGAGCCAAAATCCAATCAGCATGTAGAGCATCATATAGATTTGGAGTGCGCCAATCCCGCCAATAAAGGCGATGCTGCGTCTAAGCGCGGCGTCTCTATCGTCTTTCCGCGCCGCGACGCTTCGCATTGTGTCGCCAATCGTCTTTGCACCCGCCCATAGAATGAAAACTCCAGTGCCGAATGCGACAAGGGCCATTGGCAAAGTGACGAACAATGCCAAGGCGGGAGAAAGATTTGACGCTAAGTCTGGCGCGATAAAGAAGACCAGTGAAATTAGCAGCCAAGCCGTTGCAGCGATCCGCACGGGGAAGGGCACCCGTTCCATAAAGCGCAACCAGAGGGGACTGACCTTATCTGTTGAACCGGGCATCCGCGTTGCTCGCACGAAAAAGCTTATGTCCGCAATGGGGTCGTTAGCTGAAGATCCGCTTTTAGCGCGAGAAATTGTAAAGCCGACCGGCCGCATTCGGATGGTGTGCCGCAAGGCATGGACGTCCGACATTGGGGTGGGAAGCGGTCTTAGCGGATTAGTTTTTCCGACGTTGACATATGGGGCGGCCGTTGGCGGATAGACCGCCCGATGTCACCGGTTGCAGATGTAAGAGACGTAATCCGCGCTGGTTGTCTGTCTCATTCTCGAAGAACGAGGACTCAACTTCGTAGATTGAGCCCCCGCAATAGCTTAAAAGAACGTCGCTTGGGCCAAGCAAGGAGAGCACAGGCAGCTGACCGCCAGCGCCTCTGAACACCAACTCACGGTTGCTTCCAATTACGTAATAAACCGAGTGTTGGACAGAGGTTAGCGCTGCGGTTCGGTAGTCATCCTCTACAACAAACTTACCGGAAATATTGGGCAGAGATGCGGTTTCGATCACCCCGCCATCTCGCTGGCAGGACGCCATTAGCAGCGCTCCAGCGATCAGGCCTGACACCTGCATCAGCAAGCTAGTCTTTTTGAGCATTGCGAGAGAGTCGCAGATTGGCCGAACGTCCGCAATGGGGTCTGTAGCGGAACGGCGGCTTTCCTACATCTCGATCCTGCAACCGGCCAGTCTCCTTCCGGCCCACTTTCAGTCACGCACCTCCGCGATTTGCGCAGTGAGATGTTGCTCGCGAAGAGCCACATCACTCACGAGCGTGTTGGAACACTTCCGCCGAACGGATCTATGCAGGTCGACAACCTGCCAGGCCGAAAGTGGTGTCCGCCAGTTCTCAAGCTCGCCGGCAACCTCTTGGTCGAACTTGGCGCGGCAGGCAAACGGCAGCATGTCACGCGCTACACGAATCAGCGCTGCACTGGCGGGCGGCCCCATGAACAGGCGTTTTGCGATTTGCCATTGGGCAAGGAACGCCAAGGCAATTGTGGCGGAAGCGAAGATAGCCGATGCGACCGGGCCGCCGATAAATGGCAATATCGCAA
>CESL01074288.1_pt1 | contig 20794 bp, 19 predicted proteins | sample 531221 | NCBI WGS metagenome assembly CESL01 (sample SAMEA2622197, study PRJEB7988) | marine metagenome | biome: marine biome (ENVO:00000447); feature: mesopelagic zone (ENVO:00000213) & marine oxygen minimum zone (ENVO:01000065); material: "saline water (ENVO:00002010), including plankton...
CAGGTCTGTTTTCAGGATCCATTTTGTAGCCATTCAACATTCAGCATTTAAAATTCAAAATCCCTCCTGATTCTTGGTTCCTGTTTCCTAAATTTCTTTTTTCTAGTCTATTTTCTAATGTCTAACAGCGTAGCGATCTAACTTCTAACTTCCTATCACATGTGATCACCGAAGAATATAGCATTCATCAATAATTTATTGGTGCCATACCAGAATGCTCTAAAGTTGGTGTTGTCTGTAAAGTAAATTACCTGTCCTTTGCCAAAACCATTTGTTTTAAAAGGGACCGTATTTTTTATCTCTTCGTTTTTTTCTTCACTTATATAACCACTTAACAAAGGATCGTTAGTGTATTGAATGGGATTGTTAAAGCTCTGCTCGTCAGCTTCAACAAAAATAGTGATATTTCTAAAAAGCGCTAAATGGTCATTTTTATATCCAAAGTTAATAGGATGAGAGCGGTCTAATTTTGTTTCAAAAATTGCCCCGCCAATACCTTGAGCTCCGTAAAAATCACTGCGCTGCTCAAAACTAATATTTTTAGCTTTTATTGGATTGTTTTTGGTTTTAATGTCTAGTAAATTATTGGTACTTAGGTAACGTGAAGCGTTTCTGTAAGCAATTAAAGTGCCTCCGTTTCTAATCCATGTTTTAAGTTTTTCAGTATCATTTTTATCCAGAGCAGTTCCCCAGTTGTTTACTAAAATAATATCGGTGTATCGGCTAAGATCGGCACGTCCAAAGTTACGGGTATTTAGTTTGGTTACTTTAATATCATAGCGTTGATCAAACAAGTGCCAAATTTCACCGGCATCATATGGGGTAATACCTTCGCCAACTAAAAGAGCGATTTCCTGATTCTCTATCGGAAGGAAAAAGCGACTCCCCAGATTGATCCCTGAAGTTAAGCCGGTATCTACCGCATCGATCGTAATATTAGCCGTTTCAGCAACATTTTGTAGAAAATCGAAAAGTTCTTCTTTGTTTAGTTTTTGATTCTGAACGGGAATCATGATACTGCCGTAGTCATATTGTTTTGTTTTAGTACCAAATTTTTGCATAGCAACTCGCGCCCTTAATCCTTTATTAAGGATCATGTTTAAGGCTTTTGGTGCATTATAATCATGCCACTCCATTACATAGGCATAAGAGCTTTTTTCCATGGCAGGAACTTGTGGTTGCTCCAGTACCTCAATCATTTCTCCGGCATGATCTAAAGTAGCATTCTCCGTATAATCTAAATTAAAAGCTAGAGGAAATGTCCAGGCAGAGATATCGTAAAATAAACTATCTTCAAAACTTGTTCTTTTTTCGAACATAGCTTCTACCAGTTGGTGTTGTCTCTGGTTTTTTGGGATGATATATGCTGAACCTGGTTTGTATGTTTTTCCGTCTTTACTAAATTCCTTTGCTACAGGATGAATTTTAATTTGGTGTCTTTTCATAATCTCAGCCAAATGATAAGCTGTGGTGGCATCTTTGGTATTTCCAAAAGCCCAGGCGCCTTTACCGGCAGAACTCCTGGCGTTATTATAGAAATCGCGTTGGTAATTCAACAACTTCACTCGCATGTTTTTTGCAGCTTCTAAAGTAGAGAGAGCGGCGGTAAATTGATTTCTTATAGTGAATGGAAAAGTTAATAAGCCATTATCGGTTTCTTGTGCATGCCCGCGAGAACTCGCCTGTTCAAATAAAATCCCGATGCTTCCATTGATATCGGGGAAGGTAGATCCTTTTCCGTAATAAAAGTCATCATAGCTTTCTTCTGTAAAATAAAAGCTTCCCAATTTATCGAAAGCGGCTGCATGATATTTCCCGATCTCTTGTGTTAATTCTTGATTTAGGTTTGGTGTTAGAGGATGGGTTCTGGAAGGAATGCCAGGTTGAAAGAAAAAAGAAGAATTAGAACCCATTTCATGGTGATCTGTAAGAATGTTTGGATACCATTTATGGAACGTTTTAATTCTGGCCTGTGATTCCGGTAATTGTGCCGGCAGCCAGTCACGGTTAAGATCAAACCAATAGTGGTTGGTACGACCGCCCGGCCAAACTTCGTCATACTCCCGATCTTGTGGATCTGCATTAATATTGGCACTACGATTGGTATTTGCCCAATAGGCAAAACGTTGTAATCCATCTGGGTTGAAAGAGGGATCAAAAAGAATAATGGTATGGTTTAGTAAATCTTCAATTTCATCACCTTCGGCAGCGGCTAAATAATAGGCGGCAATAAGTGCAGCATTGGAACCACTGGGTTCGTTACCATGTATGGAAAACCCCTGGTTTACTACGATGGGCATCTCTTTGGTGTTAAGATTGGCAGCGCCATCTTCAACTAAAGCTTTATGATCCTGCCGGATCTTGTCGATATTTTGAATGTTTTTTTCTGAAGAGATCGTTAGTAATAAAAGTGGTCTTCCTTCATAGGAGGTGCCGCGGTTTTCTATACTAATACGTGGGGAAACTTCAGCAAGTTTGGTCATATAGTTCACCAATCGATCATGGCTCACATGCCATTGTCCCGGCACAAAGCCAATAATGTCCTGTGGTTTTGGAATGTCAGCATTATAGCTAATGGTTTTTGGTAAATAGTAATCGAGGCTTAAAGTATCGAAATCCTGTGCCTGAAAACCCATTGATGAAATTAGAAAAAAGAGAGTGAGAAATTTCTTCATAATTTAAAGTTGAGGTATAAAACAAAAAACGCCCCGGATTAGGGGGCGGTTAATAATTTAAGTGTAATTTTTTAGATATCGTCAAAGCTAACATCAGTAAAATTTTCTGGAGCAGTTTTGGCTTCAACTGCACCGGTACCTTCATAGGAAGGTTTAAAATCTTTTTGGTGACGTTCACTTATTACCTCTTCTCCTTTTTCATCAAGAATAAAATCGGTCATTTCCTGAAGAATCTCTGTAAAACCGGCAAAATCTTCCTTATAAAGGTAGATTTTGTGTTTTTTGTAATAGAAAGATCCATCGTCATTGGTGAATTTCTTGCTTTCTGTGATGGTAAGGTAGTAGTCGTTGGCACGCGTCGCTCTCACATCAAAGAAATAAGTTCTTCTTCCTGCTCTTAGTACTTTAGAGAATATTTCTTCTTTCTCCATCAATCCCTTGTCGCTCATAAAATATAATTCTTTAAATGGTTTAGTAAAGTTGCTTTCAAAAATCTAAAAAAAATTAACATCTTACAAGAAATTTTCACATTTCTTTTTCATTTAACTGTTTTGCGTACAGTTCTTTATAATATCCGTCTATTTTAATTAATTTTTCGTGAGTGCCCTGTTGTACGATATTTCCGTCTTCGAGAATAATTATCTTATCTGCATTTTTTGCAGAAGAAATTCGATGACTTACAATAATAGTTGTCTTATCCCTTGATATTTTGAAAAGATTGCTAAGAATAGCTTCTTCTGTTTCGGTATCTACTGCGGAAAGGCAATCGTCGAAAAGCAGAATTTGTGGATTTTGGATAATCGCTCTTGCGATAGAAACCCTTTGTTTCTGTCCTCCAGATAAAGTAATCCCTCGTTCCCCTAATACCGTATCGTAACCTTTGCTGAAGTTTTTGATGTTTTGATGTACAGAGGCTGTTTTCGCAGCTTCGATTACATCTTCATCGGTAGCATTGTCTTTCCCAAATTTAATATTGTTTCTAATCGAATCACTAAATAAAAATGCATCCTGGGGCACGTATCCAATATTACGTCTTAAATTATCAAGATTTAGGTTTTTTACGTTTATACCATCAACTTCAATCGATCCTTCTTCGACATCATATAATCGCCCAATGAGATCCAGAACAGTAGATTTTCCGGATCCTGTTTTACCAATAATCGCCAGAGTTTCTCCCTGATTTACTTCAAAAGATATATTTTTTAGAGCCGTAATATTGGTGTCTTCATAAGTAAAAGTCACATTTTTAAAATTGACTTTACCTTTAATAATATCAGTGGTTTCTTTATGATTTTTAATTTCTGGTTCGCTATCCAGAAACTCATTAATTCGTTCCTGGGAAGCTTCGGCCTGCTTAACCAAAGAAGTTACCCACCCAATTGAAGCTACCGGCCAGGTAAGCATATTTACATACAATAAAAATTCTACAATGATACCAAGGTTATCAATCTGCCCGGTGATATATTGTCGACCGCCTACATAAATCACAAGAACGTTGCTTATCCCAATAAGGAGAACCATAAGAGGAAAGAAAAAAGCCTGTACTTTTACCAGATCGATATTTTTATCTCTGCTGGTATTAGAAAGATCGGTAAAATTATTATCGGTTTGCTGTTCTAAACTGTAGGATTTTATCACAGCGATTCCGCTAAAACTTTCCTGAGTGAAGGTGTTGAGTTTTGATAAATATTGCTGAACTACGGTACTGCGTTTTTGAATGGCGACACTTAATTTATAAATCGCAAATGATAGAATGGGCAGCGGAATTACGGTGTATAGCGTAAGGACAGGGGCGGCCTGGATCATAAAGATCAATACTACTATTGTTGAAGTAAGCGTGGTTACCGTATACATAATGGCAGGCCCCAAGTACATTCTTACCTTACTAACATCTTCACTAATACGGTTCATTAAATCCCCCGTACGATTTTTTTTATAAAAGTTAAGGGATAATTCCTGATAGTGTTTGTAAACTACATTTTTTAAATCGTATTCAATATGACGAGAAACTACAATAAAAGTTTGTCGCATAAGAAAGGTGAAAAATGCAGAAATCAGAGTGGTACCTATCAGTAATAAAATGTTTTTTAATAATTCTGCTTTTAGGGAATCGTAGCCGGTAATTTCTCCATTTATATATTGCTCTATAGCATCGGTAGAGTTTCCTACCAATGGAATGAAATATAGACCAAAAATCCTGGAAATAATCGTTACGACCAGCCCTAGAATAAGTTTCCATTTATATTTTAAAAAGAATTTATTGAGTGTTCTTAAATGTTTCATCCTTAAAATTGATCTCTTATTTTAAGAATATGTTATTTTTACCACAATTCCATGGTGTAAAATTAAAATATTCTTATTTTTGCGCCGTCATTTTTAGGATATTTAAAAATGACATTAATTTAAAAACCCGCAAATTATGCAAGTTGATGTTTTAAATGCTAAAGAACTTAAAAAAGCTGCACCGGTATTTGGACAGCTTTCGTTCGATAATCATGAACAGGTTGTTTTTTGTAACGACAAAGATACAGGATTAAAAGCAATAATAGGTATTCACAACACAGTTTTGGGACCGGCTTTAGGTGGTACCAGAATGTGGAATTATACCAGTGAATGGGAAGCATTAAATGATGTATTACGTTTATCTCGTGGGATGACGTTTAAAAGTGCGATTACCGGTTTAAACCTTGGTGGTGGTAAGGCTGTTATTATAGGTGACGCGAAAACCCAAAAAACTCCAGAGCTAATGATGAAGTTTGGAGAGTATGTAGATTCTTTGGGTGGAAAATACATTACCGCAGAAGATGTAGGGATGGAAACTGCAGATATGGATCTGGTAAGAGATGTAACGCCATATGTAACCGGGATATCTGAAGAAAGAGGAGGATCAGGAAATCCTTCACCTGTTACTGCCTACGGTGTGTTTATGGGAATAAAGGCAGCTGCGAAATATCAATTTGGTACAGATGAGTTAGAAGGACGCTCTGTATTGGTACAGGGTATTGGTCATGTAGGAGAGACCTTAGTGGAATACTTAATAAGTGATGGAGCTAAAGTTTATATAAGTGATATTAGCGAAGAGCGTTTACAGGAAGTGAGCAAGAAATATGGTGCGATTATTTTTGATGAAGCCGATGTTTATAGTGCACATGTAGATATTTATGCTCCCTGTGCTTTAGGAGCTACAATTAATGATGAAACCGTAAACCGTCTTAATTGTAAAGTTATTGCCGGTGCCGCAAATAATCAATTGTCAGACGAGGTAAGACACGGACAAATTTTACGTGAACGTGGAATTGTTTATGCTCCCGATTTCTTAATTAACGCCGGAGGAATTATAAATGTATATGCTGAATTAGAGAAATACAGCAGACAAGAGATTATGTCTAAGACTCAGAATATTTATAATACCACACTGCAAATCCTTGAAACTGCGGCTAAAGAAGACATGACAACACATTTTGCAGCACTTAAAATTGCAAGGCAAAGAATAGAAGATAGAAAAAAATCAAGTTTGAAGTAGCCAGAATCAAAATATTGGTATTTTTGCAGGGCGAAAGAATAATCTTTCGCCCTTTTTAAATTCTAAAAAAGTTCTTTTACAATTATGTTGACAAGAAGACATATTCGAGTTAAGGTGATGCAATCCTTATATGCATTCAACCAAAGTGAAAATGACAATCTTGCAAGCGAGGAGAAATTCTTGCTAAAAAGCATGGAAGAGATGTATGATCTTTTTGTGCTTCAGCTAAGTTTGTTAACCGAAATTAAAGCGCATGCCGAAACTTTTTTAGAACGTTCCCAACAAAAACATCTCGCCACACAGGAAGATAAAGATCCAAATAGGAAATTTGTTCAAAATGCGGTTTTTGAAATTTTAGAACAAAATACTCAATTAGAGCAAATTATCGACGATCGTAAACTTAATCACTGGAAGTTTGATGATGAGTACGTGGCTATCTTATGGAACGAGATTAAAGAAAGTAATGCGTTTGCCGATTATATGGAAACGAGAGATAACTCGTTTAAAGAAGATAAAGATTTTGTTCTTGCTATATTTAAAAAAGTAATTGCTCCAAACGATAAGATTTACGATTACTTTGAAGATAAAAAATTAACATGGTTGGATGATCTTCCTTTAGTGAATACCGCGGTAGTAAAAATGCTGCAGAAATTAAAGCAAACTGCAACCCCGGAAGATAAACTTCCAAAGCTGTTTAAATCTATAGATGATAAGGAATTTGCGGTCAACCTTTTTAGAAAAACCTATCTGAAAGATGGTAAACTTTCTAACGAAATGCAGGGAAAAACACCAAACTGGGATAAAGACAGAATTGCAGAGATTGATACGGTGCTTTTAAAAATGGCGATTTGTGAGTTTTTAGAATTCCCTTCTATTCCGGTGAAAGTAACTATAAATGAATATCTTGAGATTAGTAAAGAATATAGTACCCCAAAAAGTAGTATTTTTATAAATGGAATTCTGGATAAGCTTTCTAAAGAGTACAAAACCGACGGGAAATTAAATAAAATAGGGCGTGGCCTTATGTAGTCTAGATTTTTTCTTAATTTTAAACCTCAAATTTATACACATTATGAAAAAAGGAATTTTATTAATAGCAGCAGTGGGAACGATGTTCTTCACTTCTTGTAAAGACGCTGGTAACAGTGCCTCAGAAAAGGTGAAAGCTGAAAACGTAGACGCGGCAGCAGCACGTGACTCTAAAGCAACGGTATATCCAGAGCTAAGTTTCGATGAAACCGAATTCGATTTTGGGAATATCCCACAAGGTGAACCGGTAGAGCATGTATTTACTTTTACAAATACGGGTAGAGCGCCATTAGTAATAACCAATGCCAAGAGTACTTGTGGATGTACGGTGCCAGAATATCATAAAAACGAATCTATCCAACCCGGTGAAACAGGGGAGATGCTTGTAAAATACAATGGTTCTGGTAGAGGACAGGTTCAAAAAACAGTAACAATTTCTGCAAATACTGAAAACGGGCAAGAGCAAATTAAAATTAAAGCTTTTGTAGAGGCAGATAAAGCAAGCTAAAAGCTAGAATTAAATTTATATATGGATCAAATACAACAGTTTCTTCCCTTAATCTTAATGTTCGCGGTTGTGTATTTTTTTATGATACGCCCGCAAATGAAAAAGGCTAAGCAGGAGAAAAACTTTATTTCTGAATTAAAAAAAGGAGATCGAATTGTTACCAAAAGTGGTATGCATGGTAAAATTATCGATTTTAGTGAGAAAAACAACGCGGTAGTTATTGAAACCGGTGCTGGGAAAATCACTTTCGATAAATCTTCAATTTCTCTTGAAATGAGTCAAAAGCTTAACGAACCGGCAAAACCGGTTAAGGAAGAGAAAAAATTAAAAGAAGAGAAAAAATAATTTACTCTTTTAAATAATAAAAAATCCCTTCAGTATTCTATTCCTGGAGGGATTTTTTTATATCAAATTCTCTGTATTCGGGATAAATTTTCGGTTACTTGTTGTTGAAGTATTTTATCACCGGGTAATTTTTCGGCAGATTTAGCCGTCCCTTTTGAGGAGTAGAAAAATCACATAATCTCTTGTTTCATTATTTTGAAACAGAAACTCCTTCTATTGGTTTGATAACAAATCGTATGGAATCTTTGTACAGATTCGACAGTGTTATGTAGAGAGAGATTTATAAAATCATTAGCAATTTTTATACTTATCATGTAATCCAACTCCTTTTTTTATCATGGGGATTATTTTTTCAAGTCGGTTTATACGCGTTGCCTCACGTTTAGCATCATTAATATAATCGGCATATTCTCTTTGTTTGCCAGAAGTTAATTGGCAGTAAGATTCATCTAAGTCGGCATCCTTTTTAAGTGCAGCTCTTAGTTCAGACGGAATGATCAATTCTTGTTTTCTGGAGGCTTTTATCGTTTTCCCCAGTTTTTGATTTTCGATCGCTTCTAAAACATACCGAAGTAAAACTTCGGTATTAATTTCATCACCTTTTTCAAAACGTATTTGCCGTAACGATTTTGTCTTTCCTTCCTGAGCATTCAAAAGTAAATCCGTATTTTGCTTAAGTAAGGCGCCGTTAAAGAACCATAATGCAATATGATTTTTAAATGCAGCCAGTCCGGCAACATTTTTATCTTTTAAAGTATAGGTTGGCGCTCCCCATTTTATGGTTTCTTCTAGTTTAGTATCCTGAAGCATTTGCCTAATTTGCTTCAATTCAGTTTGCCAGTATTTGTGAATCTCAATGTATTCGTCTACATCTTTTACCGCCATAGCTTTATAGTTTCTTTAGAAAACAAGATTACAAAATGCACATTCTTGTTTTCTAAATAATTATTACCTGGCATTAAGTTCGGCAATTTTTATGATAACTTCGGTAGCTTTAACCATACTTTCTAAAGGAACATATTCGTATTTTCCATGAAAATTATGTCCGCCGGCAAAAATATTAGGGCAGGGGAGTCCCATAAAACTAAGCTGAGAGCCATCAGTTCCTCCCCGAATAGGTTTAATGATAGGCTTAACTTTTACCGCTTCCATCGCTTCTTTAGCCAGTTCAACAATATGCATCATGGGTTCTATTTTTTCGCGCATGTTGCGATATTGATCTTTTATTTCAACCGTTACGCATTCGCTTTCGTATTGCTTACAAATCTCTACTCCAAGATCCTGAATCATTTTTTTACGAGCTTCAAAATGCTTTTTATCATGATCCCGAATAATGTATTGTAGTATGGTTTCTTCCACATCCCCGTTGATATTACTTAAGTGGAAAAAACCCTGTCGACCTTCAGTATGTTCCGGAGTTTCTAATCGAGGCAATGAGTTGATAAAATCCTGAGCGATGTACATGCTGTTTACCATTTTATCTTTAGCATAACCTGGGTGCACACTTTTGCCGCTTACCTTAACTTTTGCGCTGGCAGCATTAAAGTTTTCATATTCCAACTCACCAATTTGGCTACCATCCATAGTATAGGCCCAATGAGCACCAAATTTCGAAACATCAAACTTATGCGCTCCGCGACCAATTTCCTCATCGGGAGTAAAGCAAACTTTTAAAGTCCCATGTTTAATTTCGGGATGTTCTAAAATATATTTCATGGCCGTCATGATTTCAGTGATTCCCGCTTTGTCGTCGGCGCCTAAAAGGCTGTTGCCATCGGTGGTAATAATAGTCTGACCCTTATACTGTTTTAGATCATCGAAATATTCCGAAGAAAGTATAATATTTTTTTCTGCGTTGAGTACGATATCACCCCCATCGTAATTTTCGATAATCTGTGGCTTGATATTAGTGCCATTAAAATCCGGTGAAGTATCAAAATGAGAAACAAATCCAATAACGGGTGTGTCTTTATTGATGTTTGATGGTAGGGTTGCCATGACATAAGCATTTTCGTCGATGCTCACGTCCTGCATTCCCATTCCTTCTAATTCTTTGGTCAATTTATTGGCAAGAATCCACTGCTTTTCGGTACTGGGCGTAGTTTCACTTTCAGGGTTACTTTGGGTATCGATACTTATATAGCTTATAAATCGATCTAAAACTTCTTGTTTATTGATCATGTTAATTGGTGTTAGTTGTCTAGATTTGGTTGATTTTTAAGGAGTGGTTTTTCTGAAATTTGTAAGAATAAGCTCCTTTTTTAAAGGATCAAAATTAGGGAATTGGCAATCGTACACAAAACCTTTTAAGATTTAGTATGTTCATTTTTCCAAATCATTTATTTTTGCACAAACCAGCCGAATATGTACAAGTCTTTAATTCGCCCGATACTTTTTAAATACGATCCGGAGACCATTCATCATTTTACCTTTAGTAGCCTAAAGAAATTAAATAAAATACCAGGGGTACCAGCAATTTTGAGATCAAAATTCAGTAATAATGATCCTCGATTGGAGCGTGAGGTTTTTGGACTCAAGTTTAAAAATCCTGTAGGCCTTGCAGCGGGATTTGATAAAGATGCCAAATTATACAAAGAATTATCGAATCTTGGTTTTGGTTTTATTGAGGTTGGTACGGTGACCCCAAAACCACAATCTGGCAATGATAAAAAACGATTGTTTAGACTAAAAGCCGATCAGGCGATTATTAACCGAATGGGATTTAATAATAACGGGGTTGAGCAAATGGTTTCACAGCTTAAGAAAAATACCAATGTATTAATTGGTGGGAATATTGGTAAAAATAAAGTAACGCCAAATGAAGAGGCGGTCGAGGATTATAAAATTTGTTTTGAATCTTTGTTTGATTATGTAGATTATTTTGTGGTTAATGTAAGTTCACCAAACACACCAAACTTAAGGGCGCTTCAGGATAAGGAACCTTTAACACATTTGCTGAAAACTTTAATGGAGCTGAATAATGCCAAACCAAAGCAAAAGCCCATATTGTTAAAAATTGCACCAGATCTCACAGATACTCAGCTTTTGGATATCATCAATATTGTTAAGGAAACAAAAATAGATGGTGTAATCGCAACAAATACTACCATTTCCCGAGAAGGTTTACAATCTGATAATAAAAAGGAAATCGGTGGCTTAAGTGGGAAGCCACTTACCAAAAGAGCTACCCAGGTGATTAAATTCCTTTCAGAAAAAAGTAATAGATCATTCCCTATTATTGGTGTAGGTGGAATTCATACGGCAGATGATGCTATAGAAAAGTTGGAAGCCGGTGCCAGCTTGGTGCAATTATATACTGGATTTATTTATGAAGGTCCTGCGCTTATTAAGGCCATCAATAAAAAGATCCTCAGCAACTATCCAAAATCTTAATATTTAAGGCAATTGTTAGAGCAGCTCATTCCATTCTTAACCGCTACGATGTTACTTACGCTCGCTCCGGGACCAGATATTATTTATGTTTTAGTACAGGGGATGGTTAATGGTAAAAAACACGCTATAGTTACCGCTTTAGGCCTGGTTAGTGGAGTTGTAGTCCATACTACTTTGGTAGCTTTTGGTGTTTCGGCAGTGATAAAACAATCTGAAACTATTTATTTGATTATTAAATGTCTTGGTGCTGCTTATCTCTTTTATTTAGCGTATAAGGTTTTTCAAAGCAATCCTGATATTGCTTTTTCGGCAGAAGGGATTAAACAAAAAAGTCTTCGCGCATTATATCGGCAAGGATTTATAATGAATGTTCTAAATCCTAAAGTAACCATTTTCTTTCTAGCCCTGTTTCCTGGTTTTTTATGGGATCCTGAAGGGAGTACAGTGCTTCAGTTCTATATTCTGGGCGGTGTTTTTATGTGTCAGGCATTGCTGATATTTACCCTGGTGGCGATCCTCGCCGGAAACATTTCAAAATACTTACAAAAACATCGAAAATCAGGTGTGATTTTAAAATGGACGCAAATCTTTGCATTTATTGCGATTGGCGTTTTTATTTTGATGTAGCTCTTGGTCTGTATTCTATAAAAAAGAATTAATTTTTATGGGATTGCAGTTGGATCTATTTAGTTTGATTCTTTCGAAGAGATTGTTTATTTCTGAATAAATTTTAGATTTTATTATCAAAATCTAAAAAACTATCTTTGGCTATATGGGAGAGATTAAGCTTATCGAATGTCCACGTGATGCCATGCAGGGGATTAAGGATTTTATTCCTACCAAGACTAAAGCAAGGTATATTCAGTCTTTATTACAATGTGGTTTTGATACGATCGATTTCGGTAGTTTTGTATCTCCCAAAGCGATACCTCAAATGCGAGATACTGCTGAGGTCCTTTCTATGCTGGATCTTAGCCGTACAAAAAGTAAATTATTAGCGATCGTGCCCAATACACGTGGGGCTGAAGATGCTTCACAATTTCCTGAAATTGATTATCTAGGGTATCCATTTTCTATTTCAGAAAACTTCCAGATGCGAAATACTCACAAAACCATTGCAGAATCTGTCGAGATATTGAAATCGATCCTGGATATTGCAAACAATGCGGATAAAGAGGTCGTAGCTTATTTAAGCATGGGGTTTGGAAATCCTTACGGTGATCCTTGGAGCGTGGAGATCGTAGGGGAGTGGACCGAGAAACTGGCAGCTATGGGCGTTGGTGTTTTGTCTCTCTCTGATACCGTAGGAACTTCGACGCCCGATATTATCGATTATCTTTTTTCTAACCTTATTCCCAAATATGCAAAAGTGGAATTTGGAGCACATCTTCATACCACTCCTACCAAATGGTATGAAAAGATTGATGCAGCTTATAAAGCAGGTTGCCGAAGGTTTGATGGTGCCATCCAAGGATTTGGCGGTTGCCCAATGGCTAAAGATGAGCTTACCGGAAATATGCCCACCGAAAAAATGTATTCCTATTTCAATACTAAAAAACAAAATACAAATATCAGAATGGCAAGTTTTGAAGCAGCCTTTAACAGCGCCAGTAAAATCTTCACAGAATTTCATTAGGAAAAATTTCACATTTCTTCTTATTATTGTGTAAATAATAGTTATTAAGTTTTGCGTATCAGGTTTTTAGGAATTTTCTTTCTTTTTCTTACAAAATTAGCTTTAGCTCAATCAAAATTCCCACAAGAGTCTACAGCTGATTCTGTGCGTTATTATTTAGAAGAAGCTGATCAATCGATTTTTAATGATTTTCAGGTAGCCAAAGAAAAACTTATAAAGGCCAGAAATTTTGTAGAAAAAACAGCAGATGTTAATTTAAAGGCTGAGGTAGTCCGCAAACTTGCTATAGCCTATTATGTAAAAGGAGAATATTATCATTCATTATCTTACTTTCTGGACGCAGAAGACTTATTTAGAAAAGCAGAAAACTGGGAAGGTGTGGGGAAATCCTTAAATGGCTTAGGCTTAATCCAACAGGGAATAGAACGTCACAGTGAAGCTATCGAATATTTTGAACAAGCGAGAGATTATTATAATCTCTCTAAAGATGAATATGCAGCTACTCCTGCCATTATTAATTTAGGGATTTCTGAATTACAGTCGGGTGATTTAGAAAATGCAAAAACTACGTTAGATAACGCGCTAAGTATGGCGGTAGCTTCAGGTAGAAAAGATATAGAGCATTTAACCTTAAATCATTTAGGAAATTTAGCTTACGAAAAAGATCAGTTGCCTCAGGCTTTGGCATATTTTGAAAGAGTACTACAAGATAGTGTAGAACCCAATAATTGGGAAAAAGCTTTTTCATTTTACGGTTTGGCAAAAGTTAATCTCGCCTTTCATAATTTAGATGAAGCAGAGGAATATGGTTTAAAAGCACTGGATTTTGCCAATACTAATGATTCATTTTTTGAGAAGGAAAGAATAACCGGCGTATTATTTAATATCTACGAAGCTAAAGGAGAACTGGAGAATGCTGTTGTTATTTCCAAGCAAAATAGAATTTATAGAGATTCCCTTTATTATCAAAATAGAGTTAGAGCTATTGATCTTTTAAATTTAGAAAAAAAGGAAGCTGATAATCGTCGTTTACGTAACGAGAAGATGGAGAAAGAAAAAGAGCTTTCTAAAAATAAGTTGATTATTGCCGTACTTCTCGCTTTAGGATTTATACTGATATTAATTTTATTCTTTTGGATAAAAAATTACCATCAAAAAGAACGCTTTAGAAAAGCCCTGGAAGAAAAGAATAAGCTGATTATTCATAAAAACGGTGTGATTACAGAACGGAATAAAGAACTGGCGAAAATCAACAAGAGTAAGGATCGTTTGTTTTCCATTTTATCCCATGATTTAAAATCACCTATTGGTTCTATACAAAAACTCTTAGAGCTCATAAAATTAGGAGAGTTTACCCAATTAGAGCAGGCAGAACTTTTAGATGAGATGCTAAAGCAGGTGTCGGCAACTTCTTCGATGCTACAAAATTTGTTGCAATGGGCTAATTCCCAGTTAGAAGGTTCTATGGTGCATATTGAAGAAGTGGTTGTATCGCGGCGCGTAAAAGAAATTATGGACGCACATTATCTGGTAGCAAAAGCTAAGAGAATCCAGATCATTCATGAAATTCCTTCCCATATGAGTCCGGTTTTTGTAGATAGTGGTCACCTTTCCATTATTCTTCATAACTTAATTAGTAATGCGATTAAGTTCACTCATCCAGGTAAAGAAATAAAAATTCATTATTCAGAAAATGAAGAATGGGTTTTATTTAAAATAAAAGATGGAGGGGATGGTATTTCTAAAGAGCGTATTGATCAAATTCAGAATTTTAATACTCAGGTAATGTCTGAGATTGGTACTGATATGGAAACAGGAACAGGTATAGGTTTGCTTCTTGTGAAACAGTTTTTGGTGATGAATAACGCAAGCCTTCAAATAAAAAGCTATCCAGGTGAAGGTTCAGAATTTATTGTTTGTTTCAGAAAAAAGAAGGATTAAGCATTTATTCCCGTAAACCTAACGTATTCTATTGAAAACTGTGTATATTTGCATGCAATTAAATTCTTAATTGCCATGATTGCACACGAATCCAAAATTCTGGGAGAAGGGCTTACTTATGATGATGTTCTTTTAGTCCCTGCCTTCTCTGAGGTTTTACCACGCGAAGTAAATATCCAGACAAAATTTACCAAAAACATTACGATTAACGTTCCTATTGTTTCAGCAGCGATGGATACCGTAACAGAATCCCGAATGGCAATCGCCATGGCTAGAGAGGGAGGTATAGGTGTTCTTCATAAGAATATGACTATGGAGCAGCAGGCTTTAAAAGTACGTAAAGTAAAACGTGCGGAAAGCGGAATGATTATCGATCCGGTGACCCTGCCAATTTCGTCTACTGTAAAGGATGCTAAGGATCTAATGAAAGAGCATAGCATTGGTGGAATTCCCATTGTAGATGAAGAAGGTAAGTTGATAGGAATTGTAACCAATCGAGATCTAAGGTTCGAGAAAAATAACCAGCGTCCTATTGCCGAGGTAATGACTTCAGAAAATCTGGTAACTGTGGCAGAGGGAACTTCTTTAGAGCAGGCAGAAGATATACTTCAGGAAAATAAAATTGAAAAACTTCCGGTGGTAAATAAAGAAGATAAGCTTGTTGGTTTAATCACTTTTAGGGATATAACTAAACTAACCCAAAAACCAAATGCGAATAAAGATAGCTACGGAAGGTTAAGAGTTGCTGCTGCTATTGGAGTTACTGCAGATGCGGTACAAAGAGCTGAAGCATTGTATAATGCCGGGGTAGACGCTATTATTATCGATACGGCTCATGGCCATACCAAAGGAGTAGTTTTTGTTTTAAAAGAAGTAAAAGCAAAATTCCCTGATCTTGAAGTGGTCGTAGGTAATATAGCGACAGGGGAAGCTGCTAAATATTTAGTAGAAGCAGGAGCCGATGCGGTAAAAGTAGGTATTGGGCCGGGATCTATTTGTACCACAAGAGTGGTAGCAGGTGTAGGTTTTCCTCAATTTTCAGCAGTGCTGGAAGTAGCCGCAGCTATAAAAGGAAGTGGAGTACCTGTTATTGCTGATGGTGGTATACGATATACAGGTGATATTCCAAAAGCACTTGCAGCAGGAGCCGATTGTGTGATGTTGGGTTCTCTTTTAGCAGGAACCAAAGAATCTCCGGGAGAAACTATCATTTACGAAGGAAGAAAGTTTAAATCTTACCGCGGAATGGGATCTGTAGAGGCGATGAAGAAAGGTTCTAAAGATCGCTATTTTCAGGATGTAGAAGATGATATCAAGAAACTTGTTCCTGAAGGAATTGTGGGCCGGGTACCTTATAAAGGAGAGTTAGAAGAAAGTATTCACCAGTTTGTTGGTGGTTTAAGAGCGGGTATGGGCTATTGTGGAGCTAAAGATATCTCGGCTTTAAAAGAGCATGCAAAATTTGTGAAAATTACATCTTCCGGGATTCATGAAAGTCATCCTCACGATGTAACGATTACTAAAGAGTCTCCAAATTATAGCCGATAATTAGAAAATATATCAATAAAAAAATCCAGCGATCGCTGGATTTTTTTATTGATAAGTTGCCTTATTGATTTTAATTAGAACCAGATTTGTTGCTATCGGCCGAAGGTTGGGTCGTATTCACCTCCTCAATCGAAATTCCTAATTTTTCCATTACTTTTTCGGTAATATCACTTCCTGGTTTAGAATAGGCCAAAGCGCCACCACCTGCATGAAAAATCTGGGTGTAGCCTTCTTCCTTGATAACTTCCTGCATGGCCGCATCAATCTTTTGGTATAATGGCTGAGTTAGCTCGTTTCGCTTCATTTGAATCATCACCTGGGAACGCTGGCGAAATTGTTTAATTTCGTTCTCCAATCCAAGAATCTGGTTTTCCCGTTGCTTTTTTATGTCTTCAGTAAAAATGGCTGTGCTGTCCTGGTAGTTTTTAATGAGGCCTTCGTAGGCTTTTATGGCCTGCTCTACATCTGTCTGTAAAGACTCATTATAAGCCTTTACGCCGTCATTTACATTACTAATTTCAGGCATTTTCGTAATAATGTACTCCGCATCTATTGTTCCTATCTTACTTTGTGCGTTTCCCACAATTGCGAAAAATAAAAATGTAATTAATACGCTGATTTTTTTCATTTTTTATCTCTTGTTTTGCGCAAATATAACAGGGAGCATTAATTAAACATAGAATTTTTTAAGAAAATGATACTTTTTGATTTTATAAAATGGAATTTTAGCTCTTTTTAGATGAAATACAAACAGTGCTTGATAATCAGTAAGGTTATAGCTTGCAGAACCTTTTGGAATTCTTATTTTTGCTTCACTTAATAAGAAATTTCAGAAAATAGCGTTTGTACTGAAGTTGAAAGAATTGTTAAACCGGTTTGAAAAAAGTTTTTAAGACAATTTTAATAGTCTTGGTAGCGATTTTGGTTATTTCTTGTGATCTTTTTAAATCTCAGGATAATCGAAAAGTAATAGTGCGGGTAAATAATTCTTACCTATACGAGGAAGACATTAATAGTCTTGTAGGTGAAGGTATATCGGCAGAGGATAGTGCCATTATTGTAAATAGTTATATCAATAGGTGGGCAACGCAGCAATTATTGATCGACCGTGCAAAACTGAACCTTCCGGAAGCCAGACAAAAAGAGTTTAATGAACTGGTGGAAAATTATAAAAACGAATTATATACCAATGCTTATACCGAGGCTATAGTTTCAAAAGAAATGGACTCTGTTTTTGCAGATACGCTTATTTCAAATTATTACGAAGAGCATAAAGAGAACTTTAAGCTGGGCCAGGATCTGGTAAAACTTCGATATATAAATTTAGAAGCAAACAATACCAATTTTGATAAAATTAAAGATTGGTTTATTCGTTTTAATGACAAGGATAAAGTAAAATTGCAGGAAAATGCATTGCAATTTAAAAATTATTCTTTTAACGATTCCGTTTGGATCAAAACAACTACGGTTTACGAGAAAGTAACACCGTTAAGTGTAGGAGACAGAGCGAAACTATTACAAAAAGATAAATACATAGAATTAAAAGATTCTTTAGAAACTTATTTAATTTATGTAAACGATGCGCTTAAGAAAAATGACCAGGCGCCATTGGAGTATGCAAAACCAACGGTGGAACAGATTTTGCTTAATAAGCAAAAATTAGAGTTGGTAAAGCAGTTAGAAAAGGATATTACAAAAGATGCAATTAAAAACAATCAATTTGAGATTTACAATTAAAAGAAGTTTGATGCTGGGTGCTATACTGCTTGGATTACATGCAGGAGCACAGGAGATTATTGTTACAGATAGCACTTCGATCCCATTAGAGGACGAACTGGCGCAAAACGAAAACCTTACTGCCAAAGAAGGTGCACGCCGAAAAGTAGATGGTATTGCCGCAGTAATTGGGGATTATATTATTTTGGATAGTGATATCGATTTAACCAGAAAAGATATTCAGTCTCAGGGAAACAGTACGGCAAATGTGACCGACTGCCAGTTGGCTGGATCTTTAATGGAAAATAAACTATATGCGCACCAGGCTATTCAGGATAGTATTATCGTACCCGATGCTCAAATTAACAATTACATTGATCAGCAAATTGCAGGCATGGTAAGACAGTTGGGAAGTATAGAGGATGTATTGGAGTTTTATAAAAGGGATTCTGAAGCAGAATTTAGAAACGAATTGTTCGACTTAAATAAACAAAGTCAGCTTGCACAAAAGATGCGACAAAAAATTATAGAGAATATCGAGGTGACCCCAGAAGAGGTAAGAGCTTACTTTAATGAGATTCCTAAAGACTCCCTACCTGTTTTTGGGGACGAAGTAGAAATCTCGGAAATCGTGGTAAAGCCTGAAGTGCCTGAAGAAGAAAAGCAAAAAACAATAGACCGTTTAAATCAGTTTAGGGAAGATGTCCTGGAGAACGGTTCAAAATTCGCGACTAAGGCCATTCTTTATTCAGATGATACGCAAACGGGTGGTAATATTTTAAGCTTAGGTAGAAAAGATGCTTTTGTAAAAGAATTTAAAGACGTAGCCTTCTCTTTACGTGAAGGGGAAATAAGTGAACCTTTCGAGACTACGTACGGATATCATATCATACAACTGGTTAAGGTTAGAGGGCAGGAAATCGATGTACGCCATATCCTGTTAATTCCAGATGTGAATAATGCTGCGGTAGAAAAAGCTAAAAAAGAAATCGACCAGGTACGGGAAAAAATTGTTAATGGTGAAATCGAATTTGCTCAGGCAGCCAGAGAAGTTTCAGACAGAGAAGAAACAAAAGCAGATGGAGGGAAGATGAGAAACCCAACTACCGGGGATACTGGTTTCGATCAAAAGAATTTACCTCCCAGACTTTATAGCCAGATTTCAGAATTAAAAGACGGGGAAATTTCTTATCGACTTACCGAGCAGGATGAGATGGGGCGACCTATATTTAAAATTGTTAAAATCGATAAAAGAATTCCGCAACATATCGCAGATTACGGTACAGACTACATGAAGATTAAGGATCTTGCCCTTCAGGATAAAAGAATTAAAGCGATACAGGAATGGCAAAAAGAGAAAATTCAGGATACTTACGTTAAAGTTAGTGGAAAATACCGGGATTGTGAGTATACTAGCAACTGGTTAAAAAAATAAAAGTAATTACTAAATGTCTGAGATTAGCTTACTAGAGAATTTTGTAGAAAAGCATAAAAGCTTAAAAAAAGAAATAAGTAAAGTAATTGTAGGACAGGAAAAGGTAATCGATCAGATACTGCTCTCCGTATTTTCCGGGGGGCATTCTTTATTAATTGGGGTTCCCGGTTTGGCGAAGACTTTAATGGTAAATACCATTTCCAAAGCTTTAGGTCTGGATTTTAAACGGATTCAGTTTACACCGGATTTGATGCCGAGTGATATACTGGGATCAGAGATTCTTAATGAGAAACGCGAATTTCAGTTTATAAAAGGTCCAGTTTTTACTAATATTTTACTGGCAGACGAGATCAATCGTACCCCGCCAAAAACACAGGCTGCGCTTTTAGAAGCCATGCAGGAGCGATCTGTAACGGTAGCAGGACATCGATATCAATTAGATTCACCCTATTTTGTACTGGCCACACAAAATCCTATAGAGCAAGAGGGAACCTATCCTTTACCAGAGGCACAGTTAGACCGTTTTATGTTTGCGATTAACCTGGAATATCCAAGCTTTGAGGAAGAGGTAAATGTGGTGAAAAATACCACCACAGATAAACAATATGAGATTAATTCATTGTTCACTGCAGGCGGGATTAGCCAAATTCAGCAAGTGATCAGGAAAATGCCTGTGGCAGATAATGTGATCGAATATGCTGTAAAACTGGTTGGTAAAACCCGTCCAAATTCAGCAGCTGCTCCAGACTTTGTGAAAAATTATTTAGATTGGGGGGCGGGGCCAAGAGCTTCACAGAACCTTATTCTTGCGGCAAAAACTCATGCTGCCGTAAACGGAAAGTTTTCTCCAGATAAAGAAAATGTTCAGGCGGTTGCTGTAGGTATATTACGTCACCGAATTATCAAAAATTATAAAGCCGAAGCCGAAGGCCTTACAGTTGAAAATTTAATCAAAGAGCTTTTTTAATACTCTATTTAAGGCGTACAGGTATACAAAATTCCTTCCGGTTTATATCTTCGGAATGATCTGGGGGACTGCTGTGCT
>CESL01011844.1_pt1 | contig 20501 bp, 18 predicted proteins | sample 531221 | NCBI WGS metagenome assembly CESL01 (sample SAMEA2622197, study PRJEB7988) | marine metagenome | biome: marine biome (ENVO:00000447); feature: mesopelagic zone (ENVO:00000213) & marine oxygen minimum zone (ENVO:01000065); material: "saline water (ENVO:00002010), including plankton...
CTATTGCGGCAGGTAAAAGAATTACCGGCCTACCCAGAGGTAGGGATGGTACTTAAAGCATTAAAAGAGGATTATCATTTAATTGCGTTAACCAACGGAAATCAGGAGACTGCTGAAGCGCAACTGAAATATGCTAAAATTGACGAATATTTTAATGGTATATATTCGGTAGATGTAGTGGGTAAATTTAAACCCCACCCAAGTACTTATCAAAAAGTCTTAAAGGATTATAAACTTAAGGCTCAGGAAGCGATAATGGTCGCTGCTCACGGTTGGGATATTGCTGGTGCCCAGAATGCAGGTTTAAAAACGGTCTTTGTAGCAAGAAAAGGAAAAAGTTTATATCCTTTGGTAAACACGGCAGATGGTCTTGTAAAAGATTTAAGAGGTCTAATGGAAACGCTCTAAAAAAAATGCCTGAAATTCTACAATTTCAGGCAAAATTCTAATTTTTTAAAGCACTCAGCAGATGCAGAAATTCTTTTTGAAGGGTTTGTGTTTTATCTTTAGCATACCAGGTGTGCAATTCTTTTTCAAGGGCTTCAAAATCTCTTCCTGCTGGGTTTTCTTTCCAGTCGAGTACCAGGTCATGTGCCGGTTTAGGTCTTGGTCCCCAGGTAAACAGCTCCACTCCTTTTTCAGAAAAAGCGATAAGTTTTGGTATCGATTTGCTTCCGTTAGTATGGTATTTCTCGATTAATTCAGGATTTTCATCTCTAAGGACGATCCTTAATTCAATTTTGTCTCCGGCAGTAGCAATTTCGCCAATTACCGGTAAATTTTGTGCGCTATCTCCACACCATGCTTCGGTAATGACATACCAAACCTGTGGCTTTTTAAGGCCCGTTACCAGGTTTTCCAATTCAGGAATCAGTTTTGTTGTTTTATTAAGCCTTTTCATTCGGCTTAAATTCAGCTCGGTAAATTGGATAAGATTTTCGGTTTGTTTTTCTCCGGAAGTCTGCTTATTATTTACCAGCTGTACCATCCATTCGTAAAATTCGATATAACTAAATACCGGCTTTTTTACATTCATTTAAAAAGTTTTTAGAAGTTAAATCCTAGTGAGAACATTACTCTATTCCCATCTTCACTATGATATAGCCCTAAATTTCCAGAAAGTGCATTAAATCCGTTTATAAAGATGGACCCCCCAAAGTCATTATGCCAAATATCAGAATTGTCGTCTTCCTCCCAAACGCGACCGTAATCAAAACCTAAAGTCACTCCCATTCTTACAGGGATAAAATTAGTTCTGAATTTAGCGAGACCTACTCTTAAATCTGTACTTTGATAAAAAGAGGTTTTACCATTAAAACGTTCATTTCTATATCCTCTTAAGCTATGATTACCACCTAAAGTTGCTCCATGATAAAATTCGTAATTATCGCCAAAAATCATGTGGCTTCCAATCTTAGTGGCAAGCACGGCAATTCCACTTTCGTGTAAAGGATAATCTATAGATACAGATGGTTTCAAATACACAAATTCGTTGTTGAATTCGTCGATGTTTGTTTTATAACCTGTCGCCAGATCAAACTGAAGTCCCCGTCTTGGGAACGCAAGCTCGTTTCCTTTGTTTTTATACTGAAAAGCTAATTCACCACCAGCATAGATCTGGTTTTCGAAAATATCATCATTACTATTAAAAAATTCACCGGTAGCTTCGTTGGCTTTGTAATCTACTTCATGAGATTCAATCATAGGTTTGATTTCAAAATTAATTCCGCTTCCATTTCGATAGATTAAAGAAGGAGCAAAGTTCCACTGGGCAATCCCCACACGGTTATAATCTCTGTCTACCGCATCGTCATCATAAGAGGTTTCGTTACCAAAACCAAAGAAGTTAATAGCATAATTAGGACTTGTAAAACCGGCTTCTATCCCAAAATTCCAGTTATGAAAAATATGGGCAAACTCTCCAGAATACGTAAACTCGAATCCATTAGTTGCCGAAAAGTAAGCTGCACCAAATTTGTGTTGCGATTGAAAAGGATTGTTCGCTAGGCCATAAGTGGTATAAGTATCGGAAATACCCACCTTAAATCCGGCATCCGGATCCCATCCAATGGCGGGGAATATGGTGTTGGTACTGTATTTGCGTTTATCCGGATTGTAGTTATTGATGTCGTAATCATCAACCAACCATTTACTACTATTCCCTTTTATAGTATTGTTTTTATTCTTGTAATCGTAAAGTTTTGCATTCCGGTTATTTTCAAAATCATAAGTGTCGTTATTTTCTCCCCCTATAATTTTAAGTTTAATGTAATGATCGCCTTCTCCTTCGATTTTAAAATCGTCTTTACCGTCTAGCCCATAAATCCAGATCTCTTTGGTAAGTTTTTTATCGTAAGTATGTTCGTAGACCACTTCCCCTTCAGTTTCGATAGAAAGGCTTGTTTTACCATCCGGTTTTCTGGTGATCAGGAATTTATCATCCTCCTCGGTTCCGGTGATGACCTGAAATCGATTTACATATTCATAATAAGCTTTTGCAGGTTCTAAAAGATTATCCCTGCGCTCTTTTAATGCTTTTTTAATATCGTCTATCGACTGATCCTGTACTTCTTTCGGTAAGGTTTTGAAAGCATCTTCAATGACCTGATCTGTAAGTTGATTTTGTATAAACTTCACCTGTTTTTCCCATTCTTCCCAGGTAATATCTTTTAAAAATGCCTGATCTAAGGAATAGCCGTCAAAATTTAGCCACTTTACGTTTTTAACCCCACCTTCGAAATCCTGCATTTTTCTAAAATCTGTAATCGCCAGTCTCAGTAACTTGATAATTAAACCATCATATCTTGGGAATGCCTGGTCGCGGTCACGTCTTATAGGCTTATAAAGTTTAGAGCCATCTTCCTGTTCAAATTCAGAGAAACGCCATTGATCGTTATGGCGATCCCAATCACCAATAAGCATATCGGTAAGACGTGCCTTTACCCAAGCCGATTGATCTACCTGGTACTCTTTAGAATCTCTCATATCCAGCAATAAATCGGTACTGGAAATGATATCATCTGGATTTCCGAACTTAGGATTGTCTTTGTTTTCATCGCCAGCATGAACTTCTAGCATATAAAGTTTATCCCCGTAATCTTCGTTAAAGATATTCAGATTTTTTTGCTTGGGCAGGTAATAAATTTTTGGCTCGGCATTATAGATGTTAAGGGTGTCGAGTATGGTATTTAACGCAAAAGGAGCATATGGATGTGCAGTAGTATAAAAATCCTGTACTATTCTTTCTGCAACGGTATTTTGCATATAATCTTCTACGTAGTGATTTTTTATGGCCGATTGGATAAATCTAACCGCACTTTTTCTTAGTTCCCTTAAGGTGTATTCGTGATCCTTATCATCTTTTATACGGATAGATCTGGATTGATGCCCACCGCCTTCAGAGATGGCTACGGGATTTCCTTCTAATTTGGTTAAATCAAGTACCGGAGCTTCGATCTCTTTACTGTAGACATCGCGGTAATGTGTTCCCCAAAAGAAATTATATAAACCGCTTTTAGATGTTTCCTCATCGGTATAAATAGAGGCCTTTTTTGTTGCCGGCCAGTTGCTGATATCGTGGTAAGAAACTTCGTCTAAGGTTGTTTGCTGTCTTTTAATCGTTGTGCTGAATAATTTTTCAGGAGTTCCGTTTTCAACTGAATAAAATTCAACTTCAGAGCTGTTATCGTCATACACCGTAAGTCTGGCGAAACCATGATCACTGGACGCAAACTGTCCGTCTTCTTCATCTGCTCTTGCTTTTTTGGTTTTTTTACCTGCAGTTCCACTAATAATTTGTGGAATTCCGTCATCTGATAAATATTGCAAATTTTGATCGCTGGCAGAAACAAAAATCACATCTGGGAACATACTGGCCAGGGTTTCTAAAGTACCTCTTAATTGCTTGCGTTGCTGGCTATAGTAATCTTCTTTTTTAAAGCCACCTGTTTTTTCAAAAAATCCCTGTTTTGTATTACTCAATACGGGATGGTGTATCGCAACGATCACCGTTTTATTCTGCTCATCCTTAAGATCGTCTTTAAACTTGGTAAAAAAATCGTCACGAGTTTTAAGATCACATTTATTGTTAATATATAAATGATTATCCCAATCCTCTAAAAACCATTGAGAATCTACCATTAGCAATTCGATATTCTCTGTGTCCAGATCTTCAATTTCTCGCACGCAACCATCATTTGGCCAAAATTCCGCTTTACTATTATCCTGGATAAACGATTCCATATCGTCTATATTCTCATGTCCGTTCTTATTCCACTCATTTTTACCTGGGGTGTAGATCACACGTCCATTAAAATTCTCCATGGGTTCCATAAGGCTTTTTCGAAGTAATGCTTCTGCCTTTTCTCGATCTTTCTTTTTTGGAGGAAAGCCTTGTTTAGAGGTAATATTCCCTATGGCCACGAAGGTGGCTTTTTCATCCTTCTGGGACATTTCGTTTATAGCTGAAAGTACCTTTTTGGTGTAATCAGATTCATCAACCCCGGTATTTCCTGTAAAATAAAAAGTTTGTGATACTTTTCTACCAGATTGCTGCCCGTAAAAATGCGTAGTGCTTATAGCTAGTATAAAGCAAAAAGCGAAGAATATTTTTTTAAAGCTATATGCAGATTGTTGAAGTAGAAATCTATTTATCATGTATTTTCTGTTATGTTGAAATGACCAAATACGCTTGGGCGATGTGAAATTTCAAAAAAAATCAGAGATGTAAATAAATTTTAACTATCTATAACACTTTTATTTGAACAAGCCTAAAAATTTTCATAAAAACCAATCTACATTACCTGAGCTTAGTTAAGGTTGCGTTTTTGGATAAAGAATTTTTTGAGCAGCTGGCTGCATTCGTTGGCCATTATTCCCTGGGAAACTTCTGTTTTAGGATGCAGTTGCACTCCAAATTTTTGATATCCCCGGTGATCGTCTTTGGCCGCAAAGACCAATCGGGAAAGCTGGCTCCAATATAAAGCTCCGGCACACATCTGGCAGGGCTCTAGAGTAACATACATAGTGCAGCCTTTTAAATATTTACCTCCTAAAAAACTGGCTGCCGCGGTAATGGACTGCATTTCTGCATGGGCCGTTACATCGTTTAAAGTTTCGGTAAGGTTGTGCCCGCGGGCGATAATACGGTTTTTAATAACCACTACTACACCTACAGGAATTTCTCCTTTTTCAAAAGCAATTTGAGCCTCTTCAAAGGCTTTCTTCATAAAGTAGGTATCATCAAAAGGTGTAAGCACAGCGTAAATTTTTAGCAAGATAAAAAAGGAAGTGATAATTATTAAAAATAGTTTAAGGATAAAACTAAATTTGTCTTGATTATGGAATATCAGATTTTAAATAACATAGAAGGGCCGGAAAATTTAAAAGCTTTGTCTTTACAGGAATTACAGCTTTTGGCTAAAGAATTACGACAGTACATCATAGCGGTTGTTGCGGTAAAAGAAGGACATTTAGGAGCCAGTTTGGGCGTGGTAGAACTCACTATTGCCCTTCATTTTGTATTTGATACTCCCAGGGATCTCCTGGTTTGGGATGTAGGACACCAGGCTTACGGACATAAAATCTTAACAGGTAGACGCAAAAAATTTCATACCAATCGGCAATTAGGAGGGATAAGCGGCTTTCCTAAACGAGATGAAAGCGTTTATGATGCTTTTGGAGTTGGGCATTCGTCCACTTCCATTTCAGCAGCACTGGGTATGGCGCTGGCCTCAAGATTAAAAGGTGATTTGGATAAACAGCATATTGCGGTTATTGGTGATGCTTCTATTGCAAGTGGGATGGCTTTTGAAGGCTTAAACCATGCCGGGGTCACCAATGCCAATTTACTGGTAATACTCAATGATAATGCTATTGGGATCGACCCCAGTGTAGGAGCCTTAAAAGAATATCTTACCAAAGCTAAAGTGGGCTATAAGCCCAAAGAAAGCAATATTATCGAGGCGCTTAATTTTCGCTATTTTGGCCCTATAGATGGTCACGATTTAGAAGGATTATTATCTATTCTGAAAGAACTAAATGAGATAAAAGGACCAAAGTTTCTACATGTTATCACTAAAAAAGGAAAGGGATTAAAGAAGGCGGAAGAAGACCAGGTAAAATATCATGCGCCAGGAAAGTTTAAACCGGAAACCGGGGAATTACTTCCAAAAAGTGCCGAAGGCCTACCTTTAAAATATCAGGATGTCTTTGGTTTAACTCTGGTAGAATTAGCAGAAAAAAATAAGAATATTGTTGGAATTACACCGGCGATGCCAACCGGAAGTTCGCTTAAGTATATGATGGAAGCTTTCCCAGAAAGAGCCTTTGATGTAGGAATAGCAGAGCAGCATGCGGTGACCCTGGCGGCAGGTATGGCAACACAGGGAGCCATTGTTTTTTGCAATATTTATTCTACTTTTTTACAACGAGCGTACGATCAGGTAATTCATGATGTCGCTTTGCAAAATCTACCCGTAATTTTTTGTTTGGATCGAGCCGGTTTGGTAGGGGAAGATGGAGCTACACATCATGGCCTTTTTGATTTGGTATATTTACGTGCTATTCCCAATATGATTGTGGTCGCACCGGCAGACGAGATTGAACTTAGACAATTGTTATATACCGCTCAATTAGGTTTAACACATCCCATGGCTATACGTTATCCAAGAGGAAGAGGTGTAAACGTAAATTGGCAGCTGCCTTTTAAAGCTTTTGAAATTGGTAAGGCAGTTTGTGAAAAGGAAGGTGAGAACCTTGCTGTCCTGGTTGTAGGCTCGATTATAAGGAATGCGAAATTAGCATTACAGGAGTTTAGCGAAGAGATTGGATTATACAATATGAGGTTTGTTAAGCCTTTGGATAAAACGATGCTGCATCAGGTGTTCAAAAAATATAAAACGATTCTAACTATAGAAGATGGTGTGATAAGCGGAGGTTTTGGAAGTGCGATATTAGAATTTGCAGCAGCAAATGATTATAGTTTGAAAATAAAGTGTTTGGGGATTCCAGACGCCTTTATTGAACATGGTGAGATCGGCGAATTACAAGAAATTGCCGGAATTGACGTTAAAACTATAATTAACGAGCTGAAATCTCTGTTATAAATTTTAATTTTGCGAACCCGAATAATCTAAATAACCAATGCAAGTGCGATTAATCATTAGTTTAATTTGTATTTCATTCTATCTAGGTATTTCTTCTTTATCCATGTGTGCACAAAATCAAACGGCGCAAGACACCACACAGACGCCTCAAGATTCTGCAGATGTCGAGCCGGTAATCATATACTGGTCTGAAAAAAATGCTGTTGGAGTGAATTTAAGTGAAGTAGCTTTTGTAAACTGGAATGCAGGGGGAAACAACTCCATTTCTGCCTTATTTCATGGACAGTTTGAAAGAAATTACAAGAAAAAGTTAACCAGCTGGAAAAATTACCTGTCCTTAAGATATGGACTAAACTCTCAGGAGGGACAGGAACTTAGAAAAACCGACGATCAAATTCAGTTTAAGACTACTTTTGGTTATCGTAAAGATTCGGTGTCTAACTGGTATTATTCCGGTAATATTGATTTTAGGACCCAATTTGCCAATGGTTATAAGTATCCTAATACCGATGCCGCAATCTCTAAATTCATGGCTCCGGGATATCTTTTGATAGGTGTGGGTACGCAGTTTTCGCATCCAGATGAAAACTTTAATGCGTATATCTCTCCGGTTACCGAAAAATCTACTTTTGTACTCGATCAGCGTTTAGCCAATGAAGGAGCTTTTGGGGTAGACCCGGCAGAATATGATGAGTTGGGGAATTTAATTGATGAGGGTAATAAAGTACGTTCAGAATTTGGTTTTCTGGTGACCAGTGATTTTAAGAAACAGGTGTTTCCCAATGTGAATATGAATACGCAAATAAGCTTATATTCAGATTATCTTCGGGATTTTGGAAATATTGATGTAGACTGGCAATTGGCGTTTGATATGAAGGTAAACGATTTTATAAAAGCCAATATAGGCTCTCATCTTCTTTATGATAATGATGTAAAATATAAAGAAGATACTAATGGCGATGGGAATCTGGAAACCTTAGGAGCCAGGGTACAGTGGAAACAGCTTTTAGGGGTTGGTTTTACCTATGTTTTTTAGGTTAAACTCCTTTTGGAATTAAACAACTAAGCAAATAGGTTCATGTATTTCCCTAAAGTGTGAAGATATTGAAATATTAAAAACCGGAACCCTGATATCTTTTGAAAGAAGACACCGTAAATCCATCAGTAAGTGATGCGGTATACGAACAAATTTGAATAAGTTTTTGGTATACAGAAGTTTCTGCATTTAAATTTTTAAGCTTTGGTACAGACTTTAAGACCAGATCGTTAAAATTCGAATCTAAATCCTGGGTTGCTGGTAAAAATGCATTGGTATAGGTGTCTAATAAAGTTTCCAGCATTTTATACCCGGCAATTTCTTTATTGATTACTTCTTCGCTTTGGTAAATTTTCTCAATGCTTATTTTGATAATATCTTTAATCTGTGCTTCGTATTTGCTTTTGTCGAATAAAGCCTGATGGAACTCTCCTGCAAGAATAGCTTCTTCGTTTGCCAGGAAGATTTCAGCAGCTTCGCGAATCAAGGTGTTAATCGCTAAAGATCGCAGATAGCTTAAGCGATCTGCCGTACTTTGTAAAGAATTGTATTTAGGTGTGGATATCGTGTCTTTTACCAGTTTAATTAAATATTCTAATGCATAATCTTCGTCGATCAAACCCAGATTAATACCGTCCTCGAAGTCGATAATTGTATAACAAATATCATCTGCAGCTTCTACTAGAAATGCTAGAGGATGTCTTGAAAAACTAATGTCATTTTTGTTTCCAGTTTTGATTAGGCCAAGTTCTTCTGCCACATCAAGCATGGTGCCTTTTTCACTTTGGAAAAAGCCGAATTTCTTATCGGCAATATTTTTTGTGGGTTTGTGCGGTAAGGATTCCTTAGGATATTTCATAAAAGCACCAAGGGTGGCATAACTTATTCTTAAACCACCGGGAGTACCGGGACGATCCTGGGTAAGAATTTTAAAACCATTGGCATTTCCTTCAAATTTTACTAAATCCTGATATTCTTTTTCGCTAAGTTGGGATTGGAATCTTTTGCCGTTTCCATTTAAAAAATATTCGCCTATGGCTTTTTCTCCGGAATGTCCAAAGGGAGGATTCCCGATATCATGCGCTAAAGCGGCTGCAGCAACGATTGCTCCAAAATCATTCATCTGGTAGCCATGAATAGTGCTAAGATGAGGGTGTTTTTCCAGGATCTTTTTTCCCGTTAGGCGGCCTAGGGAGCGGCCCACTACAGAAACTTCAAGACTATGGGTTAAACGCGTATGTACAAAATCTGTTTTAGAAAGTGGGATTACCTGGGTCTTATCCTGTAAACTCCTAAAGGCTGAAGAAAAAATAATACGATCGTAATCTACCTCGAAACCTAAACGGGTTTCATCTTGTTCTTTACGTAATCTTTTATTGGTATCGCCAGATCTTTTTAGTGATAATAGTTGTTCCCAGTTCATGATTTTTATTTAGCGTTAGGGATAGAGCAGTTTGTTTGAGCTCTTGCAAGATGGTACATCCTTGCAAAGCGAGCAGCGAAAGCCCGGCCGAAGGCAACGCCCTACTTATAGTTTTTTAGCTACTTTTTCCAGTTCGGCATACCAGTCTTCACCAAATTTTCTAATAAGTGCTTCTTTAGTGAATTTATAAATAGGTACACCTAATTCTTCGCCAAGGCTACAGGCGTCATCGCAAATATGCCATTGATGGTAGTTGACGGCAGAAAACTCTGAATAATCCTGAACGCGTACCGGATAAAGATGGCATGAAACCGGTTTTTTCCAATCGATTTCTCCCTGATTATAGGCCTCCTCTATTCCGCAAAGAGCGGTTCCTTTATCATCGAAGGTGACATACGCACAATCGGCACCATCGATAAGCGGGGTTTCGATCTCACCAAAATCGTTCGTGATATACCGTCCCTGTGCTTCTATGGCCTCGATTCCTTTTTGCCTTAGAAATGGTTTAACTTTTGGATAAATGCTATCCATGATCTCTTTCTCATACTCTTCTATGGGAGCACCGGCATCGCCATCTACACAGCATGCCCCTTTACAGGCAGAAAGATTACAAACAAATTCTTTTTTTAGAATTTCTTCTGAAACTATGGTTTTACCTAACTGAAACATACGGCAAAGATAATTTTAAGATTGATTTTATAAAGAAAAGTGCTTTATTATTTGATGAATCATCGAGATTTGAATAGCACGGTTCCTGTTTTACCCAGTAATCGGGATTAAATGCTCATGTCCATAGTTGTCGAGATCGGTAGGTCACGAACTAAAATAAATTTGTAACAAATACCTCGTTTTACTGTGATAGTTTACGTTAAAAAGGTTTCCTTTTTGTGAACGGTCTACTTCATTTATACAGCCTGGCAACGTATGGATATTATTTTTTTGATCTTAAATATATTGCGAATTGGCCTTTTTTGCGCTGCAAAGAGTATCCTACAAAATTATAAAAGCTATTTCGGTTCCTGCCTCGAAAGCTTTTCCTAAGTTCTTAATTGTTTAGAAATATTTAAAGTTGAAATGAACTAAAATCGTTATGAAAATTTACTTTTGCAAAAAAAATTGAGCTATGTTTAATTTGTTCGACCTCAGGGAGGTGTTTACGGTAGGGATGGTTTTATTTGCGGTAATCGATATTATTGGAAGTATTCCTATTGTATTGGATTTACGTAAAAAAGTAGGGCATATACAAAGTGAAAAAGCCTCTTTGGTAGCTGGTTTGCTAATGATTGCTTTTTTGTTTTTAGGGAAAGAGATTTTAAACCTTATTGGTATCGATGTAAATTCTTTTGCGGTGGCCGGTTCGTTTATTTTATTTTTTCTGGCTTTAGAGATGATCCTGGGGATTAGTTTGTATAAAGATGATGCGCCAGAATCTGCTTCTGTAGTGCCTTTGGCCTTTCCTTTAATTGCCGGGGCAGGGACGATGACTTCACTTTTATCGTTAAGGGCAGAATATGAAACCATAAATATCATTGTGGCTATCATAATCAATATTATCTTTGTATATGTTGTTTTAAAATCTTCAGGTAAAATAGAAAAGGTTTTAGGATCGCAGGGTATAAATGTTATCCGGAAGATATTTGGCGTTATTTTACTGGCAATCGCCGTTAAACTTTTTGCTGCAAACATTCAGAGTTTATTTTCATGACAAAGTATTTAATCTACACGATCATCTTTTTAGGAATAGTTGTTATTGGTTTTAATGTGACGATATTAGATTTTAATCGTCTAATGGAAGACGAAAGCGGGACAGCGTTGATTGCTATTGTGGCCAGTCTTTGCGTGATCGTTTTAATGGGAATCCTTTTAGTATCCAGAGCAATCGCAAAAAAACATAATCAATAATTATGGAATATGATCTTTTAATTGTTGGCGGAGGAGCGGCAGGCATGTCCTGCGCATTAGTCGTTGGATCGGGTTTAGAAAAAGAATTTGCTAAGGATAAGAAGGTAGGGATCTTAATGCATCAAAAAACCTCTGATCTGCAAAACGCCCTTTTTAATAATGTACTTGGATTACCACCGGCAACTAAAGGTATAGACATACTGAAACAGGGACCTGAACAATTAGAAGAATTATATCCAAAAGTAACACAGTTAACAGGAGAGAAACTTCAGCACATTAGCAAAAATGAAAATGGGGTTTTTGAGCTTAAAACCAATAAGGATAATTACTTAGCCAAAAAGGTAGTGATCGCTATTGGCTATTCCGATAATTTTAGAATAGGCGGAGTAGATGAATATGTTATTCCGCACAAAAAGGCCAAAGCTTCTAAAAATCGTGTGCAATTAATCAATGAAGACCACCTGGTGGTTCCTAATTTATATGTGGCCGGTTCTCTTGCCGGTTGGCGAAGCCAGTTCTCTATCGCCTGTGGTAGTGGTGCTGCCGTAGCAACAGATATCCTTACCGATTGGAACGATGGGGAGCATACTAAAGTTCACGACAAATTATCCTAAAAGAAACAACTAATTGCAGGAACTACAGAGCTAATCATCAATATGATAAAAAAACGGTGCACGCTTCGGTAAACTAAAGCTCTTTTTAATTTCTCAGTAAAAACTTTATCCGGATGAGAAGCGATATGTTTTATGATTGTTTTTTTGGGAACATAGGAAGAGGTTACAATGATCTCCTTTTGAAGTAGCAATAATGCACTATTATCCAGCAGCCTAAAACTTACGGCAATCACAAAGAATAATAAGGGGAGGAAAATACAATAACTATCAGATAAATCTTCCGGAACCATTAATCTTTAAAATTATGCTTTTTTTTAGATAATTCCAGTACTTTCTCAATTACAGGATCTCCTTCATTTTTTAATTGTTGAAAGTAAGTGGAACCGAACAGTTGTTGTGCCATCACGGCTTTTAAGTACTGTTTCATGAGCGGCTTATATTCGGTAAGGCGAATGTTTAGCTTTTCACTTTTTCCAAAGGCAATAAGTCTATCGATGACTTCATCGGTAATTTCCACTTCATTCTCAAATTCTCTTTTGGAAAGTGAGTTATAGTAGGATCGTTTTCGTTCTAATTCCTGAAAAACAAATCGGCTTAAAAAACCGCGATTTAGTAAAATGCGAATGTGCTCATGTTCAATTTCTATATCTTTAGGGATAAATACATCAGGGATAATTCCGCCTCCGCCGTATACCACTTTTCCACCCGGGGTAACATATTTTAAAGAGTGGTCTACTTTTATGCTATCTACGCTTTTAAGTTCGCCGTTTTCATAGCGGCGCTCATAATCTCTAAAATAATTATCGTTTCCGTTTTCGTAAGGTTTTTGTATAGAACGGCCGGTTGGGGTATAATACCTGGCAATAGTTAATCGTACCGCACTGCCGTCGCCAAGATCCATTTCCCGCTGTACCAATCCTTTACCGTAGGATCGTCTTCCGATAATAGTGCCCACATCGTTATCCTGTAAAGCGCCTGCTACCACTTCGCTTGCCGAAGCCGAATTTTCATTAATTAAAACATATACGTGTCCATCCTCAAAGTCGCCTTTACGATTGGCAAAAGTTTTTTCTATAGCACCGCTTTTGTTTTTAGTGAAAAGAATAAGCTTATCGTCTTTTAAGAACTCATCGGCAATATTAATGGCTTCTGCTAAATATCCGCCTGGATTGTCGCGAAGATCCAGTGCAATCTCTTTAGCGCCCATTAGCTTTAAAGCCTTTATAGCAGCATCAAACTCCTCATAGGTCGATTCTGCAAAACGATTTATTTTAATGTAGCCTACGGTTTTGTTAAGCATATAAACCGCTTCCACACTTTTTATAGGCACATGATCGCGCTTTACATTAAAACTAAGAAGATCGTCCTGTCCGGGGCGTTTTACTTTAAGTTCCACATTACTGCCCTGTCGTCCTTTTAAAAAATGGGTTAAGGAATCGCTGCTTACACCCAGATTGAATAATGCTTTGTCGTTTGCATATAAAATACGGTCACCGCCTCGGATACCAATCTTTTCACTTGGTCCGCCTTCTAGTGGTTGGATAACCATAATGGTGTCTTCGACTGAATAGAAACTAACACCAATACCCACAAAATCACCTTTCATGTTTTGAGAAACATTGTCGTATTCCTGTTCCGGGATATATACCGAATGGGGATCCAGACCTTTTAATATAGTATTTACGGTAACATCAACAATACTATCTGTATTTACATTATCAACGTATTCATAATCGATATAGTCGATTAGGCGGTTTAACTTTTCTTTTTTTGGATTAGATGAAAATAACTGGTCTGAAGAAGAGTAATTTATTTTACCTCCCATAAATACGCCAATAGCACAGGCTATTCCTAAAAGGAGTGGGGTATATATGTTTTTTTTATTTTTCAATCGTCTAATTGCGTTATCTGAATTAAATCGACTCCGGCTTTTTTAAGAAAATCGAGACCGCTATTATCTTTATAATCTACACAATATACCAGTCTGGTTATTCCGGCCTGGTGTATTAATTTGCTACATTCCTTACAGGGCGACATGGTTATGTATAATGTAGCTCCCTGGCAGGATTGGGTAGATGCGGCAACTTTTAAGATCGCATTCGCTTCGGCATGTAAAACATACCATTTGGTATAGCCTTCTTCGTCTTCACAAAAATTCTCAAATCCGCTTGGGGTACCATTGTAGCCATCAGAAATAATCATTCTATCTTTAACAATAACTGCACCAACCTGTTTTCTTTTACAATGGGAAAGTTTGCTCCACTCCCTTGCTATTCTTAAATAGGCTTTGTCGTATTTAAGTTGTTTTTCTTTTTGCATGTGTTATGAAAGGAGATTTATTAAATCTCATATTCTTATAATGTAAGAATCGCTAAATTATTGTAAGCTACAGGTTAAACCAATTTTAACGCGTTAAAGTTAATTAAATGGCATTAAAATTATCCCTAAGTATAGGCAGAATAATCCCTATAACCAGTGCAGAGACGACCAGCACCCAATCACGTTTAGAGACCTGAAAGAAATTTTGCGTGATAAACGCCAGGATTAAGACCGATAAAACTATGATTGCCTGTGCACATTCTATCCCTAAAGCAAATTCTAAAAGCGGGAAGATCTTTGAGGAAAAACCGCTGCTTAGCATTTTAAAATACGTAGAAAAACCAAGGCCGTGAATCACCCCAAAAAAAGCAGTGGTAAAATACAGCAATGTTGGGTTGCCTGATTTTTCTTTATTGCTAGCGGTAAAAATATTGTAAATGGCAGTAATCATGATTGATACCGGAATTAAAAATTCTACCCAGGCGGTGTCTACAATTACAATTTCGTAAGTAGATAAAAATAAGGCAAAGGTGTGACCAATGGTGAAAATGGTCACCAGCCATATTACCCTTTTCCATGAGGTAAAGGTATATGAGGCTACCAGGGCGATTAAAAATAGAATATGGTCGTATGCATTCCAATCCAGAACATGCTCCAAACCTAATTTAAGATATAACCAAAACTGCGACATAAGGGAAAAAGGCTAACGTTGCCGAATGTACGACTTCTTAATAAAATCACAAAAGCTAATGCAGTAAACCATGGCTTTATTTGGATTTTTGGGTTAATTAGATATCGAAAATAGATGTTTTTCGATCCCATAGTTATAAATGAACTTTAAATTCTAAAATACCTTAGGGTTAATGCAGTCCAAACGTCTCTCAAAGTTTTGATTTATAAAATTATAGGTTGTTGTTTTTTTAAAATAAGTCTGATTGAATTATAAATAATTAAGAAAGCTTATTATTTTTGGATTTTATATTAAATAAGTCTAAATAAATAAATTATTGATCTTGCATTAATTAATTGGGTAAAATAATAATGGAAATTCAATGAAGAAAAAGAAAAATTACAGTTTACGCGCATTTATAAATGATGTTCATTTGTGGTTAGGATTAGGCAGTGGGATCATTTTATTTTTGGTTTGTTTTAGCGGAACCATACTTACTTTTGAAGACGAAATAAAAGATCTTTTTGCCGAAGATTTTACGGTTGAAGGCGGAGATGAAAAATTATCGATAGAACAGTTAATTTCGGTATTAGAAAGTGAAGGGATAGTAAGTTCGGTTACCGTACCGGCTAAAGACGGCGAAGCTTACGAGTTTAGTGTAAAAGAATCCCCTGAACAACGCCGCGGAACCACCTATTATGTAAATCCTTATTCTGCCGAATTCAGTAAAAAACGTGAATCTTCTTTAGATGGCTTTTTCTTTTGGATGTTTAAATTACATCGATGGTTACTGTTAGATTCTTCGATTGGGCGGCCTATTGTTGGTGTTGCTACAATTATCTTTTTAATATTATCGATCACTGGGATCGTGCTTTGGTTTCCAAAGAAAAAAATCAACTGGAAAACTTTAAAACCCGGCTTTAAAATTAAATTTTCGGCCAGATGGAAACGTATTAACCACGATTTACATAATACCTTAGGATTTTATGCCTGTATCTTTTTAGTTATTATGTCGCTTACCGGTTTGTGTTGGTCGTTCCAATGGTATCGTGATTTAGGGAGCGAGGTAATGGGCGCTCAAATTTTTGGTGGGCGTGGAGGCCCACGTGTAGAAAGTGAGGCACAAATTGATGAAGATGAAATGATATCAATTGCTGCGATAGAAAAAATCACCGCACAGGAACTAAATTATGAAGGCAAAACATCAATTAGTTTTCCATCTGGGGACAAGGGTGTTTATAGCATTAGAAAATATGAATCGGCTAAACTTTCACCACTTATTGCCGACAATCTAATTGTAGATCGAGATGGGAAGGTGCTTAAAAAGGAAGTTTTTAATGATAAACCTATTAATCTAAGAATAGCTTCTTTAATTAAACCTTTGCATACAGGAAGTATTTATGGAGGGTTCTCTAAGCTCCTTTATTTTTTAGCCTGTTTGATTGCAACGAGTCTCCCTATTACTGGAACCTTTATCTGGATTCATAAAATGAAAAAGAAACCAAAGAAAGCATAAAGCTTAATTTGTTATTATTGAAGGAATTTTTAGCCTTGTTTTTCTATTGTTTTGAAAGATTTTTCCCGGTTATAATGCAAGGGATTTTGTTGATTTTACCGTCTTTTTCCTAAGGCTTAGAAGGTTTGAAAGTTGTTTCTTACAAATGTTTGAAAATGGAATTGGAATCAAACCTGCTTCATGTTGGTAAACACTAAATATAAAACTAGTTAGGCCGGTTCTTATTAAGAATTATAAGGTATAATGTAGAATTTCTTTGATATTCGATAAAATTGAAGCTTGTTTTTTTGGAGTTGATATATTTCTTATTTTTAAAAATATGTTAAAACTATAATTAAAAAAATGAAAGACCCTAACACAGCTCCGCTTTTTTACGTGGATAATTTACAGAAAATCGAAGGAGATAATCAGTACACGGTAGATTTACATTTACCCCAAAATTTTAGCAATGCTGGCTATAAAGTAATTGGTAATAGTCCCGCGATTCATGATATTCTAAAAATTGAAATCTATTTAAGAGGGGATAAAAATGTTACTCCAAGCGATGTAACCATCGTGGAAAAGATCGAGCTAGATTTAAGTAATCAAAACTTTAAATATTTAAAATTTAAAATTGTTTGGAAGCTGGCGATAGGACTAGGTGGTGGAGTAGGTGATCCTGATGATGATGAAACTGTTGGGGAAGGTGTATTAAAGGGTATTGGATAATGAAAAAAAAACTGGCTTTTTGTGGCTTTTTTATTTTTGGGCTGGTGTCCTGTTTTGCTCAGCAGCATCTTTTGGATGAAGCGGAAGCTTCTAAAGAGGCCGATAATTACCAATTATCTTTGGATATCCTATCAAAAATAGATACTAATTCATTATCAATCTCACAAAAAGCCAGGTTTTATTATTTACAATCTGCCAACCATAAATTCAGAAAAGAAGATTCAGATGCTTATCCATTATTACTGAAAGCACGTAAGCTTTATACAGAATTGGATAGTCTTGAAAAAGTAGCTACAATTAACCGTGAACTTTTTCAGGTCGTAAGAAATATTGGTAGTGAGCATTTAAATTATAATGAATATATCGATGCATACCTGGATTATCATCTATCACAAAATGATTCCAAAAATTTACAAAAAGCCTATACATGGATTGCAGCTAATTTTGCACGAAAGAAAACGGTAGATAGTTCTTTTATATACTTTAGAAAAGCACTGCAATTAATAAAACAAGATAAGGATACCTTAGCTGAAGCTCATATGCTGAACAATTTTGGTGTTTTGTATATGGAATTTACACCATATAAGGATTCCGCTTTATACTATTTTGATCGGTCACGTAAATTATATAAAGAACCAGAAGATTTACAATCAAGCTATCAAAATACCGCCAGTACTTATAAAAAAATAGGCGAATATGAGAAAGCCATAGAAAATTATCAAAAAGCAGATTCGCTTTTAGGTAAAGAATACAGTAAAGAACGTAAGCGTTTTTTATATGATCTCATGGCCAAAACTTATGAGCTTGCCGAGAAACCGGCAAAAGCTCTGGAGTATTACAAATTAACTCAGGCCTATCAGGATAGTTTAAACCTGCAAGAGCAGGAAAAGGCGATTTTCGACATCCAAACCAAATATGAGGTTCAGAAAAAAGAAAATGAAAACCTGCAATTAAAGCAATCTCGATTTTGGTTAATTTCAGGAGTCATTCTTTTGGTGTTGTTGCTTATTGCTACCTATTTGGTGTACCGTAACCGTATTGCCAAAAAGCAATTGGAAGTTAAGCAGTCGGCTTTAGAGAAAAACGAATTAGAAAAGCAGCTTAAGGATCAGGAGCTTGCAGGCTTAGATGCTATGATCGAGGGGCAGGAAAAAGAGCGCCAGCGTATTGCCAACGATCTTCATGATAATTTAGGAGGATTGCTGGCTACCTTAAAACTGCATTTTCAGAATTTAAAAACCAAGACCGATCGTCTTCGGGACGAGCAGGACGAGTTGTTTAAGACTACCAATTCCCTCTTAGATGAAACCTATCAACAGGTTAGAAATTATGCGCATCAACGAAATGCCGGTCTAAAAACCAGTGAAGGTTTGGTGCCGTCCATAAAGAATTTTGCTTCAAAAGTTTCTGTGGGGAATAATCTTGTGGTTCAGGTAGAAGCGCATGATATGGATGAGCGCTTAGAAAATAGTGTAGAAATCACGATTTTCAGGATCGTACAGGAATTAATTACCAATGTGATTAAACACGCTGAAGCTTCAGAAATTATTGTTCATCTTACTTCTTTTGAAGATCATATCAATATTATGGTAGAGGATAACGGTAAAGGTTTTGACCCTTTTATTATAAAAGATAACGACGGGATGGGATTGGCTTCGATTATAAAGCGTGTAGAACATCTTGGCGGTAATGTAGATATAGATAGCCATTCGGGTAGTGGTACTACGGTCATTTTAAATATTCCCAAGTCATGATTAGAGTGGTAGTTGCCGAAGATCATTTAGCCGTAGCCGATGGAATTTTGGCTTATTTCAAATATCACGATAGTATATCGATTATCGGTCACGCCAAAAATGGCGAGGATCTAGTAAAACTGGTAGAAAAAAATATTCCTGATGTTGTACTAACCGATGTGAAGATGCCGGTGATGGACGGAATTGAAGCGGCAAAACTGATAAAAGCCAAATTCGACAGGATTGGGATTATTGCCTTTAGCATGTTTGATCAGGACGAGGCGGTAGATTTAATGTTGCAGGCCGGTGCCACCGGATACTTGCTAAAAAATTCTCCCCTTTCTGAAATGGAAAAAGCAATATTAAAGGTTTCTGAAGGAAATTTATATTACGATCCCAATTTAAGTCATGCTACTGAAAACACACCTAACGAGAATACCGGAATTCTTACGAAACGCCAGATTGAAATTTTAAAAATGGTAGGTAAAGGTAAAACCAATCAGGAAATAGCGGATACTTTATTTATCGGAAAAACCACGGTAGAAACTCATCGTAAAAACATGATTAGAAAACTCGGTTTACATGGCCCGGGAGAATTGCTGCGCTACGCGTTACAGCGCAAATACGATTTTTAAAATATCCCCTCGCATGGGTATGGTGTTACACAGTTTTATGAGATATTTTTGAAGTAATAATTCATTTTGCTGGTGGTTCTTAATCCAATTTAATGAAGTATTTCGTTCAATTCCCTTTATAGGGGGCAAGTTCTAAAAACTGGCTGGGAAACTTTATTTGTTTTCTACTTCTCAGCGAAGTTAATGAACGTATTCTCGATTTCATTTATGAAATTATACTCCCGATGTAAAGTCGGGAGTTTTTTGTTTTCAGTAGTTAGATATGGTAAACAACCTATTCTGAATCACTTACTTCTTTTAGGGTTGTAAATATTTATAAAGCTTCATATTAAGGTAATATAGCTAACAATTACTGAAGCTAAATTTTACATTTAGATGAATTGCAGCTAACAGTTTTCTAAGGTTTTTTCTGTTCTTTTGAGATTGATTCAGGTTTGGTGAAATACATCCAAATTTATGTTAGCTTAAAGAGTTTCTCTTTAAGAAAATAACGAGACAGGTTTTGTAAACCTGTTCATTCCTTTTGTTTCTTAAATCCACCTCTATCCCGAGGTGGATTTTTAATCCTTTAGGGTAATGATCTCTTTTTTAAATCAAGAATGATAACGAAGATTTTTTGATTCAAATCTCGAAAGCTTTTTCCGAAGTTCTTAATTTGCTTTAAATGTAGAGAGATAATCTTCTTTAATGCTTAATGCGTTTAAATTTAGTAAGAAGAATATGCCAACTGAAATCTGATTTTTGTAAAAAAAAAGCAATTGATGTCAAATAATTTTTTAATTTTGCCGTCCAATTGCCTTGGTGGCGGAATTGGTAGACGCGCTGGATTCAAAATCCAG
>CESL01084638.1_pt1 | contig 20425 bp, 19 predicted proteins | sample 531221 | NCBI WGS metagenome assembly CESL01 (sample SAMEA2622197, study PRJEB7988) | marine metagenome | biome: marine biome (ENVO:00000447); feature: mesopelagic zone (ENVO:00000213) & marine oxygen minimum zone (ENVO:01000065); material: "saline water (ENVO:00002010), including plankton...
GTTCAGTTTAATCCGGCCAGGGTGGTATACTATGACCGTTTTTTGCAGTCTATTACACTTGTAGCAGAGAGATGTTTTTCAATTAAGAAGTTAGATTATATGTAAGATATTTTAAGAATAATGATTTCTTATTTTAAATTTTCATTGTTGCATTCAAGCATAAAGTTAGAATTACAATTAAATTAAAATTATTGATTTTTAATTTGGAGCTTAATGACTAGCTTGTCAAAGTGCTTGGATAAACTGTAAATCAGTATAAAAAACATTTTTTTCGTATTTTTAAAGGGCGATTAGAAAAGATAGATTGTCATGAAAAGAGATTCCAAAATCTGATTAATAATTAGAACAATAAAAGAGTGGTTATTATCAAAAAAAGAGTTAAAAATAAAATTATAAATATAATAGGGAGGTATTATCTTAAGTCTTCTATATTTATAACTAATATGTAGAATATTGCATTCTATTTGCCCTGGATTCCATAATTGCAACTTATTTTTCTGCTGCTATGTTTGAAGTTTATGGGAATAATGAAAGGCCTCAAAATTGAGCTGGTAAATTTAGCTTTTGTCAATGCCATATCAAATTTTATATAAAATATTTCAGGCTCACCTTTGTTTTTTGGTTCGAAGTATTATTCCTATTTCAATAGAGACTATTAAATTCATATCTTCTATATAATTAAATAGTTTGGAGGGATTAAGAAGTATATAAAAATAATGTTTCTAAATAGATCGTATCTGAAAAGAAATATTATTTTTATAATCAATTTGAGCAATAGTTTACACTTAAAAAGACGAATGAAAAAAAATATAAAGCAAATAATTCAGTTACGAAAAATTAAATTATTGAAGAGTTTTTTGATTAGCCAAAAGATTAAATCAAAAAATTTTAAGATATTATTTCGTGTATATGGGAAGACAAAAATCTACTTATCAAAGAGTGCGAAGATCAATATAAATAAGGGTTTTTTTGATTTTAATATAAGCTTTAGGAATACCGAACCATTTTCTGGAATGCTTGAAATGTTGCATAATTCCAGTTTAACAATAAATGGAAGCTTTCGAATTCATTCAGGTGCACATTTAGTTATAATGAATAATGCTAAGTTGATATTGGGTAGTGGTTATATTAATAGAAACTGTAAAATAAGATGCTTGTCAGAAATTAGCATTGGTCATGATGTGGCAATTTCTGAAAATGTTTCAATATGGGATAGTGATATGCATGAAGTTTTAAAAAAAGACAATATTATGACGAAGTCAGTTAGTATTGGCAATCATGTTTGGATTGGGACAAATTCAATTATTTTAAAAGGAGTAACTATTGGAGATAATTCTATAGTTGCTGCCGGTTCAATTGTGAATAAAGACGTGCCTCCTAATTGCCTTGTTGCAGGAAATCCTGCAAAGATTATTAAAGAAAATATAGAATGGAAATAATAAGAACTGGCTATTACAAAAAATATATTTAATTCAGTTTGAGCTAATAACTCTACAAATTAAAACTATTGTGTGATTTATATTTTTAATTTCGAATTAAAGCACAAAATTAGAGTTACAAAATTGATTACCTAAACATTCTAATTAGTAATTTTTAGTTTGAATTTAAATTTAATTGGTATTATCATATTGATGCTGTCTAGCCATCAGACTAGCGGAGTAAGAGATCTCTCTTACTGTAAGGTTAATTAAGATTTTTTGATTTGATTTTCCTACGAATCTTGACTACTGTTAGGGTTGAAAGTACAGGTCGAATTCAATTTGTATTTCTTTTTTTACTTTTATCAAGCCAAAGACTTTTTTAGGAGGTTCCAGTTTAAAATCATCAATATTTAAATGAATTATTCCGGTATAATTTGACTTTAAGTTGTCAATTTTTACCGGAACCTGATAAGTTTTTTCAATTCCGGCAATTTCAATATTTAATGTAATTAAAGCAGAGTGCTGAGTTAGGAATTTAAGTTCTTGCAGATCCAAAAAAATAAATGGATATTGTTCAGATTTAATGAGTGCTTCAAAATCCCGGTTTATGGGTCGGATTCCGCAATCAAATGCCTTCGCATTAAGTTTTAGAGAAGTGTTTTCGAAAAATAGTGTTTGGTTGTTCCTTCTAAATCTTGTGCTTAGTTTTTCGGGCAATTCTTGCGGATTAAAAACACAGGTGAAACTATTGATATTAGTATCTCCACTAATTTTTAATTGAGATTCTTTAGAAATCAGTAATGTTTTTTGTTCCAGATTTTGCGAGGAGAGTATAGTACTGGTTAATAGAGTAAATAGAAAAATAGCTATAGTTTTCATTGCAAGGGGATTTTAATGAAACCTTCATCTAAAATTAAACTAGAAATAAGAAAAATAGGAGAGCGAAGAAATCGCTCTCCTATTGTAATTTGAATTTATTTAAAAGCTAATCACTGCTTCAACTGTTGCGCCGTTGAATTTACCTTCGTTTAAAATACTTGTTTGGCTAAAGTCATCATAGTTTTGAACTACATATTCAGCTTTTAGTAGAATGTTTTTGGTCATAAACCATCCTGCGGCTGCTTGAAATCTGTTGATGTTTACATCTTGTCCAGAAATATCTTCAGCGTCAACTACATTGTAACGAGCACCGATGTACATATTTTCATCAAGTCCAAATCTGTAAATTAACTCACCTGCATATTGGTTAGCAGTTCTGTCATCAACTTCAGCACTGCCTTTTCCTGTAGCAGTTTCAATGGTTCCAAAGAATTCAAGACCTCTGTATTTCACGAAAGGGTTAATCATTATGGCAGTTATTTCGTTAGATAATTTAGGGTCGTATCTTGAAGCTCTGAAATCATCGCTTTCACTACCTAGTGCTTGCATTACATTATAATATCTGGCACCTGCTCTATCTGCGCTGTATAAATAAGTGTTAGGAATATAGCCAGTGTTATACATAGAACCAGTAAGGCGTACTCTTAAATCATTATTAATTTGTTTGTCATAACCTAATTTTGCAAGGAACGATGCTCCACCGGTTTTGCCATAATCATTTTCGCTAACAGATTGATTCAATTTACCATTGGTAAAACCTACCATACCTATAAATCCGTTACGACGATAGTATAGCTCGGCTCCTACTTCGGTAGTAAAAGCATCCATAATTAGGTTTCCTACAAATGGATTGTAGATAGCTTGTGCGTTATCTGATCTACGGAAGTGAGCATCACCATAGTTATTTTCCATATGACCAATTTTAATAGTGGTGTATTTCATAACATCCTCTAAAAAGTTTTTGTGCACAAAGTCTAATTTATCTACCAACAAATATCCCCCTTTTACATAAGGTTCATTGTGGTGTCTGGAAGACAAGTAAGTACGTAGGTGCATTCTAATCCCTTCGTAAAGCGCAACGTCTATATCGAAATTGGCAGTAGGAAGGTTAAAGTTTTCACCTATACCTTGTATTTGATACCCCTCTAAATTAGCATTTTCGTTATCTAAAGCCTGGAACTGTAAGGCGAAGGCTCCACCAATTCTAACTTTCAATCCATCGAAGGTAGAAATGGTATCTTTAGGGGCTTCAAAAACATTTATACCATCCTTGTCTGGTTCACGATAATTATCAAGATTTCTGTCGTTTTGTGCTTGTATATTACCGATTCCAAGGAATAAAAAGGAGGCAATTGCGAAGATTTTAAATATAGTTCTCATATTAATAGTATTATGTTGTTGATTATTGGTTTACTTGAAAATTAAAGTTTATGGTTACTTCTTCCCCTGTTTTAATGGTTCCCATAAGTGCTGTTGGAGGTTCAACACCGTAATGAGTCATGTTTATCTTGTATTTTCCTGAAATCTCTATGCTTTCACCAGATTTTTTGGTACTTACTGGAATAGAAACTGTTTTGGATTTTCCGTTAATGATAAGATGACCTTTTATTTTACTGGAACTTACTTCTGTAGAGCTGAATTTTATAGTGGGGTAATCATCTTCGTTAAGTGCTTTGTAAGCATTTTTGTCCATTCCTCCTTTTCCGCTTTCCAGGGATTTAACGGGGATTTCTATTGAAATTTCAGAAATAGTTCCGTTGCTGCTTTGAACAGTTCCTACAGCTTTTTCTGAAGTCATTTCCCAGTCGTGAATGTTGGAAGTACCTTCGACAAGGATTTCAGTTTTAATTGGTTTTAGGTTCTGACTGTTTACCGATGCTCCTACAAAAAGAAAAGCTAGTAGGGCGAATACTGCATAATAGTTGAGGGATTTTGTTTTCATGGCTTTATTGTTTTTGTTTGATACAAATGTCTCCCAATAGGCCAGTTTAAATTATGATTATTATCATGTTTCGTAGAAAATACGGTTAGTTTTTGAAGACTTGTTAACTATAACGCTGTAGTTTTGGAAAGGTTTAGGTGTATCGGTAAATAATTCATTCGTACGGATAAAATCGAGTGAAAACATTTATATTTACAACTTCAAAATTCAGATCAACGAAAATTATTTAAAAAACCCCCCGGATTCGTTTTTTAAATTTCTTACCCCAGCTAGTTTTCAATATTTAAAAGTTATTGGTATGCCCTGGTATGTAATTTATACAAAACCAAAATCAGAGATTAAGACCGCCCAAAGGCTGGAGAAAATTGGGGTAGAGGTTTTTTGTCCCGTTAAGAATGAGATACGACAATGGAGTGATCGTAAAAAAAAGTTTACAGTCCCATTATTTACTTCTTATTTGTTTGTTAGGCTGGAGGAAAAAGATCGTGCAATCGTGTTTGAAGTGCCTGGAGTGAATAATTATTTATTCTGGTTAGGGCAACCTGCGATAGTTCGTGATAATGAAATCGATATTATTAAAAAGTGGGTAAATGACGATGCAGTAGAGGATATACAACTGATGCATTTAAAAGCAGGAGACCGTCTTATCATTAAAAAAGGGGCTTTTAAGGATAGGGAAGCAGTGGTACAGAAGATAGGAAAAAGAAGATGCAAACTTGTGTTACCTACTATGGGAATATTGCTGGAGGCTAAACTAAATGAAGTTTGCGCTTCTGAAAATTATAGATTATAAAAAATAGGGCTATTGCAATTACAGTATTACTATTAAAGTTAATTGTTTTTTGTAATTAAGATAATAGTAACAAAATCTTAAATTTATCTTGGCTAAATTAACATTTATTTATAGGTTAGTGTGCTGTAAATAAATAGATTTGGCGTTCGATTTTATGAAAAAAATAATTAAAATTTAAGAAGATCTGGGTTGTTGGTAAAAACAATGTAGGATCTTTTTTGTTTTTTAATGAAGCTGTAAGTGAGAGCCCTGGGGACATTTAAATGTGACTCCTGCGGCGGAGCCGTGGAAAATCTTATCTTTAAAGCAAACTAATTAAATAAAATATGAGTGCGACGTATCATGTAATTCTTACCGGAGGTGTAGGTAGCCGTTTATGGCCACTTTCCAGAAAATCACAGCCTAAACAATATTTAGAGATTTTTAAAAATGACTCTTTATTTGAATTGGCAATAAAAAGAAATCAGAAGTTTTCTGATGGACTGATTGTAGTAGGAAATAAGGATAACAGGAGCTTATCTATAAGTAGCTTAAAAAAACTTGGGGTAAATAACTATCATGAAATTGTGGAAGCTACTCCCAGGAACACGGCTCCGGCGATTGCTTTTGCCGCTTTTCAGGTAAAACCGGATGATATTTTAGTGGTGACTCCGGCAGATCATATTATTAAAGCTGATGAGAATTATGATCATGCAGTTTCGAAAGCAATAAAATTAGCCGAAGAAGGTAATATCGTAACTTTTGGGGTTAAACCAACAAGACCAGAAACCGGATATGGTTATATAGAAAGTGATGGGCAAAATGTAGTGTCTTTCCGTGAGAAGCCTAATCTAGAAACTGCAAAAGATTTTTTGCATAGAGGCAATTTTCTATGGAATAGCGGAATGTTTTGTTTTAAAGCTGGTGTTTTTCTTTCTGAGCTGGAAAAATATGAACCCAAAGTCTTTGAAGCCTCAAAGGAAGCTTTCCAGAAATCGGAAGAAGGTAGATTAGATGAAGCATTATCTATGGATATTCCTTCCATAAGTGTTGATTATGCCGTAATGGAGCGTAGTGAACTTATTAAAGTTGTAAATGCCGATTTTGAATGGAGTGATATGGGGAGCTTTGAAGCTGTTTACGATTATTTTGTAGAATCAGGATACCCGGTGGATCAGGAAGGGAATATGGTGATAGGATGTGATAAATTTACGGCCTTTGTAGGTTTAAAGAATACTATTTTTGTAAATACCAGTGATGCTATTTTGATTTTATCGAAAGAGGCCTCGCAAGATGTAAAAGGAGTGTATCAGCAATTGGTAGACGAAAACTCTCCTTTAATCCAATAGATTTATTTAATTCTGCTTTTGTGTTTAAGTTGCAAGCTTTTTGAGTAGAATAGTTGATATGAGTAATATTATTCCGCATAAATATGAGATCACAGCCAATAAGAGAGCTTTGCAAAAAAAGCAAAGGCCTCTGGTAGTTTGGTTTAGTGGGCTCTCGGGTTCTGGAAAATCAACCCTGGCAAATCTTTTGGAAAAAGAATTGTTTACCGCGGGGTTTCATACCTATGTATTAGATGGCGATAATATTCGCTTGGGTCTGAATAAGGACTTAGGTTTTGATCAAGCCTCAAGGAATGAAAATATTAGAAGGATAGCAGAGGTTTGCAAATTATTTTTAGATAGCGGGTTGATTGTAATTGCGGCATTCATTACGCCTAAAGAAATAGATCGAAGAATTATTGAGTCTGTTTTAGGGGAGCATTATATAGAGGTTTATGTGGATACTCCTTTAGAACTCTGTGAAAAAAGAGATATTAAAGGATTATATAAAAAGGCAAGAAAAGGCGAAATCGCTAATTTTACCGGGGTAACCTGTGAATTTGAAAAGCCTGCCGACCCAGATTTGCATATAGAAACGCAAAGGGAAGAAATAGAAGAAAGTATTCGAAGAATATTTAAGTATATTCACGACCGAATAAATGAAAATTAAAAAATGAAAAAGTATTATCTGAATTATTTAGATGAACTTGAATCAGAAGCAATATATGTATTGCGTGAAGTTTGGGCACAGTTTGAAAATCCTGTGATCCTTTTTTCCGGAGGGAAAGATTCTATATTAGTCACTCATTTAGCTAAAAAAGCCTTTTATCCCAGTAAAATACCATTTTCTTTGTTGCATGTGGATACGGGGCATAATTTCCCAGAAACGATAGCCTTTAGGGATGATCTGGTAAAAGAGCTTGGGGTTAATCTATTAGTTGGTTCTGTACAGGAATCTATTGATGAAGGACGTGTACAGGAAGAAAAAGGAAAGAATGCAACAAGAAACGCCCTGCAAATTACGACGCTTTTAGATGCTATTGAAACGAATAAAATTGATTGCGCGATTGGAGGTGGTCGAAGGGATGAAGAAAAGGCACGTGCTAAAGAGCGTTTTTTCTCGCATCGGGATGATTTTGGACAATGGGATCCAAAAAATCAGCGTCCGGAATTATGGAACCTCTTAAATGGTAAATATTTCGAAGGCGAACATTTTAGAGCTTTTCCTATAAGTAACTGGACAGAAATGGACGTTTGGAATTATATTAAGCGGGAAAATATTCAGATTCCATCTTTATATTTTGCACATCAAAGAGAGGTGGTTTGGAGAAATAATTCATGGATTCCTGTTTCAGATTTTCTAAAATTAGAAGAAAGCGAGGAGGTTGTTACAAAGAAAATTAGGTTTAGAACACTGGGGGATATTACGATTACCGGAGGAATCGAATCTGAAGCAGATACGTTAGAAAAGATTGCCGAAGAGGTGTCTACCATGCGTAAAACCGAACGGGGAGATCGTTCAGACGATAAACGATCTGAAACAGCCATGGAAGATAGAAAAAAACAAGGTTATTTTTAAGTAAACAGGTCCTTGACCTTAAGATATAAATTACAATGGAAATTAGTAATAATCAGTTATTACGATTTACAACAGCAGGAAGTGTAGACGACGGTAAGAGTACCCTGATAGGTAGACTTTTATACGATTCTAAATCTATATTTGAAGATCAATTAGCATCGGTTACCGCTACGAGTTCAAAAAAGGGGCATGAAGGGGTAGATTTAGCCTTGTTTACCGATGGGTTGAAAGATGAAAGAGAACAGGGGATTACCATAGATGTCGCTTACCGCTATTTCACGACTCCTAAACGAAAATTTATCATTGCCGATACTCCTGGTCATATTCAGTATACCAGGAATATGGTTACCGGAGCTTCCACGGCTAATGCGGCAGTGATTCTTATTGATGCCAGAAATGGGGTGATCGAACAGACTAAAAGGCATTCTTTTATCGCATCGCTATTGAATATTCCCCATTTAGTAGTCTGCGTAAATAAAATGGATTTGGTAGATTATTCTGAAGAAGTTTTTAATAAGATTACCGCGCAGTTTGAAGAATTCAGCAGTAAATTATTGATGAAGGATGTACGGTTTATTCCAATTAGTGCTTTAGAAGGGGACAATGTGGTGAATAAATCAGAGAACATGGACTGGTATGTAGGTGGTACACTGCTTAATGTTTTGGAGACACTTCATATTAGTAGTGATATCAATAAGATTGATGCCAGATTCCCGGTGCAAACGGTGCTACGACCTCAATCTGAAGAATTCAGGGATTATAGAGGTTATGCAGGAAGGATCGCCAGCGGAATTTATAGAAAAGGAGATGAGGTTGCTGTATTACCTTCCGGCTTTACTTCAAAAATTAAATCTATAAATACCGGAGAAGATGAAATTGAGGAAGCATTCGCTCCAATGTCGGTCGCAATTACTTTAGAAGACGATATTGATATTAGTAGAGGGGATATGATTGTAAAGAAAAACAATCAGCCGGAACCTTCTCAGGAATTTGATGTGATGCTTTGCTGGTTAAATAATGATGCAGCAAAACCAAGAGCTAAGTATGTAATTCAGCATACCTCAAATGAAGAAAGAGCCATGATTAAGTCGGTTGTTTATAAGGTAGATATCAATTCTTACGAACGGCAAGAAGATGACGATAGTTTGCAGATGAATGATATTGCACGAGTAAAAATTCGTACGACAAGAAGGTTAATGATTGATTCTTATCGCGATAATAGAAATACCGGGAGTATTATTTTAATTGATGCCGGCACAAACGAAACTGTAGCAGCAGGAATGATTGTTTAAGTTGGAAGATCAGTATTTAGAGATAGCGATTAAGGCAAGTTTTAAGGCAGCCAAAGAGGTAATGTCGATTTATGAAGCCGGAGACTTTGATGTTGAAATGAAATCAGATCATTCACCATTGACCATAGCTGATAAAACTGCGCACACAATTATTAAAAAAGAGCTGGAAAAAACAGGAATTCCAATCCTTTCTGAAGAAGGAAAACATTTGTCCTATGAAGAAAGAAAGCATTGGGATAAACTATGGATTGTAGATCCTATAGATGGCACCAAAGAATTTATAAAAAAAAGCGGTGAGTTTACTATAAATATCGCTTTGATCGAACAGCAAAAACCGGTATTAGGAGTAGTGTATGCTCCTGCTTTAGAATTTTTATATTGGGGAGGGCAGTCAGGATCATATAAATTAACAGGAGTAAGAAATTTTAAGGAGTTTGAATTTAAACTGGATTCTAGAAAAAAGTTGCCTTTAACGCACAAAAATAAAGCTTTTGTAATTGCGGCCAGTAAATCGCATTTAACGAACACCACCAAAGATTTTATAAATCAAAAAAGAGCTTCATATGCTGATGTTGAAATTATTTCAAAAGGAAGTTCGTTAAAAATTTGCATGGTGGCAGAAGGTATTGTGGATTGCTATCCAAGATTCGGTACTACCATGGAATGGGACACCGCTGCCGGGCACGCTGTATGTGCTAATGCCCAGGCTGAGATAGAGGATTTAAATCAAGTCCCTTTATTATATAATAAAAAAGACTTAAGGAACGCTGATTTCCTTTGTAACAGTAAAAATAATTTTAAAGTAACTAACTAAAAATTTTAGAAATGAAAATTAAGAATATCTGCTGTATAGGGGCCGGTTATGTTGGAGGACCAACAATGTCGGTGATCGCTCAGAAATGCCCGGAAATAAATGTAACTGTGGTAGATCTTAATGAAAAAAGAATTGCAGCCTGGAATGATGAAGATGTTGAGAATATTCCAATTTACGAACCGGGATTGTCTGGTGTAGTGGCTGAAGCTAGAGGAAGAAATTTATTCTTTTCTACAGATGTTGATGAAGCCATCGATAAAGCAGATATGATCTTTATTTCGGTAAATACACCTACCAAAACCTATGGAATAGGTAAGGGCATGGCGGCTGATTTAAAATGGATTGAATTATGCGCAAGACAGATAGCCAGAGTGGCTACTTCAGATAAAATAGTGGTAGAGAAATCTACATTGCCCGTAAGAACGGCAGCAGCCTTGTCTGATATTCTACATAATACCGGGAATGGGGTGAAATACCATATTTTATCGAATCCTGAGTTTTTAGCGGAAGGTACTGCAGTGGAAGATCTTCATGCCCCAGATAGAGTTTTGATTGGGGGGGATTATACTACGGAAGAGGGAAGCAAAGCTTTGCAGGCTTTAGTAGATGTCTACGCCCACTGGGTACCCAAAGAAAATATTTTAACGACTAATGTATGGTCTTCAGAACTATCGAAATTAACTGCAAATGCATTTTTAGCACAAAGAGTTTCCAGTATCAATTCGTTATCTGAACTTTGTGAAGCCAGTGGTGCTGATGTAGCAGAAGTCGCTAGAGCCATTGGAAAAGATAGTAGAATAGGTCCTAAGTTTTTACAATCTTCCGTTGGTTTTGGAGGTTCCTGTTTTCAAAAAGACATTTTAAATCTGGTTTATATTGCTAAAAGCTTTGGTTTGAATGAGGTAGCTGATTACTGGGAGCAGGTAATTATAATGAATGATCACCAAAAGAGAAGGTTTGCAGCAAATATCGTAAAAACACTATATAATACAGTTTCTGGAAAGAAAATTGCGATGCTGGGTTGGGCCTTTAAGAAGGACACGAACGATACCAGAGAATCTGCAGCAATCTACGTAGCTGATTATTTATTAAACGAAAGAGCAGAAGTTGTGGTGTACGATCCAAAAGTTACTTCAGCACAAATTTATGCAGATCTAGATTATCTAGGTTCTCGATCTGAAGAAGAGAATAGAAATCTGGTTACTGTCGTGAATAGCCCTTATGAGGCTATTGAGGACGCTCATGCTACGGCAATCTTGACGGAGTGGGATGAGTTTAAAAAGTTGGATTGGGATAAAGTTTTTGAAAGTATGCTTAAACCGGCCTTTCTTTTTGATGGTAGAAGGTTATTAGAGCGAAACGAAATGGAAGAAAAAGGATTTAAGTTTTATTCTATCGGAAACTAAACCCATAGAATTTGAAATTATTAGTAGAGGGATTATTGCAATTGCTTATTTGTAAATAGAAATGGAAAAAGATTCTAAAATATATCTTGCTGGTCATCGAGGAATGGTTGGTGCTGCGATCTGGAGAGTGTTAAAAAAGAAAGGATACTCAAATCTAATTGGGAGAACGAGTAAAGAATTAGATCTTAGAAATCAAAAAGCTGTTTTTGATTTTATCAAAAGCGAAAAACCAGATGTGGTTATTGATGCTGCCGCACGTGTAGGAGGTATTTTGGCTAATAATAATTATCCATTTCAGTTTTTGATGGAGAATATGCAAATTCAAAATAATTTAATTGATGCTGCACATAAATTGGATGTAAAGAAATTTATATTTCTCGGAAGTTCCTGTATTTATCCTAAATTGGCACCACAACCTTTAAAGGAAGAGTATTTGTTGACTGATTCTTTAGAGCCGACTAATGAATGGTATGCCATTGCAAAAATCACCGGAGTAAAAGCCTGTCAGGCCATAAGAAAGCAATTCGGAAAAGATTTTGTGAGTTTGATGCCTACCAACTTGTATGGGACGCATGATAATTTTGATTTGGAAACTTCACATGTGTTACCGGCCATGATACGTAAATTTCATGAGGCCAAAGAAAATAATAACTCAGCCGTAACCTTATGGGGAAGTGGTACACCGATGCGAGAATTTCTTTTTGTGGATGATATGGCTGCTAGTGTGGTATTTGCGTTAGAAAATGAATTGCCGGAATATCTTTACAATGTGGGTACCGGTATTGATATCACAATTAAAGAATTGGCTGAAACAATTCAAAAGAAAGTTGGGCATACAGGTGAGATTGTTTGGGATAGTTCGAAACCTGATGGTACGCCTCGTAAGTTAATGGATATTACTAAAATGCATGACTTAGGATGGAAACATCAGGTGGAATTGGAGGAAGGAATTGAAAAAACTTACCAATGGTTCTTAACTAATAATGATAGCTTTAAGCAGGTAAAGATGTAACAGATGTTTCGTCTTTTCCCTATTTATAAAGATTATTTTTTACTATTAAATAAAATAAAAATAGGGTTTGGAAATTGGGTAATTATTATTGTGACTAAATTACTACTCACAATTCACTACTGAACTAAATAAAAAAATATGAAAGTCGCACTAATCACGGGAATTACAGGACAAGATGGTTCCTATTTAGCGGAATTATTATTGGAAAAGGGATATATGGTACATGGTATCAAAAGGCGTGCTTCCCTTTTTAATACAGATCGTATAGATCATTTATATCAGGATCCACATGATCCAAATCAACGCCTAAAATTACATTATGGAGATTTAACTGACTCCATGAATTTAACTCGAATCATACAGGAAACCCAGCCCGATGAGATCTATAATTTGGGTGCGATGTCCCATGTAAAGGTTTCCTTTGATTCCCCTGAATATGTGGGTAATGTAGATGGATTAGGAACCCTACGTATTTTGGAAGCGGTACGTTTATTAGGTTTAGAGAAAAAAACCAGGATTTACCAGGCTTCTACTTCCGAACTATACGGAGGTTTACCGGAAAATAAAAATGCAAATGGTTTCTATGACGAAACCTGTCCTTTTTATCCCAGATCTCCTTATGGGGTGGCTAAAATCTATGGTTTCTGGATTACTAAGAATTATCGTGAAGCTTATAATATGTATGCCTGTAACGGAATCCTGTTTAATCATGAATCTCCAAGAAGAGGGGAAACTTTTGTAACCCGAAAAATTACCCGAGCCGTAGCAAAAATAGCACTAGGTTTACAGGATAAAATATATTTAGGAAATTTAGATGCGCAACGAGACTGGGGGCACGCCAAAGATTATGTGCGTATGATGTGGATGATCTTACAGGCAGATAAACCTGAAGATTGGGTGATTGCCACTGGGGTAACTACAACGGTTCGAGATTTTGTACGTATGGCTTTTGAGGAAGTAGGAATTGAGTTAGAATTTAAAGGCGTAGGAGTAGATGAGAAAGCTTTTGTGGTAGCTTGTAATGGAGATTATAAGGTTGAGATCGGTAAAGAAGTACTTTCTGTAGATCCTTCTTATTTCCGTCCGACAGAGGTTGATTTGTTATTAGGAGATCCTTCTAAAGCCAAAGAAAAGCTGGGTTGGGTTCCCGAGTATGATTTAAAGGCGTTGGTAAAAGATATGATGAAAGGCGATGTTAAATTGATGAAAAGAGATGTAGATTTATTAAAAGCTGGTCATAAGATTTTAAAACAGTTGGAGTAGATTTTAATCTTAGCGTCCGGTATTAGACATGCGATTATAGTCATTAATCTAATTTAAGGTTTTTTCAGATAGAAGAGATGTAAATATGAAGATAAAACTAAAACAAAGGATTTTATCTGAAAATAATAAAAAGTGGGGGAAGATAGTTGGAGTAACTGGGGCAGGTCAACTAGTTGTGCAAATATCAGCACTTATTATTGGTTTACTTATAGTTAGATTTTTATCACCTGAAGAATATGCTTTTTATACAATTGCCAATGCAATGTTAGGAACCATGACTGTACTGGCTGATGGTGGAATTTCTGCAGGTGTTTTGGCAGAAGGAGGTAAGGTTTGGGAGGATAGAATTGCACTAGGCAAAGTATTGGCAACAGGATTGGCTTTAAGAAGAAAATTTGCACTCTATAGTTTAATCTTTTGTATCCCTGCTTTATCTTATCTTTTATGGAAACAGGATGCAGCTTGGTGGCAGATTGTAATTATTTCTTTAAGCTTGATTCCGGCTTTTTACGCAGCACTTTCAGACTCAATATTGGAAATTGTGCCTAAATTACATTATCACGTAAAACCTTTACAAAAAAATCAGGTTGTAGTGAATATTTTGAGGCTAATTAGTAGCTTAGTAATATTTTTAGTCCCTTTTACGGTAATAGCGCTTTTAGCTAACGGCATACCAAGGATTATTGGGAATTTTAGATTAAGAAAAATAGTTTCTCCATATGCAGATTTTGATCAATCTATTGATAATGAGACTAAAGGGGCTATTTTAAAAGTAGTGAAAGGGATATTGCCGGGCTCTATATATTTTTGTTTTTCAGGGCAAATATCTGTATGGTTGATATCTATATTCGGTGAAACTACGGCGGTGGCACAAATTGGGGCTTTAGGGAGATTTTCAATGATTTTAAATTTTGTGACTATGGTTGCAGGAATGCTTTTAATACCAGCTTTCGCAAAGTACAAAGGGTCTAATTCTAAAGTTTTAGTATTTTTTACGTTTTCTCTCCTTGGAGGAATGGTATTAACTGCTTTATTTAGTTTTATTTTTTATTTGTTTTCTTCTCAGGCGTTATGGTTATTAGGTGATAAATACGAAAATTTAAATTACGAGTTGGTATTGGTGATCATTGCAGCGGCTCTAAGTGTTACTAGCGGTGTCCTGTTTAAATTATCTTCATCGAGAGGAAAACCAACTCATCCTTTGTTGATTATTTTCGGCAATTTATCGTTTATTGTTGTTGGGGTATTGATTTTTGATATTTCCAATTTAGTAGGAGTATTATATTTTAATATTTTTATTAATAGCATGACTATATTAGTTCATGCTATTAGCTTTTATTATAATTTTTATTATAAAAATTTAAAAACAGATGTCGGCTGATAGATCTATTTTATTAAAAATAATTTTTCGTTTAAGGGAAAAAATATTGCTATTTAAGTCGAATATAAGACTACAATGGTTAAAGCTTTTAGGTCTAAAGATTGGATATAATTGCAAATTGGGTAAAATATTTATCAATATACCGGAACAAGTTACTATTGGAGATAACTGTGTTATAGAAGATCAAGTTCGATTAAGACCTGGAGGACCTTGGAAACAATCATTCATTGAGATAGGAAAGAATACATTTATAGGACACTCAACCCAAATAAATGTGGGGAACAGATTTAAAATAGGTGATAATTGTATGATCGCACCACTTACTGTTTTTACAGATGCTACTCATGGTTTTGAAGATTTAACTATTCCTATGAAGTCTCAGCCATGTAGATACGACTGTATCGAAGTTAAAGACGATGTATGGATAGGTTCTGGATGCGTTATACTAGGAGGTGTAACTGTAGGAAAAGGAGTTATTGTTGCGGCAGGAGCTGTAGTAAATAAGGACATACCTGATTATGAAATTTGGGGAGGTGTACCTGCAAAAAAAATTAAATCAAGAAAATAGAAATAAATTAGTATGGTGGTTTTTACAACACTTGCAGAGAAAAAATATTTTTTAGGAGTTTCAGCACTTATCAATTCTATTATTGAAAATGGTACCTATGCGAATAAAATAGTGATTGGTTATCGTGGTGAGTTGCCTAATTGGTTACCTAAACTGGAGAGCAGTAAGAATGGAAGGTCTTTTTTTATAGAAAGCTTAGAGGTGGAATTTGTAGAAGTAAAAGGAGGTTTGCATATGGTACATGAAAAACCTACCTGGTTTAAATATTTGACTTTTGAATTAGAGCCTGACGCAGAAGAATATTTTTTCTTTGACTCCGATATAACTGTAATTAATAGAATGGATTTTTTTGGGGAATGGGTGAAACAGGGTGTGGCGATTTGTGAAGATATAAATTATGATATGAGTTCTACACATCCAGTAAGAAAACAATGGGCTAAAATTGTTGAATCAAAAGGAAGAATAGTTACCAATCCAAATCTTTCTAGATATTATAATAGTGGGTTTCTAGGCTGGACAAGAGATCATAAAGATTTTATTCTAGATTGGTATGATGCATTTATATGGTTAAAAGAATTAAGTGGTGATTTGACAAGGTTTAGGACTAAGGATAGAACTAATGTAGTTCTTAGTGCGAATCAGGATTCTTTAAATTTAGCTGTAATGATGACCAATTGTGATATTTCAGTTATTGGACCTGAGGCTATGGGATTTCATTATGGATTGTCTCTTATGCAACATCCTTTGGGTGCAAAGCCTTGGAATTTAAGTTTTGTTAAAAATGCTTTTAGGGGTATACCTCCAAGATATTCTGATTTACTTTTTTGGAAAAATGTAAATGGAATTATTAGCCCTTATCCTGTAGGTTATGTGAAACGTAAAAATCGAGCAATAAAATTAGCTAAGTTTATTAGTCGGTTTTATAAAAAACTAGATTAGCTCACAATTTCAAATGCGGGTTATTGATAATGGTCTCAATCAATTTAAGTTAATAGGTCTTGTATGAAAGTTTTATTTGTTTGTGGTTCCTTAGAACCGGGTAAAGATGGTGTTGGTGATTATATTAGGCTTTTATCTTTTACATTGATTAAAAGGGGGATAGCCGTTAAGGTTATTGCATTGAATGATAAATATATTAGTGATTGTAAAAAGTACATACAGACAATAGAAAAAATTGATATACCAAGTCTAAGGGTAAGTTCTAAAATAATAGCGAAAGAAAAAAATGCAAAAATACTTGAATTTATAGATGATTTTAACCCGTCTATTGTAAGCATACAATATGTCCCTTATGCATTTAATAGTAAGGGGCTGCCATTCAATTTAACTAAGGAGTTAAAGCATATTATTAGAGATCGAAAAGTTCATTTTATGTTTCACGAGTTGTGGATTGGTATGGAAAAAGGAGCTAGTTTAAAAAATGTTTTTGTTGGCAAATTACAAAGAAAAATTGTATCTAATTTGCTAAAAAAACTTAATCCTGTTTTAATTCATACCCACACGGAATTTTACAAATATCAATTGACTTTTTTAACAAAAAATGTGTCTATTGAAAAGTTACATTTGTTTGGTAATATACCGGTTGTAGAAAAAGGTGAGCATAAAGATTCTTCAAATAATTTAAATTTAGTTTTGTTTGGTAGTATTCATTATCAGAATAGTTTAGATGATTTTTTAAAATGGATTTTGGATTTTGCGTATAAAAATGATCAGAAAGTATTTTTTCATTTTATAGGTAATAATGGCGCTGAATTAGAAGCTTGGGTTCAATTACTTAAGAAAAATAATGTCAGTTATAAAGTCCATGGCAGAAAAAGTGTAGAATATATATCAAAACTATTTTTAAAATCGCAAATAGGAATTACAACTACTCCTTATTTTTTAGTAGAAAAAAGTGGTTCTGTTGCGGCTATGTTAGAACATGATCTTCCTGTGTTATGTGTAGCAAGAGATTGGCTGCCTAATGTGGAAAATTTCGATGTTATTTTGCCCAAAATAAATGTAATAAGATTTAGAAAAGATTTACATTATGATTTAAGTCAAATTTCTAACAGTAAAGATTTTTCATTAGAAAGAATCGGAGATAAGTTTATAAATAGTTTAAATAAGCATTTATAATATGGCTAGTATAGGTTATTTATGGAAAAATAGGATTAAATTCCCATTTGGAAGTAAGTTGTTTCTAAAAACTTGGGGCAAAAGAATATTGACCTTTAATAGTTTGATGAAAAGGAATTTTATTAGGCGTAGATTGGTTAAATATGGAGCCCAAATTAGCGAAACAGCTGAAATAGGTCAGATTAATGCTCATGGAAGTAAACACAATTTGAGAATTGGCAAATTTACTTTCTTAGGTAGGGTTGACCTTGCTTTACATGATAAAATTCATATTGGTGAAAAAGTTTGTATTAATGATGGGGTTATTATTTTGACTGCGTCGCATGATCTTAACGATCCACTTTGGCGACACAAAAAATCACCAATAGTGATTGAAGATTTTGCTTGGATTGCAACTAATGCTATAATCTTGCCAGGAGTTACTATTGGAAAGGGAGCGGTAGTTGGTGCTGGTGCAATAGTAAGTAAGAATGTGCCTCCTTATTGTATTGCAGCTGGTAATCCAGCTCAAATAATTTCTAAAAAGAGAACAGAAATTTTAGAATATAATCCCTGTGAGTTTTTGGCTGCTAATTTGGCTTGGCTAAAAGGATAGTTATCAAATATAAAGATTACGACGTAATTATTATGGGGATTGAAAGTAAAAAGAAATTAAATAGACGATTGATTTATTCGCTAGTATTGATTTTAGTTTTTGAAGGGCTTATTCGAAAACTAACCCCAAACTTTGTAGGATATGTTATTTTTTTTCTAAAAGATTTTTGTTGCATTTACCTTTTATTTGTGTCTTTTTTAAATTTTGATCATCCTTTTTTTTATGAAATAACCAGAAGGTGGAAGCTTTTAATATATTTTTTTATCCCCTTATTAGTGTTGCATGCGTTTTATGATCCTTTTTTAATTTTGTGGGGAGCTAAACTCTACTTGCTATATCCCGTTGTAATACTTAGTTTTTTTATCAGTTTTAAAGATATAGAATGGAATGAAATTAAGCGTTTTTTTTTATTTATGTCTTATCTTCTAGTTCCAACAGGATTAATTGCTATTTTTCAAAATAGCTTACCTTCTACCCATTGGTTAAATCTTTCAGTAGATGGAGAATCTTTGGAGGCTTTTTCAGCAGCTGGTTTTTTACGGGTAAGTTCTTCTTTTTCTTTTGCTGGACAATATTCTTATTTTTTGAATATTTGTTCTGCATTTTTCTTTGGTAGTATCTTTATCGATTATAGTAAAAGTGCTAAAGATTGGTTTTATGGCTTTCTTTTTGTAAGATTAATGCTTTTGATTTTTTTAGTGATAAGTATATTTATTACAGGAGGACGAACAGCAGTATTAGGGGTGGCGGGTATCTTTGGATTAGGTTTTATATTACAACTTTTTAATTCGCCAAAAACTTTATTACGAAAAATGGCAATTCCATTAGTGTTTGGGCTTCTTTTGATTATGGTTTTACCTCAAATTAAGCCAGAATATTTTGCAGCCTATGAAAAGCGGAGCTCGGGTAACTATGGGCAGACAAATACAGAAGAAATTTTTGGAAGAGTTCTAGGATCATTTACTGGCGGAACTGAAATGATCTTTGATTCGTCTTTTTATGATATGCTATTTGGTAATGGGATTGGTGTAATGTCGAATGGTTCTGAGAAATTAAGTGAATATGCATCTACTGTAAAGACATCTTGGACTGAGACTGACTTTGCGACAAGTGCGTGGGAAGGAGGAATTTATTTAGTGATCTTGTGGTATGGTTTTAGAATATCATTGATTTTATTTTGTTTTAAGTTGTGGTGGTCATTGGGGTCAATTAAAGAATCTAATGCTATAGTTTTTTTGTTAGCATTTGTAATAATTATAGGTCTAACAGGAACTTTAAGTTTACAACCACCTTTAGCTATATGGTGGTATCTGGCTATAGGAATGATAGTTTTGATTTCTTATAGATTTAACTCAAGTAAGAAATAAATTAAAATAGGAGTTAATATTGATAAATAATATTATAAATTATTCTGAATGATTATACTTTCTCATCCAACTGGTAATGCAAATGTCAGAGCTATAGCAAGTAGTTTTGATAATAATAATATGTTGTCGCAATTTCATACGTCTATTGCTGCTTACCCTGGTAATTTTTGGTATTTTTTAGGTTCTCTGGATGCGCTGAAATCTTTTAAGAGAAGAGAGTTTGATAAAGAACTGAAAGATAAAATATATACACATCCTTATAAAGAATTGGGCAGATTTACAGCAAAATCTTTAAATATAAATTCTTTAATTGAAAGGGAAGTTGGATTGTTTTGTGTGGACGCAATTTATCATTATTTAGATAAGAAAGTAGCCTTAGCGTTGGAGAAGTCTTCATCTGTTGATGATATAAAGGTAGTATATGCTTATGAGGATGGTGCGCTTGAAACGTTTAAGGAAGCTAAAAAAAAGGGGTATGTTTGCGTTTATGATTTACCTATCGCTTATTGGGAGAAAGGAAGAACATTGATGCTTCATGAAGCAGAAAGATTACCAGAATGGGCTGATACACTGGGAGGGGGAATATTGGATAGTGAACAAAAATTAGAGCGAAAAGTAAAAGAACTTGAATTAGCTGATATTGTGGTTGGTCCGGGGTCGTTTGTATTAGATTCTTTGCCAGAATGGG
>CESL01070136.1_pt1 | contig 20418 bp, 22 predicted proteins | sample 531221 | NCBI WGS metagenome assembly CESL01 (sample SAMEA2622197, study PRJEB7988) | marine metagenome | biome: marine biome (ENVO:00000447); feature: mesopelagic zone (ENVO:00000213) & marine oxygen minimum zone (ENVO:01000065); material: "saline water (ENVO:00002010), including plankton...
AAACGAGCCGATTGGAAATTGCCGTTACAGTGACATCACCGTCTTCAGCTTTCATCCGGTAAAAATCATCACGACAGCTGAAGGCGGCATGGCAGTGACCAATGATGACGATCTGGCCACACGCCTAAGCTTGTTGCGAAGCCATGGCATCACTCGGGAGCCGGACTTGATGACGGGACCGATGGATGGTCCCTGGTATTATCAGCAGGTGGCGTTGGGGTACAACTATCGCATGACTGATCTGCAAGCCGCGTTGGGTGTCAGCCAGCTCTCGCGGCTCGGCGAGTTTGTTGCACGGCGGCATGAAATCGCAGCTCGCTACAATGACTTGCTTGCGGACTTGCCAATTACCTTGCCTTGGCAGAGTCCAGAATCCTATTCAGCCTTTCACCTGTACGTCATACGTCTTCAACTGGATACGATTGGTACCGGCCATCGTCAGGTTTTCGAGTATCTACGCGATCGGGAGATTCTTGTTAATTTGCATTACATCCCCGTGCACACACAGCCTTACTATCGGCAATTCGGTTTCAAGAACGGAGATTATCCCGAGGCCGAACAATACTATCGCGAGGCAATTAGCATCCCTATGCATCCTCTGCTAAGTATTGAGGATCAGGATCGTGTTGTGGGGGCACTGCGCGAAGCCTTGGCTGCATGAGGATTGCGGTCATCCCTGCAAGGGGCGGAAGTAAACGAATTCCCCGCAAGAACATTCGTTTTTTTCACGGAAAGCCGATCATCGCCTGGTCGATTGACACAGCAATGGCGAGCGGCTGTTTCGACCGCGTGATAGTGAGTACCGATGACGCCGAGATCGCAGAGGTCGCTCGCGCGGAAGGCGCGGAGACGCCCTTCGTCCGGCCGCCGGAACTTTCTGATGACCAATGCGGAACCGTTCCGGTGATAGCCCACGCGGTGCAGTGGCTTGAGGCACGAGGAGGGGCGCCTCAAGAAGTCTGCTGCATTTATGCAACCGCGCCGTTTCTCAAGGAAGAAGATCTGCAACGCGGCTTCACCGCTCTCCAGGCGTCGGCCGCAGACTATGCCTTCTCGGTAACAAGCTACGCCTTTCCGATCCAGCGCGCATTGCGTCTAGAGCCTGATCAACGCGTAACGATGTTCCAGCCCGAATACGAGCAGACGCGGTCCCAGGATCTGGTGGAGGCATGGCATGACGCCGGACAATTTTATTGGGGAAGAGCTGGATCCTGGCAGCAGAACCTACCGCTTTTCGGGCCCAATAGTGCACCTGTGATTTTGCCACGTCATCGTGTGCAAGATATCGATACCTTGGAAGATTGGGAGCGCGCTGAGTTGATGTTTGAAGTCTTGAGCCGAAGCGAAACAGCAACTTCCGTATGACAGGCACGGCTTCTACTCCTCCATTGATAGCCTTTCGAACTGACGCCTCGCTCGAGATTGGCACCGGTCATGTCATGCGCTGTCTGACGCTGGCAGATCGGTTGCGCGAGTGCGGGGCGAGGACGCTTTTCATCTCCCGCAAACATTGCGGTCACCTGTTCGATCAGATTGTTGATCGCGGCCATGAAGTACGCGTTCTTCCGCCGCCGCCCAATTCGCGTACTACATTGGACGGCGATACAGCTCATGCTGCATGGCTGGGAGTTGAGTGGGGCGTCGATGCCGAGCAAACGCAGCAATCGCTCGCGGGCCAACGGCCAGCTTGGTTGGTGGTCGATCACTATGCGATCGATTGCCGTTGGGAACGCGCCTTGCGCTCGGCTTGCGAGCGATTGATGGTTATGGACGATCTGGCCGATCGGCCTCACGACTGCGAGCTACTGCTTGATCCCACACTTGGAAGAACACGCGGCGATTATGCGGAGCACCTTGGCTCTGAAGTGCAGACATTTTTAGGTCCGCAGTATGCGTTGCTACGGCCCGAATTCGCCGCCAGTCGGGCGGAGAGTCTTGCACGGCGCAACGCGCCTGAACTTCGTCATGTGCTCATCACTATGGGCGGCGTCGACAAAGACAATGCGACAGGCCGTGTGCTCGATGCAATCGACGCCGCCAATTTGCCCTCGCAAATGAAGCTCACCGTGGTAATGGGGCCGCAAGCGCCTTGGCTCGCTACGATACAGGATCGCGCGAGCAACATGCGTGTTGCAACAGACGTGCGCCTCGGTGTTACTGACATGGCGCAGCTTATGACCGAAAGCGACTTGGCGATCGGCGCTGCAGGCGGAACGTCCTGGGAACGATGCTGTTTGGGATTGCCGACGTTCCTATTATCATTGGCGGAGAATCAAAAGAAGATGGCGCAAACGCTTCAGGATGCTGGCGCTGTAATCGCCTTTAGTGATATAATTGAGCTCGTGGATTGCATTCAAACGCTGGTCACAGGGGATTTAAACGCCCCGTCTCTCACGCAATTAAGTCATGCGGCCGCTCGGGTCACTGATGGCCAAGGAAGTGCACGCATCTGTTCGGAGATCATGAGATGACTTCGATCGCAGTCCGCCGAGTCCGTAGCGAAGACCTGCCGGCGCTCCTAACTTGGCGAAATCATCCATTCGTTCGCAATTTCATGCTATCCCGGCACGAAATTCAAGCGGATGAACACCGCGCGTGGTTTGCTAAGAATTCCACAGATATATCGCAACGGCTGTTAATCATCGAGGAAGACCATATTCCCTTGGGTTTCGCACAATTCAGCGGCGTAACGGAGGGAGGTATATCGGACTGGGGATTTTACGCGCGACCAGACGCGCCAAAGGGTGTCGGAACAAAGCTGGGTGTCGTGGTGCTTGAGCATGCATTTAGGGAATTGCGACTGCACAAAGTCTGCGGGCAGGCTATCAGTAGTAATATAGCTTCAATTGCTCTTCATCGGAAACTTGGATTTTCGGAAGAGGGTGTTCTTCGCGAGCAGCGGAGGATAGAGGGCGCCTATCATTCACTCGTCTGCTTCGGCTTGCTCGAAAATGAGTGGCGAACACAAAGAGATGCAGTTGGAAAATGATATGACTGAAATTGCAATCGCAGGTCGGCGGATCGGCCCAAAACATCCACCATTCGTCATTGCCGAACTGTCCGCCAATCATAACGGAAGTAAGGAAACTGCGCTTGCAATTGTAGAGGCAGCAAGCAAGGCTGGTGCCGATGCGATAAAATTGCAGACATACAGACCCGACACGATCACTCTCGAGAGCGATGCTGAAGATTTCCGCATCCAAGGCGGTTTATGGGATGGCCGCACTCTCTACGAACTTTATAAAGAGGCTCACATGCCTTGGGAATGGCACGAGCCGCTGTTCGATCATGCCCGCAAGCTGGGCATTACTATTTTCAGCTCGCCTTTTGATACGACCGCGATCGACATGCTGGAGGATCTCGGCGCCCCTGCATACAAGATTGCTTCGTTCGAAGCAGTTGATCTGCCGTTGATCCGTTATGCTGCAGCTACTGGTAAGCCGATGATAATCTCCACGGGAATGGCCGATGCAGAAGAGATTGCCGAGGCGGTGGATGCCGCCCGTGGCGGGGGGTGTAGAGAGCTAGCCTTGCTTCACTGCGTGAGCGGTTACCCGGCCCCGGCCGAGGATTATAACCTGCGCACCATACCAGACATGATCGCCCGCCATGGCCTCGTGACAGGGCTGTCGGACCACACCCTCGACAACACTACCTCTATTGCCAGCGTGGCTCTGGGTGCATCCATTATTGAAAAGCATTTCACGCTCGACCGGATGGGAGGTGGGCCAGACGATAGCTTCTCCCTCGAGCCCGAAGAGCTGGTCGCACTATGTACGGGAGCCAAAACGGCTTGGGAGTCGCTAGGCGAAGTAAATTACGGGCGTAAATCTAGCGAGCAGGGCAATGTGCAGTTCCGCCGGTCGCTGTATTTCGTCAAGGATATGAAGGCCGGTGAAGTTATAACTCCCGATGCTGTGCGCAGTGTCAGGCCGGGGTTTGGTGTCGCTCCCAAGCACATCGATACCGTAGTGGGCGCCGTCTTGGCGAGCGACGTGGCGCGGAATACGGCGGTCCGTGCAGAAAATTTGGTTCGCTGAGAACGCAGAGATGCAAGATACAAGATTGGAAACCCATAGCTTTATTGCCGGAACACCCCTGCATATAATGATATCGCTGTCTCTCATCCGGCAACTCGACATCAAGTCAGTTTCCAAGTTGAAAATAGTGGACTATTTCAACGGTGCTGAGAATGTCTACAAACGTATGTCAGAACTAAACTGGGAATATGATGGGCTTGAAGTTTCGTTTTTCCCATCTCATCGCCAGGCATACATCGACAGCTTAAAAGACAAGACTGATCATCTTTACTTGGACAGTGATGCGAGCTTTCAGCGCTATTTGGACTTAATGGCAATTACGGCAGTGCGTCCTGATATCAACATCATTGTTTTTGAAGATGGGGTGGGTACTTATAGAACTGATCTTTATGCAGGTCTAAAGAAGGTTATTTTTGATGCAGTAGGTGTTGGGACATACCTTGGTGGCCATCGTAAAACTAGCACTGTCTTCGTGTTTGACGAACAGCGCTATCGAAACGTTTTCCCACAAGTCAAAGCGGAAGTTGTGCAAATTGCAGAGCGATTAGAAGACACGATTTCTAGACTTTCCGTAGAGTTGGATTACATCTTCGGTCACCAAATAGAACACTCATCCCATCATCACATCTGCAATTTATACCTTTCGAATTGGAAGATAGATGAGGCAGCAATCGAAATGCTGGCCGAACTAAATGGCGACACCTTTGTAAAACTTCATCCCCATATTAAAAGAAGCAATCTTCATTCAAATATAGTTCAGATAGACAATAGAGTTCCTGCGGAAATTGTCATTTTAAATTTATCCAAGAATTACCAGGAGGTTCATGTTTACCACCATGGGTCGAGCGTTGAGCAATACATAACCTCACAAAATGTGGACTTTATAAATGTCCAGCGCCTCTTGGTGGCGTAGGGTCAATAGATATGATTAAAGTTCTGTCAGTGGCTGACTACTTTTTGCCCGGCTTCAAGGCTGGTGGGCCAATACGGACGCTTCTCAACATGTCGCGGATTTTGCACGGAGCTGTAGTTTTCGGATTTCTTACGCGCGATCATGATCTCGGGAATAGTAGGCCATACGAAGGGATTCGTGCTGGTCGGTGGGAGGAGTATCCCCATGGCCAAGTATTTTATGCGCCTGACCGTGCATTTGGCAGATTGGCTCTAGAGAGAGCGCTGTCGACTGGTGATTTTGATGTCATCTACTTAAACAGTTTCTTTAGCTTGAAGGGGTCAATTGCGATCGTTTGGCGGAACTGGAGGCGTTCCTTCGGTTTACCACTACTACTTGCTCCAAGAGGCGAATTTTCCCCAGGAGCGCTTGCATTGAAGGGCGGGAGAAAGCGTTTTTTCATTTGGTTATCGCGTAAGCTTGGTATGTACCGGCTAGTTTATTGGCATGCCTCAACTCAAGACGAGAAGAACGACATTTCGAGCCAATTTCCGGATGCTGCTTCTCGAATATTCGTTGCAGAAGATCCAGTCGACATACGCGAAAAGCCTCCGCTATCAAGCGCAGTCAAGACGGATGGGTTGGCGCGCCTTGCTTTCATATCCCGCATTTCTCCGAAAAAGAACTTGATCGGACTGCTCGGAATACTTCAAAATGTACAGTCAGCTGTTGAACTTGAAATTTACGGTCCAATTGAAGATAAAGAGTATTGGAAGAAATGTTTGGCGAGCATTGCCAAGCTTCCGGTGCATGTTTTGGTTCGGCACAAAGGTGAGTTGCAGCCAGAAGAGGTCCGTACAGCTTTCGCGCAAGCCGATCTTTTCGCTTTCCCCACGCACGGCGAAAACTTCGGGCATGTAATTTTTGAGGCTCTACAAGCCGGGACACCAGTTTTAACCAGCGATCAGACGCCGTGGCAGCCAGATGGTACGAATGCCGTTGCCCGCCTCCCTTTGGGCGCGCTCGAAGAATGGCGGGCTTACATCGAAACGGTTGCGCAATTGAGCGACTCCGAGCAAAAGGCGCGCCGAGCAGATGCTTTGCGATATGCCGAGCGCTACGCCGCCTCTGAAAAAACGCGGTTGGACAACCTGCGAATGTTCCAGGAAATCGCAAAGCAAAACAAAATGAAAGTGATTAAATAATGTTTCGCGACAAAACCCTCCTGATTACTGGGGGCACTGGCTCCTTTGGGAACGCCGTACTGCGGCGCTTTCTTGATTCCGATCTTCGCGAAATCCGCATCTTCAGTCGTGACGAGAAGAAGCAGGACGATATGCGGAAAAAATACAACAACCCAAAACTCAAGTTCCATATCGGCGACGTTCGCGATTACCAATCAGTCTTAAATGCGGTCCGCGGGAGCGACTTTATTTTTCACGCCGCCGCACTCAAACAGGTTCCGTCGTGTGAATTCTATCCATTAGAAGCGGTCAAGACCAACGTATTGGGTACTGAAAACACCTTGGAAGCCGCCATCAATTCTGGCGTGGAGCGCGTCGTCTGTCTCAGTACCGATAAGGCGGTCTATCCCATCAATGCCATGGGCATTAGCAAGGCAATGATGGAAAAGGTAATTGTTGCGAAATCGCGCGTCACTGACAGTACGATGATCTGCGCTACGCGCTACGGCAATGTGATGGCCTCCCGTGGCTCGGTGATACCACTCTTCACCAATCAAATTCGCGCCGAGCAGCCGATCACGATTACAGATCCTGAAATGACTCGTTTCATGATGACGCTCGATGATGCAGTCGACTTGGTCCTTTATGCATTTGAACACGCCAAGCCGGGCGAAATTTTCGTGCAAAAGGCGCCAGCGGCAACGATCTCGACGCTTGCTCGAGCGCTCACCGATCTCCTCGGGGCGCCCGATCACACGATCAATACGATCGGAACTCGTCATGGCGAGAAGCAATTCGAAGCCTTGCTAAGCCGTGAGGAAATGGCTGCCGCCGAAGACTTAGGTGATTATTATCGCATTCCTCCGGATTTGCGGGATCTCAATTACGATAAATTCTTCGAAAAAGGCGAGATTAAAATTTCAGAAGCAGAAGACTATAACTCACAGAACACTACTCGTCTCGATGTCGCCGGCATGCAGGCGTTGCTGCAAAAATTGAGCTTCATTCGAGCTGCGATGCGGGGCGAATACGTAGAGCCGGAGGAATAGGCCAGTCGGCAAAATCGTGATTGTCATCGCAGACCGAAATTAAGAAGGAGACGACGCGGCCGAACCGGCAGAAGCGTTCTGTTAAATGGAAGATACCGAAAAACAACGAATTTTGGTTCTTGGAGCCGGTGGCATGCTTGGCAACGCCGTTTTCCGCTTGTTTGCAGAAGACGGGCGGTTCTCGACGACTGGAACGCTTCGCTCTCCGGCGAAAGCCCATCATTTCACTTCCGAAGAGCGCAAAAGGCTCATCACTGATGTGGACGTAACCCAGGATCGCGCTCTCGTTTCTGCGTTTGCCCAAGCCAATCCGACTACTGTGATCAATTGCGTCGGTATCATCAAGCAGCAGAAGTCGGCTATGGATCCACTGACTGCCCTCACCATGAACGCTGTGCTCCCGCATCGCCTTGCTAAGCTTTGCGAAGCGAGCGGCTCAAGGCTAATCCATATGAGCACTGATTGCGTGTTTTCGGGGCTAAAAGGTGGATATACGGAAGACGATGTCGCAGACGCCGATGATCTTTACGGCAGGACGAAATATCTAGGTGAAACCGATTACCCTCACGCGGTAACCCTCAGGACCTCAATCATCGGGCACGAACTCGAAAGCGCTTACAGCCTGGTTGACTGGTTTCTCAGCCAAGCTGGTTGGATCAAGGGATACAAAAAGGCTATTTTTTCAGGCCTCCCTACCATCGTGGTGGCACAGATTATCCGTGATCTGGTAATTGGGAATATGGGTCTGCGCGGTGTTTATCACCTCTCAGCCCATCCGATCAGCAAGTTTGATCTCCTGTCACTGCTGGCCGATATCTATGGTAAGCGATTGGACATCGTACCAGACGAAACGGTCGATATAGATAGATCGCTTAATTCCGACCGCTTCCGGCATGCGACAGGATACGCACCCCTCTCGTGGCCGGAATTGTTGGAACTGATGCATCAAGACTACAGGCAGCATATCCAATCAAAGTAGGCTTCATCACTAAGGTTAGGCAACGCGCGCAATTCGAGACGTAAGGCAGCGTAGCGAGACATTGGAAGCAGCAAGAACGTGCAGGGAATTGAAGTGAGAAAGCTGAAAGTAATGACTATCGTGGGCACTCGCCCCGAAATCATCCGGCTATCCCGAACCATAAGCCGACTCGACGAGGCGTGCAGCCAGATACTCGTACATACCGGCCAAAATTACGACTACGAGCTTAACCAAATTTTCTTCGAACAATTAGGCGTACGGGAGCCCGACTTGTTTCTCAATGCGTCAGGTGGCTCGGCGGCAGAGACGATCGGACGCATCATCGCTGCGGCAGACCAGGCCATGGTGGACCATTCGCCTGATGCGGTTCTCTTGCTCGGTGATACGAATAGCTGTCTCTCAGCGATCGCCGCCAAACGCCGAAAGATACCGATCTTTCATATGGAGGCCGGTAATCGATGCTTTGATCAGCGCGTTCCGGAAGAGACGAATAGGCGCATTGTCGACCATGTCTCAGATATCAACCTGACGTATAGCACAATTGCGCGAGAGTATCTTCTTCGTGAGGGGTTTCCGCCAGATCAGGTGATCAAGACGGGCAGCCCGATGCACGAAGTGTTGCACCATTACTTGCCAGAAGTGCACGCCTCAAAGGTGCTGAACGAACTGAAGTTGCAACCCGGAGCCTATTTCGTGGTCAGCGCGCATCGTGAAGAGAATGTCGACGGGGATGAAACTTTCACGCGCCTCGCCAACTTACTCAACGCAGTAGCCGAAGATCATGAGCTGCCAGTAATAGTCTCCGCCCATCCTCGGACCCGAAATCGGGTGGAGGCTACGGGAATGACCTTCCATCCTGCGGTTCGCCTGATGAAACCACTGGGTTTTCTCGACTACGTGCATTTGCAAATGCATGCGAAGGCTGTGCTTTCTGACAGCGGCACCATCACTGAAGAATCCTCGATACTTAACTTCCCAGCCCTGAATTTACGCGAAGCACACGAACGGCCTGAAGGCATGGAAGAGGCGTCTGTGATGATGGTGGGACTGTCTGTAGATCGTGTCCGGCAGGGCCTCGCTATCTTGGAAAGCCAATCTTCCGGCGAGGAACGCACCCTGCGCTTGGTCGCCGACTACACCATGCCCAATGTCAGCGAAAAAGTGGTTCGGATAATTCATTCTTATACCGATTACGTCAACCGCGTAACGTGGAAGAAATACTGAACAGCCGATGCGACTGGCGCTGATTGCTGACACATTTCCGCCCCTGAGAACTTCGGGTGCTATCCAACTACGTGACCTGGCGCGAGAATTTGCAGCGCAAGGGCACGAGCTGACGGTAATGCTGCCGTCGCACGATCTCACCCGCCGAGAGCCTTGGCGAATAGAGACGTACGATGGTGTACAAGTCGTTCGCTTGCGCGCCCCGCGAACCAAGGACATTGGCTATGCTCGGCGCACGTTAAGCGAGCTTGCTATGCCCTATGCAATGTTGCGGAGCCTACGTGCCAGCCCTCTCGCCAACCAGAAGTGGGACGGGTTAATTTGGTATTCTCCTTCGATTTTCCACGCTCCGCTCGTGCAGGCGTTAAAGACCGAAAGCGATTGCAAAAGCTATTTGATCGTCAGAGACATTTTTCCGGAATGGGCTGCAGACATGCAACTAATGGGGCGTGGCCCAGCCTTCCAATTTTTCAGGTCTGTAGCGCGCTATCAATACTCTGTCGCCGATGTGATTGGTGTACAGACAGAAGGCAACTTGGCTTATTTCGAACAATGGAAACGAAAACCGAAGCGGGTGTTGGAAGTCCTCCCAAACTGGCTTGGTAAGCCTGGGGCTCGCTCCTGCTCGATAAACATTGCGGATACCTCTCTCGCAGGCCGGAAAGTGTTTGTTTATGCCGGGAACATGGGGGTCGCGCAAAATATGGACATTGTCCTCGATGCGGCCGAACGTCTTCAAGACCGAAATGATTTAGGCTTCCTGCTGGTTGGTCGTGGCAGCGAACGTGATCGCTTAAAACGCGACGCTGAGACACGCAAACTTAACAACACACTGTTTTTCGACGAGATCGATCCCGATGAGATCCCGGACCTCTACCGCCAGTGTCATGCAGGAATTGTCTCGCTCGACCCACGACACAAATCACATAATATTCCAGGTAAGTTCCTGACATACATGCAGTGTGGCCTGCCCGTTCTTGCAAGTGTTAACCGCGATAATGATTTAGCGGCTCTGATTAGAGACAATGCTGTTGGAGAAGTGCTCGAGGGCGGCGAGGCGGGTGACTTAGCGAAACGCATCGAATGCTTACTTGGCGAAGATTTGGACAGCCCAATAATTCGCGAAAGGTGCATGGAGCTGTTTGTTAAGAAATACTCATCTTCTGCCGCGGTGCGGAATATCGTCGAGCGACTTGAAACACATTCGTGTTGAACTTGAGGCCGCGAGAACCTTTAGTTGGGGACGTTTCTACGCGTCTCTTGATCGGCTTTGTCGAAGGGGGAGGTAATGCTCTCGAGCGGATCGTAATTACGATCAATCCTTGTCCGTAACCGATTTCGAATACGGTTCTCTATCCGGGAGTTGATGCGACCCATCGGGTTCACGTTGATGGTCCCGGTAGTCCGCCTTCCAATCTCGCCTATCCCGGTCTCCGCAGTACGTCCGACGTCGTTGAAGCCTTCAGCCTGTGTGTCGACGACGGCTCCCGTAGGAGGTGGAGGACTATTGGGAAGTTGCTGTGCGGCAACAGAAGTGGCGAGTCCTGAAAAAAGACATAGAGTGATTGTGCCACCTGCTTTGGTCCAGAAGAACTTCCGGGTGAAATTTCTATATTTCATCATCTTCTTCCTGCCTCCCTCGCAGGAGTCAGCGCAGCGAAATTGATCTGGCCCAGTAAGCCGCTGACGGATTCGGAGGCGCGCGCTACAAAAACCAGCGTCTGTTCAGGGCAATCAGCCCGAACCTGAAATTCGCCTTCGAATTCGCCGTTATTCTGATCCGAATTGGGAACAGATACCCGGCCCAGCTCGCGCCCATCGCGGCAGCGCAGCAACCAATAAGGCTGCGAATGCCGTGGCTGATCGATACCGCTACTGCGCCCCTGAAATCGATACATGCCGGGCGGCAGAAGCTGTGTCTGGCTCATCAGCACACCGCCGATGGTTGACGGGACGGCAAAGTCGAGCGCCCCGCCCGCCTTTCCGCCCAAAATGACCGCAGAAAGTTCCGGATCTTCCGTTGCCCGCCAATCGAACAGCGTCTTCACGCCGGCTCCTGACGTAAACTCCGGATCGCGCGATTGGCTTCGATCGGCCTCCGGGTGAAAGGTGGTGTAGTAATCCCACGCCTGCTTGTAGCCCTCTGCACTCGCTAAGGCGTTCACCAACAATGCGCGATCGTCATCCGTGATCGCCAAGCCGCGCTTTTCTGCCATCCGAATGAAGGACAGCGCGGCCAGCGGCTCGGAACTGCTATTAACTAGATATGCCAGAAATGCCCCTGACCAAGCGGGTCGGGACGCAATAATGGGTAGGAGTTCTGCTCTGACTCGCGGCTCTACTAGCGCTGTACTCAGAACCGGAAAAAGGATTTCCTTGGCGCGCGACGAAGTACGTAAGGCTGTATCGTACCCGCGAAGCGCACCTTTGATATCGCCCCGACCTACTGCTTCTTCGATCGTCCAAAGCTGGGGTTGCAGCTCTCTCCTAGAAAGTGCCAGAGAATAGCGGAAAATTTCGCGAGTTTTTTCCGTCTCGTTTCGCATCTGGGCCTGAAGTGCGAGGACGTTCAATGCATTGGTAGCTGTCGCATCTTGCCGCAATGCAAGTCGAGCCAAGCGCGCGGCTGGCGAAGTTGCATCTGCTTCGGCCGACATGGAAAAATTCTGTTCTGCAGCGGCAGCGGTAAATACACCAGCGCGGGGCGCGATCATATGCGCGCGATCAGCATCCGCTCGTTCGATGACGTGAGCGAGCGAATTGGTGACCGCGAAATAACCAATGATTGCTGCGGTGGACGCAAGAATGCCTCGACGCGCCCATTCGGCCCCAGACCTTCTCGAGGCCTTAGCAGAGCTACGCTTGGCCATCAGGCTAACTCGGTCCGATCCTCATCACGGCCATAACCGTACCCGTAATCATAGTCGTAACCGTAATGGGCCTTCTTGGAATCAAATTTGGTCAAGACGCCCCCGAAGACATGTGCCTTGCTACTCCTAAGCCGGGTCAAAGCCGTCTTGACTTGCGTAGACCGAATGCCATGCGATTCGACGGCGTAAATTATTCCCTCCACGTGACTCGCAATCAGAGGAGCATCAGCCAACCCCAGGACGGGCGGGCTATCGATTACGACGTGGTCATAGGTCTCCAGCAAGCGTTCGACCAGCACCGCCAAGCGATTACCTGTCAGCAGTTCGGCAGCATTCGGAGGGATGGGCCCAGCTGACATGGCCGTAAAGCCCAGATCCTTCATTTCAAAGGTCAAGCTCTGGATATTGTCTTCGCCAGCCAGGAAGTTGCTCAAACCGCGATCGTGATCCACGCCCCCCAGATGATGGACCGATGGTGAGCGCATATCACCGTCGACGAGGATAATTTTACGCCCGGCTCGCGCAAGAGTGGTTGCGAGTGCCAAAGAGGTGGTGGATTTGCCTTCGGCCGGGCGTGTCGAGGTGACCGCAAAGCTGCGCGGTACGCCGCGCTCGCTCGTGAAGCCCAAATTGGTTTGTATCGTGAGATAGGCATCGAGCAATTCGGATTTCGCATCGAGCAAGGCTTCTTTGGGAGTTTCGTCTTTGACCTTGGGCACAGAACCAAGCAGTGGTAGGCCAAGGCGACGCTGCACTTCGGTTGGATCTGCAATCGTTTCATCGAGCTGTTCCAAGCCCAGCGCGATTCCAGCACCAATCATCATGCCTGCCAGAGTAGAGATCAGAAGATTGATCAAGAGGCGCGGGCTGGACGGATTTTGTGGGACATCGGCGAGGTCAACAATGGAAATATTGTTGACGCCTACCCCACCCGCAACGCCAATTTCCTTGAAGCGCTGGAGCAGGCCGTCGTAAAGTGACCGGTTGGTATCTACTTCCTGCTGAAAGATATTGTACTGAATAGAGCGTCTACGGAGGTCCAGATAATCTTGCTTTAGTTCATTAACTTTGGCTTGCAGAGCATTTTCCCGTTGAGCCGCTTGCCGGTATTCCCCTCGCAAGGTGCCGGATACCCGAGCTTCTTCCTTTGCAATGGAACTGTCCAGCGCCTCAATCTGCTCTTGCAGCGCCCGGGCCGACGGATATCCCGGCTCAAACTGAACCATGAGTTGCTCGTACTGCGCCGCCAGTTCGGCGCGCCGCTGCCGCAGATTGTTTACCGCAGTGTTAGCCAACGCCGCAGCAGAATTTCCCCCGCCAGTCTGGCTGAAACGTGCCTCTGCTTGGATTCGGTCGGCTGTTGCTTGAGCCAGTTCTGAATTAAGCGCTACGAGATTGTCAGCCAATATCGAACGCTCTTGTGTCGAGCCTTCGCTGCCCGAGCCGGTCGGAAGATTGATGATCTCTTGGTTGGAAGCGTACGTCACGAGCTGACGTTGCGATTCATCGAGCCTATTTTTGTATTCGGCTAACTGGCGCTGCAAGACTTCGCGACCGTAAGAAGTCGACTGAATTCGGCGTTCCAGATTGGTTTCGATGAAATTGTCGGCCCACGCATTGGCAACACGTGCTGAAAAACCTGCTTCGGGGCTGGTCACGCTGATGTTGACGAGCCGCGACAGGCGGATTGGATCAACACTCAAGTTGTCCAAGAGGATCTGGCCGGCTACTCGTTGCCGATAAGCTCTCCCCTGAGCCGTGAAGCGACCATTTGACATTGCGAAAGCAGGGTTGCTGTCTCCGCCCGCATCAAACATTTCGAAAAATCCGGGATTGTCGACAAGGCGCAATTCTCTTGCAACGCGCTCTGCAAGAGTGCGAGACTGCAGAAGGCTGTACTGGGTTTGGTAGAACTCCTGGTCTGCCAGGCTTACATCTTGTTCCACACCCTCAAAACTGGTCACTTGATCAGAAGCGCGGGAAATCTCAATCGTCACTTCCGCCATATATTTGGGCGTCATCAGCAACGTTACGACAAGTCCAAGGATAACCGCCGCAAGTGTTGCGCCAATTATGACCCACCGCCAACGAAGAGCAACCCTCAAATAATGCTGAAGGGCAGAAACCTCTTCTGCCTCTGGAACGGTTGGTTGTGTGATGTCCGCTCCGCCTGAGTTGGGCTTGTCAATTTTCAAGGAGATTTCATTCATTAAATTTGGCCAGATTTAATTGAGGAGCGCGACGAGCGGTGCAACCAGCAACGGAGCGGTCGCAACAATATCGCGGAACAAACGTCGTTGCGGACTGTCACCTACGATGACGATATCGTTCGCATAGATCGCCGGATCACCGTAAGCGCCGCGACGTATGGCGTTCAGGTTATACAAACCAGCCAGCCGCTGACCATCCACCTTGCGAAGGATCACGACTTCCTCCTCCTTGGCGAACTCGTTCAAACCACGGGCAGAAGCAATGGTACGCAACAATGTCATCTGGTTGGTGACTGGATAGAGCCCCGGCTCTACAACCTGCCCCTCAATCGTCACCACCTGACTGACCGAACTGTTGATATTTACCGTTACATCAGGATCACGAACATAGCGTCCAGCCAAGGCAACTTCGATGTCCTCAGCCAGTTCGGCGCCCGTTTTGCCACCAGCGTTCATCTGACCCACTAATGGCATAGATATTCCGCCGCTGGCATCCACCTGGATCTGCCGTCCGAGTTCCGGTACCCCGAATACATCGATGCTTATCGTATCGAGCGGCCCTATTAATGCCAGGCGCGGGCCGGCGGTTAAATCCGTTCGCTCAGGTGCTGGCAGTTCCGTAGCCCCTTCAACCACAGTAAGGCTGGGGGTTGAAACAAGCGGCGGAGAGCCCCTCACGCAGCCGGACAGCATCAGCGCTGCCAATAGGAAAACACAAGTTTTGTGCATGATATAAGGCGATTCCAATCTGGGTGGATGGGGAGCTTTATAAAAGTTCTGGGAGTTTCGTAAAGCACGCGCGGTTCAATGCCGCCGACCGCCGTCCTCAAGTTGCAAATTGCGGCCATTCCGAGCCAACCAACCTGCAGACAGAGCCAGCACGGCCATGATTATCGGCGTGCGCGCCGGATAGTCACCGATACTTGCCAGCATAATCAAGAAAATAATTGCCGAGCCGAGCTGTCCGAGTTTCGAACCAGTCTCGCCGCGCCATTTCCATACGGCCAGGCTGCGGCGAACGAACCAGATCAGTGCGGCTACGATAAGTAACAGGCCTAGCAACCCTCCGTCCAGCACGATTTCCAACCAGTCATTATGAGCGTGGTTGAAATAAGCAGGCCTGAGGAAAAAATCCGGCTCGCTGATGCGAAAGGCGGGGTCGAAAGTGCCGAAACCTGTGCCTACCGGAAAATACTGTCCAATCATCGTTATCACGATCGGGGTGGCTCCCGCGCGAAGGTCATCCCGCGCATCGAGCGCCAGAATGCGATCAATGGAAGCGGCACGATCCAGGCTTATGCTGAGCAAAACGGCACCAGCGACAAGGGCTACTGTCACGACAACGGAAGCGACCGCAAACTTTCGAGGAAGGCGTCTGAATTCCCGACCAAGGCGGCGACGTACGATGATTAAGCCCAGAGCGACACCAAAGAGGCCGGTCAGCATTCCCATTCGGGATCCGGTAGCCAGGATCATTAATGCAAAGAGGACAACGACACCAAAACCCAAGACCACTTTCCATCGGACCTCTTCCCCTTCAAAGGCCCAAACCAGTGCTAGCAAACAGCCGATCGCGAGCGAAAGTGCATAGTGATTTCGATTGGCAAAATTGGCGCTGATCATTCTCGGCATATCGTTGATCAGGGGGTGATCGAATTGAGCGCCAGAGAATTGCAGCAGACCCAATAGGGCTCCGGCTAGAGTTAGGCAAAGCAGGAGGGTCACGAGGCGCCAATGGTGAACTCGCGTCAGGCCCGCCGTGAGCACAAGGACCAGTCCCGGTACGATCAGCGCGCTCAGCGCATTGAAGGTTGCCGCAGGTGAGATCGAAAGCGGCCTCCATGGCTGCTCTTCACCGATCACGGACGCCGCCGTTTTCAGTAAATCGCGACCGGGAAGCGCTGTCCATAAAGACGACGGCAGGGGAATTAATTGAACCGCCACGAGCAGAACTGCTGCCCCGAAGATAATGAGTGGCGCTTGAACTTGACGCCACTTTACCTGTGGCAGGAACAACACCACGCAGATTACCATAACCCATGCAGAAAAACGCACCGCCGTTTGGCCCAGCGCGTCAGCGCGCGAGGCCCCGCCCGCCATCCATAATATGAGTAGGAAAGCAGCGAGTGCCCAGAAGGAAAACCTGGAAGACTGGTCGGTGCGCGCGAGGTGGCGAGGCATTCGCGTTCCTCTAGACAATTAGCCAGTTGGAGCAAACCGAATTGTACTCTAGTAAATCGCGAATGAAGAATTTTTTAAATCTGCCGTTCCTCGTCGCGACGATTATACTGGTGCAAGGCTGCAACTCCGACGATGCTCCGACAAATGAGAATCCCCCGCAGAAGGTCGTGGATGCTGCAGAGATGAAGGCGGCGCAGTCGCTTTCAATCGGAAGTGTGCGTGCTATTGCGGACGATGTCGGGCCTTACGTACAAGCTCTCAGGTGTAATATAGCGCTTGGAGCAATTTACGATCACCTCAGTGAAGGCGGCAGCTTTTCTGGCGATCAGAAGAAATTAATGGCACAAATGCGCGCTCGCTATGCGCGAGAAGCTAAAAAAATCGGAGCTCAACAGAAAAAATCGAGCCAGCAAATCCAGCAGGATCTCGACGGGCAGGCTTCGAAAATAGCTGACTTGTCTATTCGTGCCCAAATCGCAATAGGATGCCTCCGCAAAAGCGTGCAGGCCAGCTAATTAGGTAAGCTGATATCATAGCTAGCGTTTGTTATTTTCGTTGGCGAGGGCGGATAGTGGTGAGCGTCCGAAACCGTTAGTTCCCAGATGGGTTGAAGTCGTAGTTTGGTATTCGCGGTGCTCAAATTTGACCCCTTCAGGACATTCGCGACGATTGCCCGGATCTACGAAGCCGCCCTAGCTCCCGCTTGAGGTTCGCGTCGGCTTGATGGCCATGAGTCTTCCAGTCCTGCTTTTCCCAACTTACGCATCGGTTCCGCCGTAAGTGCGGGCCTCCTACGAATTTTTTGGGGTGGCTAGGCCAAGAGTCGGGGCATAATAAGGCTGCGATGACGCAGGTCGTATCAGAGCATCGCCAGGGCCCTGAGCAGCTAACCGAAAAGGAGAAGGAAACCCTTCGCCTGATGGCGCGCGGGCACGATGCGAAGTCCATGGCGAACGAATTGTCGCTGTCGGTTTACACGGTGAACTAGCGTCTGCGCGCAGCCCGGCGCAAACTGGAAGTCACCAGCGGCCGCGAGGCGGCCCGGCTTCTTCTCGAAGTCGAAGGGAATGAGCCCGAAAATCCTGTATACAAGGGATTGGGGAATGCTTGCCAGCATGATCCGGCCGATCCTCGATCCACCGAGAAAACAGTTCATGGTCGGAACGTGTAGATCCTGGGAGTGACCCTTATGCTGTCAATAACACTCTTCGCCGCTCTCGCCCTTGGGACCCCTGGCGCCGACAACCGGCCCACCCGTGACCGGGCGACACCATTCGAAACCGCTCTGGCCGATAAGCTGGAAACCGATGCCCGCAACTGGCTCGAACTGGTCGACGTAGGCGATTGGGATGCCAGCTTCGCCGCAGCGGGGCGGCCGTTCAGAGCTGGTCCGGCCCAAAGGAGCCGATGCTAAAGGGCAGGCCCGAATCGTAGCACGGTTTGCGACCCTGTTCGAAAATGGCGGCGCGAGAACAGAAGTCGTCACGCTGGAGCAGGAGCATGGCGAATGGCGAGTGATGGGCTACATCATCGACTAGCCTTCCGTGTCGAGATTGCCCCCCGTGGCTTTCCATAGCCGCTCGGCAAGTTGGTCGAGCGGCATCCAATGCTTGCCGCCGCGCAGATTGATGACAGTCACATTGTCGCTGCCCACCTGATCGAGCAGGGGCGCTTCCGTCGGCCGGCAGCGCCTCCTGCAGCCATCAATACATATGCTGGCCGCCATTGATGCTCATCGTCGATCCGGTGACGAATTCGCCGTGTTCGGAGACGAGGAAGCTCACGCCGCGGGCGATTTCGCTGGCCTTGCCGAGGCGGCCGACGGGAATCTTGGCGACGATCTTCTCCAGCACCGGTTCGGGCACGGCGGCGACCATGTCGGTGTCGATATAGCCGGGCGCGATGGCGTTGACGGTGATGCCGAAGCGCGCGCCTTCCTGGGCCAGTGCCTTGGTGAAGCCGTGGATACCGCTTTTGGCGGCGGCGTAGTTGACCTGGCCGTACTGGCCCGCCTGCCCGTTGATCGAACCGATATTCACGATCCGGCCCCAGCCGCGTTCCTTCATCCCGGCGAAGGTCGCCTTGGCGAGGTTGAAGCAGCCGCCCAGATTGGTGCGCATTACCGCATCCCAATCTTCGTACCTCATCTTCAGCAGCGTGCCGTCACGCGTGATCCCTGCATTGTTGACCACGATTTCGATCGGGCCGTGTTCTTCCTCGATCTGCTTGCAGGCTTCCTGCACCGCGTCGAAATCCGATACGTCGAATTTGACTGTCGGAATGCCGGTTTCTTCGGTGAATTTCTTGGCCGCATCGTCATTGCCGGCATAATTGGCGATGACCTTGCATTCGCGTTCGTCACGCAGTCGTTCGCAGATGGCGCGCCCGATTCCCCGCGTACCGCCCGTTACAATCGCAACACGTCCCATCCGATCCTCTCCTCGCAATTTCTCGCGCTGTTTGGCCCAGCTTTACGCAAGATTGCGACAGCGTAAAGACCATGCACGCGCCAGCGTGCGAGGATTCAATCGTATTCTTATGAGAAGGGCCGCGAGGAGCGGAAGATCAGAAGCGGATCTGCGTTCCGACATAGACCGCCTGATCATCCTCGATCCCGTCGGTAAGCGGGTTCAGGCGATCGCGGTCCTGCGACAGGCGGACACCGGCAGTCACATCGAGATTGCGGCTCAGGCTGTATGATCCGCCCAGATCGACGCGCTGCGATCCGGCACCTTCGACCGTGAGCGGCGCGGTACCCGCATTGTCGCGGTTCTGCAGCGTGATGCGCGATTTGAAGCGGCTCGGCTTGCCAACATCATCCGATTCGTCGAAGCTGCGCAGATCGGGCATGGCGAAATCCTTCACCTTGTCACCGATATTCGCGGCCGCAACACTGCGGGTGGGCTGGGCGAAGCTCTGATAGCCGCGCGCAATGCCGAGATTATAACGTGCAGCCACCATCGACAGGCCGCCGTCGGGGCCCGCGTTCTTGGCGAGGGTTTCTGCCGGGCTGCGGCCCGAAAGCGTGCGGGCGGTTGCCGCATCGACGCGCACCGCGAAGTTCACCGTGCGCTCGCGCGCCGGGGCGGGCTTGTTGGCAGGGGTGAAGCGCAGGGCATCCTTCCCGACGAGCTGCGCAACCTTCTGCGCGAGTTCGGGATCGACGCCGGCCGGCGTGAACGACAGGAATTCGGTGGTTGCCGGTTCTGCCGATTCGCTCTGCGTGGAGGAGGAAACGGCGAGGCCGGCACCGGGGATGGCGAGGGCCAGACCGGCAACAGCAAGCAGTGCCGGCGCGAACCGACCCTTACGCGTGCTGTTTGTGGACTTGCCCATCGAACGCCTCTCTGCCCCTATATTGCGGTGTTCGTACCGCTATACCACGGTATCCGCTTAATGGTTCCCGAACATCGCCCGTACAATTCTCTGTAGCGACTCCGGTATTTCAAGAGATTAGGTGCGCGTGCTGAATAATTCCACCTTTTCCACAAGCTTACTGATTTTGGCGGCAATAGTGTTGCCTTGCGCACACAGGGGTGGGGGCCGGTTCGCGCGATTCAGGACGCATTCACCCGCCAGGCGGTGTTTGTTGCGCGCGGCGGAACGGGGCAAAGGCAGTGCTTGCCCCTGTCTGTCCAGCCATTATAGAGCCGCAACGACATATTCCGATCCAAGGACCGTTCATGACCGTATACCGTAACCTCCGCCGTCCCGCCGCCATCGCCCTTGTCGGCGTGGCCAGCATCGGCCTTGCGGCATGCAGCAGCGGCAATCGTCCGCAGGCCGATC
>CESL01139457.1_pt1 | contig 20385 bp, 13 predicted proteins | sample 531221 | NCBI WGS metagenome assembly CESL01 (sample SAMEA2622197, study PRJEB7988) | marine metagenome | biome: marine biome (ENVO:00000447); feature: mesopelagic zone (ENVO:00000213) & marine oxygen minimum zone (ENVO:01000065); material: "saline water (ENVO:00002010), including plankton...
CCAGGGTTGGCGTTCCAGTTTTCTCTTCCACCATTTCCGTGAGCCCCTGAATCGACGCTGTTCCTCCGGCAAGCACCACGTAATCCACCGCGTTGTACTGACTCGCGCCGAAGAAAAACTGGAGCGCCCGCGCCACTTGCTGAACAACCGCTTCCCGGAACGGGGTCAGAACTTCCTCGTTGTAGTCGTCTGGCAAACCACCCTGCTTCTTGGCCAGCCCCGCCTCTTCGAGCGACAGGCCGTAACGACGCTGAATCTCTTCCGTCAGCTGTTTTCCGCCAAAAATCTGCTCGCGGGTATAGACCGTCTTACCCTCTGCCAGCACACTCAGAGTTGTCATGGTCGCGCCAATATCAACGATGGCAACCACCAACTCTTCACCCTGGGAGTCGAGCTGAGGCTCAATCAGACTGTAAGCCCGCTCCAGAGCATAGGCTTCCACGTCGACAATCTTGGTTGTCAGCCCTGCAATTTCCAGGGCGTCTTCGCGAATGTCGACGTTTTCCTTACGGCAGGCTGCCAGCAGCACATCCACCTGATCCGGGTTGGATTCGGACGGACCCTGGACTTCGAAATCGATCGCCACTTCATCGAGGGGGTAAGGAATGTACTGATCGGCTTCCAGCGCAATCTGGTCTTCCATTTCAAACTCGTTGAGACCACCGTCCATCTGGATAACCTTGGTGATCACCGCCGAGCCGGAAACAGCAACAGCCACCTGTTTCACACTGGTACGTGACTTGGACGCGACACGCTTGAGCACTTCCCCAACCGCTTCGACGTCTGTGATGTTTTTTTCAACAACTGCATTGGCCGGCAACGGCTCTACCGCATAGCTCTCGACCTTGTATCGATCGCCATGTTTTGACAGCTCTAGCAGCTTGACCGAACTGGAGCTTACATCCACTCCAAGGACGGCACTGGATTTTTTTCCTGGTAATCCGAACACGCGCTCACCCTATACCTGGTTAAATGCACCCGGCGTTGGAACCCCTGAACCACTCCCTGTAAAGGCGATCATTTCAGAGGCGTTCTATGTGTTTTTTATGTAAGAGAATTTCTTATTTATTCCGTCTACAATGCAATCTCTCGAATTTCGGGAGACATTGCAGACGGCGAGGCGACCGAACCTTCCTAAAGCAATTTCTCAAATAATAGACCTATATCCAACAGTTGTCAGAAAAAAATGTCTCATTTGTTGCGTACATCTCGCGTTTTTGCCTGGTTCTTTCTTACCGGCCTGAGTGTCGCCATTATTATTTCCTCAAGCCTGTATCTTTATCTTCGGCCCAATCTGCCACCGGTGGAGCAATTGCTGGATGTCCGGCTGCAGACGCCGCTTCGGGTGTATAGCAAAGACAACAGATTAATAGCAGAATTCGGTGAAAAGAGAAGGGCACCGATCACAATAGAACAGATCCCTACAATTCAGTTACAAGCCTTCCTGGCAGCCGAAGACGCGCGGTTTTACGAGCACTTCGGAGTCGACATTAAAGGCCTGACGCGGGCTGCAGTGGAACTGATCACCACCGGAGAAATCCAGTCTGGCGGCAGTACCATCACCATGCAGGTTGCAAAAAATTACTTTTTGTCACGCGACCGGACCTTCATACGAAAGTTCAACGAGATACTGCTGGCTCTTCAGATTGAACGCGAACTGGATAAAAACAGGATTCTTGAGCTCTATCTGAACAAGATCTACCTCGGCAACCGGGCCTACGGAATCGCCGCTGCCGCCCAGGTTTACTACGACAAACCGGTGACAGAACTTTCACTGGCCCAGATGGCAATGTTGGCAGGTCTCCCCAAAGCCCCCTCTGCCTACAACCCCCTGGCAAATCCGGAGCGAGCCCTGATTCGCCGTAACTGGATTCTCGGCAGAATGAAAGACCTGGGCTACATCACCGAAGACGCCTGGTCTCTGGCCAGCAAAGCACCGCTGACCGCCAGCTATAACACTCGTGACGCCGAAGTGGATGCCGACTATGTGGCCGAGATGGCCCGGGCTGAAATGGTTCGCCGCTACGGAGAGAATGCATACACCGATGGCTACAGCGTGACCCTGACCGTCGACAGCGACAAGCAACAAACCGCTACCGAAGCCCTGAGGGCAGGCCTCGAAGCCTATGACCGCCGGCACGGTTTCCGGGGCCCCATCGGACAGTTCGACATTGAAGGCCTGACCCCGGCCGAACTGTCGGACAAAATGCAGAACTACCCGCGGGTTGAAACGCTGGTACCAGCCGTTGTGACATCAATAGACGACGAAAAGAACGAAGTAAAAGTACATGCCCGGCGCCTGGGCCCCGGCGTCATGCCCTTTGAAACCATGACCTGGGCACGCCGATTCCGAACCGAGAGCATCACCGGCCCCGAACCAGAAAAACCTTCGGATGTAGTCAACCCCGGGGAGGTCATCTATGTAAAAGTTGACCAACTGCCACAGATTAAAGACTCTGAGGCAGAATCTGGCAGCGAGGGCGCACCCACGCAGGCCGTCACCGAACTGCGAGTATCCCTGGCGCAAGCCCCCCGAATCGAGGGCGCACTCATCTCCCTGGAAGCCAAAACCGGCGCCATTGAAGCTTTGGCGGGCGGCTACAGCTTCAACCAGAGCAAGTACAATCGCGCCACCCAGGCCAGCCGCCAACCAGGCTCAACGTTCAAGCCGTTCCTGTACCTTTCCGCGCTGGAAAACGGCCGAACACCGGCGACCATCTACAACGACGCTCCGATCGTATTCGAAGACTCCGAACTTGAAACCGCATGGCGACCACAAAACTCATCAGGCCAGTTCTACGGGCCAACCACCTTGCGCGAGGGCCTTTACCGCTCCCGCAACCTAGTTTCCATCCGCCTGCTGAGAGACCTGGGCATCAACACCACCCTCAGCTACCTGAAGCAACTCAAACTCCCGACTGAAAACATGCCCTCCAACCTCTCGCTCTCGCTGGGCAGCGGCCTGCTGACACCCATGGAGCTGGCAAGAGGCTTTGCGGTAATCGCCAATGGCGGTTACGACGTACAGCCCTACCTGATTGAACGAATCGAGGAATGGGACGGCACCGTGGTCTATGAAGCCCCGAAGACCATATTATGCGACGAGAACTGCGACGCATCCCAGAGGCAGGTCGCCGATGCCGAACAAAGCACTTCGGAGCAACCACCCGAAATTGAAGGCATGACACTGCCAGCCTCCGCAGCCGAGGAGAACACAACCGAACCACGGATTATGCAACGCCTGGCCGACGAACGATCAATCTACATCATGCACTCCATGATGCAGGACGTGGTTCGCCGGGGAACGGGACGTCGCGCCCTGGCACTGAATCGCAGCGACATTGCCGGCAAGACGGGCACCACCAACGAGCAGAAAGACACCTGGTTCGCGGGCTTCAATCACGACATTGCAACCACGGTCTGGGTCGGATTTGACCAACCCTCTCCCTTGGGTCGCGGCGAGTATGGCGCCAGTACCGCACTGCCGATATGGGTCGACTATATGAAAGTAGCACTGGCAGGCCAGCCAGCAGCCACCATGCCCAGACCCAATGGCATCGTGAATATCCGGATCAACCCGGAAACCGGAGAAAGAGCTCGACCCGGCGAAGAAGCCGTTTTCGAGATATTCAAGGAAGAAGACGCACCCTCGCCTCTGCCAGCCGAGAGTATCGGAGGGAATGGCAACAATAGTAACGGGGACGACCTGTCACGGCAGATCTTCTGATCTGTCGCAGCATCACCCCAAGCAGGACGCACAAAAAAACCGGCGGGATCTCCGCCGGTTTTTTTTGAAGCCAGACTACATCCCGATCAGATGATGTCTTCCATAGACTTCAGCGGGTAGTGCGCAGGGTACGGATTACGCGCAACACCGGAATCTACTGCAGCACGGGCCACGGCGGCCGGCACTACTTCCAGCAGACGAACATCCATCGGCTTCGGAATGATGTATTCCTTACCGAATTCAAACGCATCAACACCGTAGGCTTCACAGATTTCCTGCGGCACCGGCTCTTTGGCCAGTTCACGGATCGCGTTAACCGCGGCAACCTTCATTTCCTCGTTGATAGCGGTTGCACGTACATCCAGTGCACCACGGAAAATGAACGGGAAGCCAAGCACGTTGTTCACCTGGTTCGGATAGTCAGAGCGACCGGTCGCCATGATCAGATCATCACGGGTGGCCAGAGCCACTTCCGGGCTGATTTCCGGATCCGGGTTGGAACAGGCAAACACCACCGGGTTCGGAGCCATTTTCGCCAGCTGCTCGGCAGACAGAAGATCCGGGCCGGACAGACCCAGGAACACGTCTGCGCCGTCGATGGCGTCGTCCAGAGTGCGCTTGTCGGTATCGTTGGCGAACATCGCCTTGTACTGGTTCAGATCATCACGACCAGAGTGGATCACACCCTTACGGTCGAGCATGAAGATGTTCTCAGAGCGCATACCGCAGCTGATCAGCAACTTCATGCAGGCAATGGCGGCCGCACCGGCGCCCAGACATACCACCTTTGCCTCTTCAATTTTCTTGCCCTGCAGCTCAAGAGCATTGATCATGCCGGCCGCAGTTACGATAGCGGTACCGTGCTGGTCATCGTGGAAGATGGGCACGTTACACTTTTCAATCAGCGCACGCTCAATCTCGAAGCACTCCGGTGCTTTGATGTCCTCGAGGTTGATACCACCGAAGGTATCAGCGATGCGCTCAACAGTTTCAATAAACGCTTGCGGGCTTTCGGAATTAACCTCGATGTCGAAGACGTCAATTCCGGCAAAGCGCTTGAACAGTACGCCCTTGCCTTCCATAACCGGCTTGCTCGCCAAAGGGCCGAGATTACCCAGACCCAGGATAGCGGTACCGTCAGAAATCACGGCAACCAGGTTACCCTTGGCTGTGTATTTGTAAGCGTTCTCGGGGTCCTTCGCGATCTCGCGGACCGGTTCGGCAACCCCGGGGCTGTACGCCAGGGAAAGGTCGCGGGAAGTCTGGGTCGGCTTCGTAATTTCAACACTCAGCTTACCCGGCCGCGGTTTGGCGTGATATTCAAGGGCTGCTTCTTTCAGATCTTGAGACATTGCCACTGTTCCGTTTGTCACGTTTAAAGGTAAATCCCGCTGGGGCTCGCCCAACGGAGCGCGCCATTATGGCGCGCCCGACCCAAAACGACAAGCCGAAATCGAATATTTTGTGAACAGTCAATAGTGCATTTTGCGTATATAGCAAACTTTATTTTTCAATGGCGCACAAAAAAAGCGCCCGAAGGCGCTTTTTCAACATCCCGGTGCGGATCAGTCTTTCTTGCCACCGATACGGCTGCCGAAACGCTTCTGGAAGCGATCGATACGACCACCGGTGTCCATAACCTTCTGCTTGCCGGTGTAGAACGGGTGGCACTGGGAACATACGTCCAGCTGCAGATCGTGGCCGATGGTAGAACGGGTCTTGATCACATTACCGCAGGAACAGGTAGCGGTGATGTCTTCGTACTTCGGGTGAATACCTTCTTTCATGGCGAACCTCGTTAGGTCATGCCGCTACCTGATCACGGGGCATCTTTGCTGCCCAGGTGCCAGGCACCGCATGTTTGAATCAATTGAAAAGACCGTGCACAATCAAGCCCGGCCAGAAACAGACCGCGAATCTTACTGACAAACCCGACCACAGGCAAGTATCTTGGCCATCCGGAACAGTCCGGATACCATGCAACCAGCCTACTTTTGCCCGCTTTCAGGATACGCAGTTACCGTGACACGGCCCTCAACCGCTCGCATCGCCCTGAATCGCCCGCTCCGGCGACTCTTTGATTACCGAATCCCGGAGACCATGACCGTCTCCCCCGGGCAACGCGTGAAAGTACCCTTTGGCAGGCAAACCCTGACCGGCCTTGTGGTGAAAACCGGCGTGACACCACCAGACGGCATTACCCTCAAGCCCATCCTGGAAGTGCTGGAGCCGTGGCTCGCCTTACCCACAGCCACCTTCCAACTCCTTAGCTGGGCCAGCGACTACTATCAGCACCCCTTGGGTGAGTGCCTGTTCACCGCCCTGCCTCCCGCATTACGCCGAGGCCGGCCGTCACAGCAGAAACAGGATGAACACTGGCAAGGCACCCAAAACATCGCCCCACTGCCGGCCAACGCCCATCGACAGAAAGCCTTGCTGGAATCCATCCAGCGCGCACCCGGCATATCGACCGGCGAACTGGTTAAAGCCGGCTTCAACCGCCCTCAGATCAAAAGCCTTCGCGATAAAGGCCTCATCGAACTTAGCGATCCACAGCATCCGACTTCCAGCGAGAGCATCGTCACAGTAGACGGCCCCAGACTCTCACCCGCGCAACTGGCAGCGGCCAAAGAATTACCGCAGGTTACAGATCGCTTCAGTGCCACACTTCTTTATGGCATCACCGGGAGCGGCAAAACCGAGCTCTATCTTCATTACCTGACACAAAAACTGCAGGACGACCAACAGGCTCTGGTACTGGTTCCCGAAATCAACCTCACGCCCCAGACCCTCGAGCGCTTCAGGCGTTACTTCGGCAACCGGATTGTAGCCTGGCACTCGGCCCTGAACGACAGCGAACGCCTGGCTACCTGGCTGAGAATCCGACATGGGGAACCGGTTATTCTGATTGGCACCCGCTCCGCCGTCTTGCTGCCGTTCACGAATCTTCGCGCCATTGTTGTGGACGAAGAACACGACAACTCCTACAAGCAGGGCGAAGGGTTTCGCTATTCGGGGCGGGACGTTGCCGTCTATCGGGCTCACCTGAATCAGTGCCCCGTCATCCTGGGCTCAGCGACGCCTTCGCTGGAATCATGGCACAACGCCAGGCAAGGCAAATACCACCTTATCCGGCTGGAACAACGGGCTGGCAATGCCTCACCTCCGGAAGTGGAGTTGCTCGACATCCGCAGCCGCCCTCTGGAGGCCGGCCTTTCGCGCCCCACCCTGAACGCTATAAAGGAAACACTGGTACGAGGTGAGCAGGCACTGGTATTTGTGAACCGGCGGGGATTCGCCCCCATCATGATGTGCTTCGATTGTGGCCACATGGAGGAATGCCCGCGCTGCGATACCCGACTGACATACCATCGCCGGGACAGAGCCATGCGTTGCCATCACTGCGACTTCCAGATGGCCGCAAACCACAGCTGCCCCAAATGCCGGAGTGAAAATTTCAAACCCGTGGGCCAAGGCACAGAGCGCACCGAAGAAACCCTGGCCGAACAGTTTCCGGACACCCCCATTGTACGGGTAGACAGGGACAGCACCCAGCGCAAAGGGAGTATCCAGAATATACTGGCTCAGGTTAACAGCGGTGCCCCCTGCATACTGGTGGGCACCCAGATGCTCGCCAAGGGCCATGACTTTCCCAACGTGACCCTGGTTGCCGTCGTCAACGCCGATGGTGGCCTGTTCAGTGTCGATTTTCGGGCGCCGGAACAGATGGTGCAGACACTTTTGCAAGTGAGCGGCCGCGCTGGCCGGGGCGAAAAACCCGGCAAAGTGCTTATCCAGACCTGCCACAGCGACCACCCGCTGTTGAAGTCGCTCTGCCAGGGTAATTATGCCGCGCTGGCAGACCAACTTCTGACTGAACGCCAAACCGGCGCCCTGCCACCATTCCGCGCCATGGCCATACTCCGCGCGGAAGCCGACACCATGCAGGCAAGCCTGCAACTGTTAGACAGCATTAAACCAATGACGGCCGCGAACGGCATAGAAACCTGGGGGCCGCTACCGGCGGTAATTGCACGCAAAGCCGACCGACACCGGGCGCAGCTGATCCTGTGCAGTAACCACCGGCGCCAACTCAACCATCTGCTCACTCACATTTGCCAGTACCTGGACCAATGCAAACTGCCAGCGAGCACCAAATGGATTGTTGATGTTGACCCTCAGGAGACTGGCTGAAGATCATCATCCCGAATCGTGACACAGTCCATATTCTGCAATTCGTTACAATCTTTTTCAGAATTCACCATTCATACTCATTCAGTTTGAACTGACTGTGCTATGATTTTCAGCACTATAACCACTACTCTTGGATCAAAACCTGAGGTTGCGGTTCTCGTGCGGGAATGCGCAGGTTTATGGCTTTTGCTGTCGATGAAAACTGGAGAAACAAAATGGCATGGAAATTCCTTGCGCGTGCGGCCGCATTGTCGCTGAGCCTTTTGCTCATAGCTTGTGGAGGCGACAGTGGCTCCACCTCACTATCAGGTGTTGGTGGGGGTAGCGGAACTGGAGGTTCCACTACAAATCCTGATACAGCTCAAGTCGGCTCGGTCGAACTTGTTGCAAGCCCTGTCAGCCTGGACACATCAACAAACGCCCAATCTTCCATCACGGCTCGCGTCAAAGATGCGAATGGCGTCTTACTGGAAGGTGTGCCAGTCAGTTTTAGTGCAACAAATGGTGGAACACTCGCTGTATCTCAGGGCGAAACTGATGAAGCAGGTGTTGCCTCCGCCATACTGACAACGAATGGAGATCCGAGAAACCGGACCGTGACGGTAACAGCCCAAAGCGGCAGCTCCTCTGATTCGGTCAATATTTCCATTTCGGGCACATCCATCGCAATTGCCGGCCCGTCCTCTATTTCCCTCGGGGCCAGCACCGGACTCAGAGTCACTCTCGCTGACGCAGACGGCAACGGCATTCCAAACGAAACAGTGAACCTCACAACAAACTTGGGAACCCTGTCCGCTTCAACCCTTACAACCAGCTCCAACGGTGTTGTCGACGTACAGCTCAATAGCGGCTCAACCGGCGGAACAGCTTCGATAATCGCATCGGCATTCAGCGGATCGAGCACCGTTTCCGCTACGAAAAACATCGTTGTTGCGGGAGACAGGTTCGGTTTCACATCACCAGCCCCCAACACGGAGGTAGTCCTCAACACGCCGCAAACACTGACTATGGAATGGCTCGTTGATGGCAATCCAGTGGCAGATGGCACACAGATTCAATTCTCTGCCACTCGCGGGACGTTAGACCCTGCGAACGGTGTAGCAACTACAACGGGCGGCATGGCCAGCATCGATATCTCATCAGCAAATGCGGGCATCTCAACTGTCACAGCATCGGATCCGAGTTCTGGCCTGTCTTCAGACCTTACGTTCGAGTTTGTCGCCACCATCCCGGACGACATCAACCTTCAAGCGACAAAAACCCAACTTGACTTGGGCGAAACCTCAGAAATCATTGCGATCATCAGGGACGCAGAAAACAATCTCGTCAAAAACCAAGAGGTTACATTTAGCATCCTTGAAGACGGTAGTGGTGGCAGCCTGAACTCGAGTCGAGATATCACCGACTCCCAAGGGCGCGCCTCAACAATATACCAAGCCGGAGCTAATAGCAGCGGAAGAGATGGCGTAGTGATTCAGGCCACGGTTGCAGGAAGTATTGTAGATACGGTCACTCTAACTGTCGCTCGGCAAGCCCTGCGTCTTGCGATTGGAACAGGCAATGAGATCATTGAGCCGGACACTGTTCGTTACGTGAAAGATTACGTGGCTATCGTAACGGATGCGAATGGGGCGCCCGTCGAAAATGCAAATATTGAGCTCAGCGTTCTTCCCACCGGTTATCGTAAGGGGACATACGCCATTTCGACGGATGACAGTTGGGTAATTCCGCCAGGCCTTGAGTTCTGCGAAGCTGAGGACGCCAACCGAAATGGACAACTGGACACCGAGGACTCTAACGGGAACGATCTTCTGGATCCTGGCGAAGATTTAAACGGCAACGGCGTTCTGGATACGGAGGATACAAACGGCAGCGACAAGCTAGAGCCGACCAACTCGGCTACGACTAGCGCGGCTTCTGTCGTGTCCGCATCAGACGGCTCCGCTGATTTTTCACTGATTTATCCGCAAAGCCACTGCGGCTGGGTAAAAGTTGAACTCACCGCTACCGTTCGTGTAGACGGATCAGAAAGCATAGAATCCTCGGAATTCTATCTCTCTTGTTCAGCATCCGATTTGTCGAACGTCGACGTAGATCCTCCCGGCGGTGTGGAGGGATTGTACGGACGCGCCCAAGACTGCACAGTTGTGGACTAATTAAAATAGCCCCGCAAACGCGGGGCTTTTTTTTGAACGCGTTTGAGTAAGCTTCACCTTTCCGCGATAATAGCGCCCTTCTGTGTTCAAAGGGCCTCCTGCCCCGAATTCAATTCTCCTGTAGACCGAGTCATTCGACAGCATGAAAGAGACCGTATCCGAGCTTCTCCAGTCTGCACTGGCGACCCTGCAATCTGACGGCACACTGCCGGCAGACCAGAGCTTCACTCCTCAGGTGGGCAACACCAAAGACAAGTCCCACGGGGACTATGCCTGTAACATTGCCCTGGTGGCCTCCAAAGCCGCCGGCTGCCCGCCTCGCAAGCTGGCCGAAGCCCTGGTGGCGGCATTGCCAGAGAGCTCCGCCGTGGAGAAAGTGGAGATTGCCGGGCCGGGGTTTATCAATTTTTTCATGAGCACCGCCAGCGCCTTCGGCATTGTGAACACTATCCTGGACGAAGCGCAGCAGTTCGGCCGCAACAACTCCGGTAACGGCGAAAAGGTTCAGGTGGAGTTTGTGTCTGCCAACCCCACCGGCCCTCTGCACGTGGGTCACGGACGGGGCGCCGCCATTGGCGATTGCCTGTGCCGCTTGCTGGAAGCCAACGGTTACAACGTTACCCGGGAGTTTTACTACAACGACGCCGGAGCCCAGATCAACAATCTGGCCCTTTCGGTGCAGTCCCGCGTTAAGGGCCTGACGCCGGAAGATGAAAGCTGGCCGGAAGATGGCTACCGGGGCGATTACATCGTCGATGTGGCAAACGCCTACCTTGCTGGCGAAACCGTGGTGGCCGATGACCGCGAGGTAACCGCAAAAGCCGATCCGGAAGACCGGGATGCCATCCGGGAATTCGCCGTCGCCTACCTGCGCCGTGAGCAGGACCTGGACCTGAAAGCCTTCGGGGTTCAGTTCGATGTGTATTTCCTGGAATCCTCTCTGTACGAGGATGGCAAGGTGGAAGCCACCGTTGAGCGCCTCAAGGCCAACGGTTACACCTATGAGCAGGATGGCGCCATGTGGCTGAAAACCACCGAGTTCGGCGACGACAAAGACAGGGTGATGCGCAAGAAAGACGGCGGCTACACCTACTTCCTGCCCGATGTCGCCTACCACCTGGACAAGTGGCAGCGCGGTTTTACCACCGTAATTAACGAGCAGGGCGCTGACCACCACTCCACCGTAACCCGTGTTCGCGCGGGACTGCAGGCCCTGAAGGCAGATATCCCCCAGGGATGGCCGGATTACGTTCTGCACCAGATGGTGATGGTGACCCGCTCTGGCCAGGAAGTAAAAATCTCCAAGCGCGCAGGCAGCTACGTTACCGTGCGGGATCTGATCGACGAAGTGGGCCGAGATGCCACCCGCTTCTTCCTGGCGGCGCGTCGCGTGGATTCCCAGTTGACTTTCGATATCGACCTGGCGCGCTCCCAGACCAATGAAAACCCGGTGTATTACATCCAATATGCCCATGCCCGGATTTGCAGCGTGCTGCGCAAGCTGGCCGCCGAGGGCGTACAGCGTGGCATGAACGAATGCGTCGGCGACCTGAGCCTGCTGACTCTGGATGAAGAAAAAGAGCTGGCCAACCAGTTGGCGAAGTATCCGGAACTGATTGCCAACTCTGCCGCGCAGCGCGAGCCGCATCACCTCACCCATTACCTGCGTGAGCTGGCGGGCCAGTTCCATACTTACTACAACGCCCACAAGGTGCTGATTGAAGATACCGCCCTGCGGGACGCAAGAGTCAGCCTGTACCTGGCCGTGCGCCAGGTGATTGCCAACGGCCTGGACCTGCTCGGCGTAAGCGCACCAGAGGAGATGTAATCAGGCCATGGCCAGAGATTACGCCAGGAAAGATCGCCCTGCGGGCAAAGGGGCCGCCGCCAGCAAGCCTGCGGCCAGGCCCCGCAAGCCGTCCAAACCCCAAAAGAGTGCACCATCACACTCACAGCATGGCGCGTTGTCTATGAAAACCATCCTGTCTCTGGCCGCCGTGGGTGGCTTCATCGGCTTTATCGTCTACCTGAACACCTTGCCCGGCGGGCCGGAAACGGCCGGGCAAACCCCGATTCAGGAGCAAACCCCGGTAGCGCCCAAGCAACCCGCCAACACCACGGCTAAACAGGATGGCCGGCCGAAAGAGCAGAACTTCCGGTTCTATGAAATGCTGCCGGAATCCGAGGTCGTTCCGCCCAAAGTGGAAGAATATACCCCGGGCCCGGCCATGCAGGAGTTCGATTATGTCGTACAGTCTGGCTCGTTCAGGAGTAAGGAAGACGCCGAGCGACAGCGCGCACAGATCGCCTTCCAGGGACTCAGGGCTCATGTACAGCGTATTGATCTCGACAATGGAAGTGTCTGGTACCGCGTAAATGTGGGACCATTCAACTCACGCAGCCAGATGAACTCGGCGGTCGACAAGCTGGTTACTATCAATATCCAGCCTCTGGTGCGGAAGATCCCGAAAGAAGGCTGAACTTTGTTCAGCCACCTCCCCTGCTCTTGAAATCCCGCCCAGTGCCTCCATAAAGCCAAAATACAAATTCAAACAGGCAACTGGAGCGCCAATGACCACGATAGTTTCCGTACGCCGGGAGAATGAAGTCGCCATGGGCGGTGACGGCCAGGTATCCCTCGGCAACACCGTTATGAAAGGCAATGCCCGAAAGGTACGCCGCCTGTACAACGGCCAGGTAATCGCTGGTTTTGCCGGTGGCACCGCCGATGCCTTCACCTTGTTCGAGCGATTCGAGGCCCAGCTGGAAAAACACCAGGGCAATCTCACCCGTGCCGCTGTAGAGCTGGCCAAAGACTGGCGCACGGACCGAGCCCTGCGCAAACTGGAAGCCCTGCTGGCCGTTGCGGACAAAACCGCTTCCCTGATCATTACCGGCAACGGCGACGTAATCGAGCCGGAGCAGGGGCTGATCGCTATCGGCTCAGGCGGGCCGTTTGCCCAGGCCGCAGCCCGGGCGCTGCTGGAAAACACCGAGCTCGGCGCCCACGAAATCGCCGAGAAGGCGCTCGAAATTGCCGGCGATATCTGCATTTACACCAATCAGAACCGCACTCTGGAAGTGCTGCCCATTAAAGACTGACGACCGGAGCGACCATGTCTGCAATGACTCCCCGAGAGATTGTCCACGAACTGAACAAACACATCGTGGGCCAGGAAGAAGCAAAACGCGCCGTCGCCATTGCCCTGCGTAACCGTTGGCGCCGCATGCAACTGGACAGCAGTCTGCGGGATGAAATTACCCCGAAAAACATCCTGATGATCGGCCCCACCGGCGTCGGCAAAACGGAGATCGCCCGCCGGCTGGCCAAACTGGCGGATGCTCCCTTTCTGAAAGTGGAAGCCACCAAATTTACCGAAGTGGGCTATGTAGGCCGGGATGTTGAGTCCATCATCCGCGACCTGGCCGACATGGCGGTGAAAATGCTGCGCGAACAGGAAATGAAGCGGCATGAACACCGTGCACTGGATGCCGCCGAAGACCGCATTCTGGATGCCCTGCTGCCGCCCCCCAGGGATTTTAACGAAGACAGCCAGCGCACCAATGCGGACTCCTCAACCCGACAGCTTTTCCGCAAGAAACTGAGAGAAGGCGAGCTGGACGACAAGGAAATCGAGATCGATTTGCGCAGCAGTGGAGCCGGCGTGGAGATCATGGCACCTCCGGGTATGGAAGAGATGACCTCTCAACTGCAGAGCATGTTCTCCAACCTGTCTTCGGACAAACGCAAAACCCGCAAGATGAAAGTGGCGGATGCCATGAAGCGGGTGAAGGACGAAGAAGCCGCCAAGCTGGTGAATGAGGAAGAGATCAAGCAGAAGGCCATTCAGGCGGTTGAGCAGAACGGGATTGTCTTTATCGATGAGATCGACAAGGTTGCCAAACGCTCGGAAAACACCTCCTCGGATGTGTCCCGGGAAGGCGTTCAGCGCGACTTGTTGCCTCTGATTGAAGGCAGCACCGTAAGCACCAAATACGGTTCCATTCGGACTGACCACATTCTGTTCATTGCCTCTGGCGCCTTCCACCTGTCCAAGCCCTCTGACCTGATTCCGGAACTGCAGGGCCGCCTGCCGATTCGCGTGGAGCTGCAGGCGCTGACGCCGGACGACTTCAAGCGCATTCTGACCGAACCGGATGCCTCGCTGGTGCAGCAGTATGAAGCGCTGATGGGCACCGAAGGTGTGAAACTGACCTTCGCCGACGATGCCATCGCCCGCATTGCGGAAGTGGCTTACAAGGTGAACGAAACCACCGAGAATATCGGTGCGCGCCGCCTGCATACCGTGCTTGAGCGCTTGCTGGAAAGTCTGTCCTACGACGCTGGCGACCAGGTCACCGATACCTTTGAGGTGACCGCGGACTACGTTGACGAGAAGCTCGGCGAGCTGTCTGAAGACGAAGACCTGAGCCGCTACATTCTCTGATTCGCGGTTTCCTGAAATGCCAACAAAAAAGCCGGAGGGGATGACCTCTCCGGCTTTTTCATGCCCGTATCGGCAACATCAGTACTTATTCTGCCTTTGAGAACAGGTGCGTGACGGTACTGAAGCCGCTCGCAATCCGGTTCTTCTCGCCCTGCTTCTTGCGACCTTTGGCCACATACAGGGGCAGCATTTCACCATACAGGCTGGTACTGATGGTTCTCTGCTCATCCTCAAGACGATCCCGGCGCAGCGTAATGCCGTACTTGCGCAGTTTGGGCTCCAATTCATCTGCCCGCCGGAGCAGATCTCGGCGGGTCATCTGATAGGCGTGCTCACACACCATCCGGCGACTCTGGAAGCTGAACACATTTGAGAAAAACAGCTTGGCATCATCCCGGGTAGGTTCAAACAGCAGTATGTCCTTATCCGGATAATCACGGGTATATTGAGCAATACCCGACTGCATACGGGAATAAACCATGGTCCGGAACATCTGGGACAACAGATTCGGCATTCCGGAACGGGTGAGCTCTCCCGGCTTCATGGTCCCCGCGCGCACCGCAGCACTGGCATCGATGGGCACCTGGGGATTGACCGCCAACACCAGATCCGCGCCATCTTCAAAAGCGACCGAGGCATGCAACCCCTTTCGCAGCGTACCGTCCACGTAAAAACGACCATCAATCTCGACCGGCACGTACAGCCCCGGAGATGAAGTACTGGCTTGAACCGCCCGGGATATGGGGACATGATCGTACCCGGGCGCACCAAAGCAGACCGCTTCCGTGCTCTCCACGTCTGCAGCAACCACATACAGACTGCGCTTGAGCTGACGAAAATCATTCGTGCGGCCAAGCATGGTGAAGGCGCGCTTCAGGTACTCGTGCAACCCCTCGTTATCGAAAAGTCCGGCCGGTGCCGCCTGGGCCAGAATGGTCATGGCTTCCAGCAGGCTCTGGTCGTAAGGGTTGTTCACAAACCGGCTGACCGCCGTTGAAAGCAAGCCCGGAACGGCGAGCAGCCGGCGCCCGATCTCACGCAAAGCCGGACGATAGAAAACCTCAGGGTGAAACGGGTGAACCTCAGCTTCGTTCCTTACGAAGATGCGGCAAAGCTGGGCTGTGGTCATCTGGTTTGCCAGATTGGCAACCACAAAAGAGCCGGCATTTACGCCGACATAGACATCGATATTATTGAAATCCAGACCATCCAGGGCTTCGTCCAGAGCCCGCAGGGCACCGATCTCGTAAATACCACCCAGAGGCCCGCCGCCGCCAAGGGCGAGGCCAATTCTCGGTGCTGGCTTGAGCTCGGTCGCTGTCTTCATTGCCTGTCCTTATCGGATACTGCTGCAGGATTTCAGTTATCCAACAACCTAACAAGGGAATTTAGAGTGCGCACACTATAACCCTCACAATGCTCAGGAAACGGCCTGTTCTGCCAGCGCTGCCGACGAGGTACGGGCTGGACGCAAGTAGCGACCAAAACCGGCATTGCGTAACGCCAGATCAACACAGCTCTTGATGACATGGGGCGAATCCAGCAACAGCACATCCTCCAACAGTTGGATGGCCCATTCCCGTCCCACGCTGCGGATCACGGATTTCACTTTCGGCAGACTCGCTGCGTTCATCGACAGGGAATCATAGCCCATGGCCATCAGTAACAGCGCGCCGCCCGGATCACCCGCCAGTTCGCCACAGATACCCACTGGCTTGCCCACCGAATGGGCATCCTGAGCCACCCGCACCAGCGCCTGCAGCACCGCCGGATGATAGGAGTGATACAGCTGCGCCACCCTCGGGTTATTGCGATCTACCGCCAACAGGTATTGAGTCAGATCGTTGGAGCCCACGGACAGGAAATCCACCCGCTCCGCCAGCTCACGAATCTGGTAAACCGCGGCCGGGATTTCCACCATCACACCCACCTTGGGCATATGGATGTCGTACCCTTCTTCACGAACTTCGTGATAGACCCGATAGATCAGGTGCAGGGACTCCTCCACCTCCGAAATATTGCTGATCATCGGCAACATGATCTGCAGGTTGTTCAGACCCTCACTGGCCTTGAGCATGGCCCGCACCTGTACCAGGAAGATCTCAGGATGGTCCAGCGTTACCCGGATACCGCGCCAGCCGAGGAACGGGTTTTCTTCCTGTATGGGAAAATAGGTCAGTGCCTTGTCACCGCCAATATCGAGGGTTCGCATGGTCACCGGATTGGGAGCAAAGGCCTCCAGCTGTTCCCGGTAGTATTCCCGCTGCTCCTGCTCTGACGGGAAGCGATCCTTGATCATGAACGGCACTTCGGTGCGGTACAGGCCAATGCCCTCGGCACCATGGGAAAGAGAGCGCACCACGTCGGTCATCAAACCGGTATTCACCAGCAGCGAGACCCGATGACCATCAGTGGTCTCACAGGGCTTGTCACGCAGCGCTTCAAGGCCCCGAACCAGTTCGTCTTCTTCGTCGCAGATGGCCTGGAAAAAGGCTCTAAGATCCGCCGAGGGAGACGCGAAAATCTGCCCTTCGAAACCATCTACCACCAGTTCCCGGCTATCGAGCTGGTTAACCGGGATGTCTACCAGCCCCATCACCGTGGGCACACCCATAGCCCTGGCCAGGATGGCAACATGGGAGTTGCTCGATCCCTTAACCGAGACCAGTCCAACCAATTGACCTTTGGGCACTTCACCGAGCATGGCCGGCGTCAGCTCTTCACTCACCAGCACGGTGCGCTCGGGATACTCCAGATGCTTCTGCTCACCTTCCTGCAGGTGTGAGAGTAATCGGCGGCCCAGATCACGGATGTCGACTGCGCGTTCTTGCAGGTACAGGTCGTCCATCATCTCGAAATGACGAACATACTGCTGAACCACCTGTTTCAAGGCACCCTGAGCCCAGACGCCTTCCCGGATTCGATTCGCCACCTCACCCGGTAGCGCCTCATCTCCCAGCATCCGCAGGTAAACATCGAACAACGCCTGCTCTTCCGGCCGGAGCTGGGAAGCAAGGCGGTTGGCAACGCGCTCGATATCTTCCCGCACCGCCGAAACAGCTGAACGAAAGAGTTCCAGCTCCTGATCGATGTCTTCGGTCGGCTTTTCCGGAACCACGTCCAGATCGGCGGCAGGATAAACCACCACGCCCGTTCCAATGGCGACACCCGGCGCTCCGGGAACGCCGCTGAAACTGACATCGCGCGCTTCCTCACCCGTCAGCGACAAACCACTGATGGCCCCTGTCGCCTCGCTGTGGGCAATCACACCTGCCAATTGAGCTGAAACTGTGACCAGAAAAGCTTCTTCACCTTCATCGAAGCAACGGGAACTCTCCCGCTGCTGAACCACCAGCACGCCCAGTACCCGGCGATGGTGAATGATCGGCACCCCCAGAAACGAGCGAAAGCGCTCCTCACCGGTTTCCGGGAAGTAACGGTAGCGCGGGTGGGATGGTGCATCCTCAAGATTGATGGGTTCCTCACGGGAACCGACAAGCCCCACCAGACCCTCGGAGTAGGCCAGGCTGACCTGACCCACGGAGTCTTTGTACAGGCCTTCGGTGGCCATCAGGATATAGCGATTGGAGGCGGGATCCAGCAGATAAACCGAGCAGACCTCTGTGCCCATGGCCTTTTGCACCCGCGATACAATGATTTCCAACGCCTCCTGGAGATCGCGGGCGCTGTTTACCTCTTGTACAAGACTTCGCAGGATGCTCAGCATGGAGTCAGTCCGTCATTTCTGATGTTCCTTCATACGCCGTGGGTTCTCGGCCCGGTGCCACTGCTCCATGTTATGAAACAGTCTTGGGGCCAGCTCCCTCAACGCGCGTCTGTATACTTCTCGTTTAAATGAAACCACCTGCCCCAACGGATACCAGTAGCTCACCCACTGCCAGCCGTCGAATTCCGGTGAATCCGTGCCATCCACGCGTACGTGCGCGTCTGGCGATAACATCCTCAGCAGGAACCATTTCTGTTTTTGCCCCACGCATACGGGGTGCGAGTTATGGCGTACCATCCTCCTCGGAAGCCGGTAACGCAGCCAGCCTCGGGTGCAGCTGATGATTTCCACATCGCTGGCACACAGGCCGATTTCCTCTCCAAGCTCCCGGTAGAGTGCATCCTCGGGGGTTTCGTTGTGCTTGATCCCACCCTGAGGAAACTGCCAGGAGTCCTGCCCTATTCGCCTTGCCCAGAGAACTTCTCCCCTGTGGTTGGCCAGAATGATTCCGACGTTGGGTCTGAAACCGTCTGAGTCGATCACGGCACAGTCCTCGTAGTAGTCGGCTGCCGGTTATTTTTTAACCGGCGAAAATTGTCCAAGTTGCTCTCATTCTTACAGAAACCCAAGACTTCGGCAAACGGAGCTGTTGGCGGCACGTTACTGGCGTGCCGTGGTAGACTGTCGCCTTTGCCATAAGGCCTGTACGGATGGGAGGGGAAGGCTTGACGCTCGCGATTTTTGATCTGGATAACACTTTGCTGGCCGGGGACAGCGACCATGCATGGGGCGAATTCCTGGTGGAAGAGGGCATGGTGGATGCGGAGGAGTACAAGCGGGCCAACGACCGCTTCTATCAGGAATATCTGAATGGAGAGCTGGATGTTTTCCATTACCAGCGCTTTGTCCTGGCCCCCCTCACCCGCCACAATCTGGAAGAGCTTGAAGGCTGGCGGGCTGCTTTCATGGCCAAGAAGGTGCAGCCGATGATGCTGGACAAGGCGGTGAAGTTACTCGCGGATCATCGCGAGCGGGGCCATACGCTGATGATCATTACGGCAACCAGCCGTTTTATTACCGAACCTATCGCCGAAATGCTGGGAGTGGATCATTTGATTGCCACTGAGCCAGAGCTGGTGAACGGGAAATTCACGGGTGAAGTGGCGGGCACACCGAGTTTTCAGGAGGGCAAGGTGGAGCGGCTGAATGACTGGCTGACTGCCCACGGTGAGAGCCTCGAAGGTGCCTGGTTCTACAGCGACTCCCACAATGATTTGCCGCTGTTGCGGAAGGTGGACAATCCCGTGGCGGTGGACCCGGACCCTACCCTGGAGAAAACGGCAATTGAGAATGGCTGGGCGGTGATGTCTTTGCGGGATTGATCTGGGCTGGTGCTACCGGACCGGCCTGGGGCAGGGAGGGTTCTTCCGGGATACGCTGTGAATACATCCATGTACGCTCGACAAAATCATCCATGATTTTGACGATCCCGGAAGAACCCTCCCTACCCAAGGCCTAAGCTTTTATCGGGTCTGGCAACTCACAGAAATCCAGTCAACGACCGCACAAAGCAGGACTTGATATAGTCCGTCTCCGGAATGCCCGGTACGATCGGATGATCCGGCGCCTGGTGACCCTGTTCCAGCAACTGCACAAACCGGTCGATCTTGCGGCCGCTGCTACGAATAATATCGATCAGCTTTTCCTGGGAAAGGTGCATGGAACAGGAGGCCGACACCAGTAGTCCGTCACGCTCCAGCAGCCGGAGCCCCAATTGATTCAACCGGGCATAGGCCTGCTCACCGGCTTTCTGGTCCCGGCGGCGCGGGATCAAGGCAGGAGGGTCCAGCACCACGATGTCGAATTTTTCCTTTTCGTCCGCCAGGGCTTTCAGGGCATCAAAGGCATCGCCTTCAATGGTATCCACGTTTTCCAGCCCATTCAGTTTGGCGTTGTGGTGTACCGCATCTACAGCGGCTGAGGATGCATCCACACAGGTCACTTGGGATGCGCCAGCGCAAGCGGCCTGAATGCCCCAACCGCCCACGTAACTGAATACATCGAGAACTTTTTTGCCGGGCGCGTAGGCCTGCAGGCGCTGGCGATTCATGCGGTGGTCATAGAACCAGCCGG
>CESL01050494.1_pt1 | contig 20314 bp, 20 predicted proteins | sample 531221 | NCBI WGS metagenome assembly CESL01 (sample SAMEA2622197, study PRJEB7988) | marine metagenome | biome: marine biome (ENVO:00000447); feature: mesopelagic zone (ENVO:00000213) & marine oxygen minimum zone (ENVO:01000065); material: "saline water (ENVO:00002010), including plankton...
GTGCATATCTTATACCCTCTTCTAGAGGAAGTCCTCTGTGTATTATTGATGTATCAACTAATACCATTGTTCCCGCATTACCAGTTAATGTCTTTAATCTATCAGGACTTTCATTCAAAATTTTTTCAACAATGTTTTGATTAAATGAACACTGCATTGATTCTAAATTTGCATTTTTTGAATCGATTGAAATTTGTTTTGATCTATGTGATCTATGAATTACTTGAAATGGTCCATTTTCTACATTTACATCTGTTAGATAAAGAAGAGATTTGAATTGACGAAAATAACTATCTCGATGCCATGAACCACCAGAACCAAATTCATGTCCTGTTGCTTTAATCCTTCCAGCTAATGTAAAGCCATTACTTGTTGGAACTGCATTATATGCATTAGCTATTTTGTGCAAAAATGAATCATCTGCAAATTTTCTAATATTTTCAGAAAGGTCTTCAGCTCCAAAAATTCTAGAATCAGCATACTCTGTATTATGAACAAACTCTTTTTTGGTATCATACATTACATCCATGTCTCTAATGCATGCCTCACAGATTTCTTTATCAAAGAAATTTGGTATTACAGCATATCCATTTTTTTGGATTTCTAACAATGCTTCTTTTTCTTTGTCACCTAATTTTGAAAAATCTTGTTTATGTGTACGTTCGAAATTACTAGTATGAATAGCAGTATATGCCTTAGGAGACCTTGTTAGTATCTTTTTTGCAATTTTCCGAAACATAATTTTTCATCATATTATTTTGTATAATAAGTAATTCTATACTTGATGAATAAAAAAGAAATTATGTAGACAGAAATTCTATTAAGTATACTATGTTATTTCAATAAAAGTGGCAAGTAATGAAATTATGTATTTTTCCAAATGATCCGATTCAGGCATATTATGATAAAGGAGAGATTAAAGAGAGATATTATAATCCTCAAAATGTCTTCAGTGAAATCCATTTTATTACTTTAATTGACCAAGATATAGAATCCTCAAAAATCCAAGTAATCGGGGGAAAAGCTAAGATCGTAATTCATTCAGTAGGGAAAATCAATATAAAAAATAGAAACAATCACCTAGAAGATGTAATTGCAATAGTAAAAGAAATTCAACCAGATGTGATTAGAGCATATAATCCATTCATAGAAGGTTGGCTAGCGGCAAAATGCGCAAAAGAATTGAAAATTCCTTTTCTTCTATCTTTACATACACAATACGATAGTAATCGAAGAATTCTGAAAAAAACTAATTTCAAAAAATATTTGGCGTTAAAGTATACAGAAAAATTCATTGAACCATTTGTTCTAGAATCTGCAGATAAAATTACTATAATATACAAGATTATAGAACCATACGTCTTAAAGCACTGCAACAATAAACCAGAGATTCTTCATAACAAGGTTGACTGTGAAAAATTTGCAAATGCGATACCGCTAGAATATTTACAGATACCACTGATCATATCAGTTGGCGCTTTAATTCCTGTAAAAAATCATGAGTGCACAATCCAATCTATGAAAAATGTTAATGCTAATTTAATGATCATAGGTAATGGATTGTTATATGATGAACTTGAGAAGTTAATTAAAAATAGTGACTTGGATGATAAAGTAATTATAAAAAAATCAGTTCCACATAATGAAATACAAAATTATTATAAATCAGCAGATATCTTTGCACTTGCATACAATCCTGAGATTGAAGGAATTCCTATGCCAGTTATGGAGGCAATGGCAGCTGGATTAGCTATTGTAATTCCGCCATCAAAAGAAAACTTTTCTGAGGGATTAGAAGGAAATGTAGTTTTTACAGAACCCAATCCTGATTCGTTTGCAGGATCGATCAATGAATTACTTACTGACGAATTATTACGTAAAAAATTTGCAGATAAAGCGAAAATAAAGGCGTTGGAATTCGATAAAGAAAAAATTGAGAAAAGGGAAGCAGAAATTTATACAGAATTGGTTTCGATTAAAAATTAAAAGATAATTGTCTCCTAATATACAAATAGTTCCAAATTAAGACAATAAAGTAGTTTATGTCACTAAAAGATACATTAGAAAAAATTAAGTCAAATTTATTTTCTGTAGAGATTATTGGTCTTGGTTATGTTGGATTTCCATTGGCTGTTCGTCTTGCAAGTAAAAAAATAAATGTCACAGGAATAGATATCAATCAAGAAAGAATTCAAAGACTAGAAAAGAATATTCTTTTGGACTCTGAGTTATATCTAGAAAAGGAGTTTTTGGAATGCAGAAACAATGGAAGTTTGAAGCTATCTAACAAGTCCATACAGTCAGAAAATCCTAAAATAGGTATAGTTTGTGTTCCAACTCCAATTCCTAACAAAAATACTAATTCTGATATTTTTGTTAAAGCAGCAATTGAAAATTTTTTGGAGTCTTCAAAAGAATGTGATGTTTTGATTTTAGAGAGTAGTATAGAAGTTGGTACCACTGACAAAATGTCAGAAATTATCAAGGATGGGGGATTCACGTTGGGCAAAAATTTTGGTTTATCTTTTTGTCCAGAAAGAGTAGATCCTAGTAATAAAGAATGGGGAATAGAGAATATACCTAGAGTGATTTATTGTTCAGATGACATTACATTTTCTATATCAAAAATAATTTATGATAATGTGAATGGTGGAAATTTAATCCGTGTTGACTCACCAAAAATAGCTGAAGTTGTAAAATCATTTGAAAATGCTTTTAGATTAGTGAATATTTCTTTGGTCAATGAATTGGCAATTCTTTGTGATAAATTAGGAATTAATGTAAAAGAAGTAATTAATGCAGCTGCTACAAAACCATTCGGATTCATGCCTCACTATCCTGGTGCAGGGGCTGGTGGACATTGTATACCTAAGGATCCACGATTTCTATTAGAATCTGCAAGAAAACTAGAATCACGATTTGATTCAATAGAACATGCAATTGAAATTAATGATCATATGCCAAAATACATCTGTGACGCGATTGAAAATAAACTTGAGGAATTAAAATTACAAAAAACTATTCTAGTATGTGGCTTGTCATACAAAGCCAATGTAGAAGATATGAGAGACTCGCCTAGTTTCAAAATAATCCAAGAAATGAAGTCAAGAGGTTTTATGGTATATGGTTTTGATCCTTTCTTTAATACTAAATTTAGTGAGAAATATTTAATTGAGAATCACATAACAGAGTTAAATTTTAAAATTTTAACAGATCTGGATGATGATTCAGTCAAAAATATTGATTGTTTGTGTATAGTACAGCATCATAACGAAGTAGAACAACGAGTTAAAGAGATCTATGAGAAATCACTAATTCCATTTGTATACGACTGCCAAAGTAAATTATCAAAAAATTCCCAGTCAAATTCTTACTTAGATTTCTTAGGCAGTTAAGTCAGTTCAAAAAAGAAGTTCACATTCTTCTTTTAGTTCAATATTTGAAAAATTGTTTAACCAATATTGTGCTTGTAACGAAAACATAGATGCCCACGAATTTACTTTTAGTGTTTTTTTCCATCCAAAAGTTGATTTACTAAACTCCTCATAGAATCCACCATTTACTTTTTGATCAGTACTCTGTGCTTGCAATGATAACAAAAATGATTTTAATTTTTGTGTATTTTCATCTAGATTTACTCCATCGAGTTTAGCTAAAATGACTTTTAGTCTGATCAATTGTGCTATTGGATAGCTTGACTTTGAATGATGCTTTGAATTAAACCATAAATCAATACTACCATCATCTTCTATCTTTTTTTCACACCAACTAATAGCGTTTTTACAGCAAGAAAGATAATTTTCATCACCTGTGACATTGTAGGCATAAATTAACCCTTCCAAGGCATAAAACAAAGTGTGTAAATTAATGATTTTATTATCTTTATGTAGTAAAATACTACCGTCAGGATTCTGATATTTACTGATGGAGTTTGCTATATTCTTTGCAGTAGTAAGTAGGATTTCATCATTAGTAATTCTATAAAGGTGCAATAATGGTATTGTTAATTTTATATGTAAACATCCAGATCTTTTATACCAAACTTGAGAATCCTCTTCAAATTCATTTGTTTCTAAATTCTTTACAGGATTTACCAAACCACTACTTTGTATAGTTTCATCTAAAATCCATTGATTTAATTTTTTAGCATACTCGAGAAATTTCTCCTCTTTTGTAATGGCAAAACAATCTAACAGACCTTTAGTACAAACACCAGTATCAAATGAATAAATGAATTTTTGAGGTAGGCCTTGAGTGGAAATACCTTGAATTATTCCTCCATATTTTTCATATAATCTAATAATCCAATTGCTTGATGCTTTTGCTAATTCTATAAATTTCTCATTTTTTTCATGTTCATACAAAAATCGCATTGTACTGATAAAATATCCTGTAATTTCTGGATACAAAAAAGAAAATTCCTTTTTTTTCTCATCAAAAAATGAATGAACCCCCCCATAATTTGGATCTGACACATCAGATACAAAAATCCCTGAATTGATTAGCCAGTTTTTTGTTAATTCATAAGGTGATTGCAATGTTAGGTAATGCTTTTTTTGTTGCTTAAAAAGCATAAAGATAGTGAGAATTCTAGTAATGGTATTTCATTTTCCACCAATAAGTGGAGGGGGCGTTGTTGTGATTACAGATATTATAAACAAATTTGTGGAATCAGGAAATGATGTCACAGTTATTACTCCAGATATTGAATGGAACGGTGAACAATATGATCCAAAAATTGATTCAAAAATCAGAGTAATACGAACAGAAACACCATCAAAATCCAGAATCAAGGTTGCTGCTAGACGATGTCAAGCAAATATGAAAAAACAAGCAATAGAAATTGGAAAACAAGAAAAATTTGATTTTGTTTTTACAATTTTCCATCCATTTCATCTAGTTCCTAAAGCCGCCGTAGAAACTGCAAAGGAATTACAGATTCCCTCAATTGTAAAAATAGATGATGCAATATACGAAAGATCAACTGGGATTAAATCTCTACAACGCAAAATTGAAAAAATTATTAACAGTAAAACACTCCGAACTGCCACAAAAGTACTAGTATCGAATAATGATACTTCTGAAATAATAATTAATGAATATGGTGTATTGCCAGAAAAAATTGCAATAATACCAAATGGTGTAGATCTTTCATTATTTAATGCCTCATCACAAAAAAATCCTAAAAAAGTTGTTTTTGTAGGTGCTATGTATCACCACAGAGGTTTAGATGTATTGCTTGACGCAATACCAAAAATAATTAAAAAGATCCCTGACGCAAAATTTATTTTGTTAGGTAGTGGAAGTGAATTGGAAAAATTAAAAGACATTGTTTTGGTAAAAAAATTAGAAAATTCTGTAGAATTCAAAGGATGGATTGAAAGAGAAAAAATTCCTGAAAATATTTCAGATGCAGCAATTGGAATTGGACCTTTAAGATTAACAGACGTCACTTCAAGAGCGCTACCCATAAAAGTCTTAGAGTACATGGCGACATCACTACCTATAATTGCCCAGAAAGGAACATTACCAAATGATGTTTTAGTAAATGAAAAAAATGGATATTTTATTGATGGTGCAGAAGATTTGGCTGGAAAAATTAGTTCGTTACTAAATGAATCTGAAAAAATTAACCAAATGGGGAGTCAATCACGCCTGATGGTTGAAAAATTTTCTTGGGATAATATAATTAAAAATATTCTGGAAATAGTAGAGAAAAATTAAAAGTGTTTTTGTAAAATTTTTAGTATTTTTTTGCTTGCATCTCCTTTTCCATAAGGTGTCTTTCTTGACGAAATTCTAGGATCTTTCATAGTTTTTTTAATAGATTTAGAAATAGTTTTTTCATTTAATCCTATAAGCTCCGCCATCCCTGATTCTATTGCCTCTGGTCTATCAGTAGTTTTTCTTACTACCAACACTTTTTTTCTAATTAGAGGTGAGGTTGCTTCTTCTTGAATTCCACCAGAATCAGTGACAATAAATTCACATTGCTTCATAAGTTCAAGCATATCAAAATATCCAAGAGAGTTTAGTAAGAGTGTATTTTTTGATCGTAATAATTTATTGTATAGATTAAATTCAACTAAACGCTTTCTAGTACGAGGATGTACTGGAAAAATAATGTCTTCGTTAGAATCAATAAGTCCTTTAACAATTGAAGTTAGTATTTTTTTATTATCTACATTTTCTGATCTATGTAATGTCAATAAAACAAAATTATCCATTTCTACAGAAATTTGAGATTTCTTTTTTGAAATTTTAGAGTATGTATTAATTGCGTCAATGATTGTATTACCAGTGACATGAATTTGACCATGAACTTTTTCAGAGATAAGATTGATTTTTGAATTTTGTGTAGGAGCAAATAGTAATTCGGATAAATGATCAATTGCAATTCTGTTATGCTCTTCTGGCATTCTCCAATCATTACTACGTAATCCAGCCTCTACATGACTAATTGGTATGTTTGATTTTAGGGAACAAATACCTGCGGCTAAAACTGTGTTAGTATCACCCTGTACCATTACAGTGTCAGGTTTTTCCTTTGATAGAATTTTTGATAATTTTGCTATAATTTCACTAATTTGCAGTTGAGGATTTGATTTAGAGATTTTTAATGAATAATTTGGTTTTGGTAGTTCTAATTGATGAATAAACTGCATTCCCATTTGATAATCATAGTGCTGACCTGTAAAAATAACAGAGCATTTCTTGGTACCTAATCTCTTGATAATTGGGGCAAGTTTGATTATTTCAGGTCTTGTTCCCAAAACTATCATGGTTTTCATATAATTCAATTTTTGTTTACAGGTGATACTATTATGAGTATAGAATAACTACTACTAAATTCATTAAAGGATGTATTATGAAATAATCAATATCAAAAATGAAGATTCTTTTTATTGCTCCAAAATATACAGGTGGAATTGGCGGTCATGCTGCTAGAGTTGCGGAAAAATTACGAGAGTATGGTTTTGATATAAAATTAATGCATACATCACATATACCCATAGATAAACTCAGAAATCCTAGTTTTGCTGTTCTTAGTTCACTCAAAGCTATAATTGGTGGGGGTAACTATGATGTAGTTCATGCATTTAACATTCCTTCTGCTTTTGCAATGAAATATACAAAAGCCAAGAAAAAAGTTCTGTCCGTACATGGAATATATTCAGAGCAGGTCGACTCATTGCATTCCGATACCACAACAAAGGCTGCAAGTGTCACTGAATCAAAAGTCTTGAAGTGGGCAGATAAATTAACAACAGATTCAAAAGCAGTTAGTGAAGCATATAAAAAAAAATTAGGAGCCAATTTTGAGTTTTTGTATGCACCGTTAGATGTCACAAAATTCAATGATCTTCCTGATGTTTCCAAAAAAGAAAAGCAAGTTATCTATATTGGTAGAGATAGTCACGAAAAAGGAATAGATATTCTTAGAGATTTGGAATTAAAGATTAATGGGAATGTTATCTATTGTACCGATTTAGATTGGAAAGAAACTATGGCTGAGCTTAAGGCATCAAGTGTACTTGTAGTCCCATCAAGAATGGAAAGTATTCCTCAAGTCATCAAAGAGGCATTTTTTCTAAACATCCCTGTAGTTGCTACAAAAGTTGGTGGTATTCCAGAATTAATTGAGCATGAAAAGAATGGTCTACTTGTAGATCTAAATGATCCTATTCAATTAGTAAACTCAGTAAATGAATTACTTGAAAATAAGGAAAAAGCTAAGAATATTGCCCAGGCAGGATATGAGTTTGTGACAGAAAATTTGACATGGGAGGTTTTACTTCCTAAGTATGTAAAATTTTATGAAGATCTGGTAAGGTCGTAAGCAAATCATTTCACGAAAAAAAGAAATTTTCTAATCCATCCTCTAGAGTAGTTTCATATGACCAATTAATCATTTTTTTGGCAAGGCTGACATCTGCTTGACTCTCTTTTATATCACCTTCAGGTAATTTATCAAATTTAATCTCCAGTGATTTTCCAGAAAGATTAACCATTAAATTTGCTAATTCTTTAATTGATGTCGGAATGCCAGTACCGATATTTAGAAATGAAAAATCTGTGACACTTTGCATGGCTAATAGATTGGCCTTTGCAATGTCGTTTACTGAAACAAAATCACGTACTTGTGAACCATCACCAAGAATTAGTGGAGAATTATCTGCCTGGATCTTATTATGAAACTTTGTTATTACACCAGCATAATCATTTGTTTGACCGATTCCATAAACGTTGAAGTATCTTAATCCTATAATCGACACTCCTAAATCATGATATTTTTCGGCTAGTTTTTCATCATCTAATTTTGTTACACCATATGGATTGATAGGTTTTCTTTCAAAATTTTCCTTTATAGGAATTGATGCCGTATTACCGTATACACTAGAACTACTTGCATACACAACTTTTACTGTGAATTCTTTTGCTAGTTTGAAGATATTTTCGGTACCAACTACATTCACGTCATGATATCGTTCCTTTTGAATGAATGATTCTGGCACGGAAGTAAGTGCAGCCTGATGAAATATCCCATCACATTTACTGATTATATTTTTTAAAGAATTAAAATCAAGAATGTCTAATTTTTGTAAATCAATCTGTTCTTCATGACCGGTAAGATTCTCTAATCTTCCTCGCCAGAAATTATCAATGACTGTGACCTGATGTCCCTGCTTAAGCAGATGTTTTACAATATAACTTCCTATGAATCCTGCTCCGCCTGTAACTACAAATTTCACTAATTTCTTGACTAACTCATCTCTTTAAATCTTAACCATTAATCAAGCTACGAATTGTATAAAAACACAACATTGAAACAATGTTTAGAGGAATGACACAAGAAAATTCAAATAATTTTTCAATAATGATTAAGGAAATTCTTAGTCTTAGATACCATCCATCACTAGAAACAAGTGGCATAAAGTTTTCCGCTAGTGATTTTCAGCCTAAAGATAATCCAGATCATTTATCACATATTGAAAATTTAATTCTAAATACAATAAAAAATGAAGTTAGTGTGAAAAAAATCTCCGTTGCACTAAGCGGTGGAGTTGACTCTGTACTCTTAATAGCGCTTCTTAGAAAGGCATTACCAAATATTGAAATTGAAGCAATATCAGTCAAATTTGCTGATAGTATAGATGAGACACAAATTGCGACAACTGTAGCAAATAAAGTCAGTGCAAATCATCATATTGTGCCAATTGAAAATTTTCTAGAACAGTTACCAAAGGCAATTAGCATTATTAAAATGCCTTTTTGGGATACTCATTGGTATCATATAGTAAAAACTGCAAAACAATTTTCAAGTCACCTAGTATCTGGAGATGGTGGTGATGAATTATTTGGAGGCTATACATTTCGTTATGAAAAATTTCTGTTAAATTATAAATCTAATATGAACCCACTTGAAAAAACAAAATTATATTTAGAATGCCATGAAAGAGATTGGGTTTTAGATCAAGAAAATCTGTTTGGAATAAAAACTGGTTTTTCTTGGAATGAAATTTTTTCAAAACTTATTCCTTACTTTGATAACAGTTTAACACCACTTGATCAAGTATTTTTGGCAGATATTAATGGAAAATTACTTTATAATTGGATTCCTTTGAATTCTGCTTTTCATCAATATTTTAAGATGAAAGCTGTGACACCATTACTTTCTAAAGAATTAATAAAATACTCTACTCATCTGGATAATTCACTAAAATATAGCAAAAAGGAAAATGTTGGTAAATTACCACTAAGAAAGATCTTGGCAAAATACATTGAGCCTAGTTTTATCACACGCAAAAAACAGGGGTTTTCAGTAGATACAACAAATCTCTGGAAATCACATGGTAAAAAATTATGTAATTACTATCTAGAAAACGCAAGAATTGTAGAAGACAAATGGATCAATAAAGATTGGATTAGAGATAATTTTGGGAAACTAGAGAAAAATCATGATGTTAGAATTATCAACAAATTCTTAGGATTACTTGCATTTGAAGTCTGGTATAGAATTTTCATCACAAAAGAAATGAAAGAAGATACAGTTCTTAGCATATGACTGATTTTGATTATATGCCAAATTTTTTACTTGCAGATTTTTATTCCCCGAAATTATTATTTGGATATAATTGAAAGAATCTCTAACACAGTATCTAATTTGTCCAATATGCAGCAAAAGGTTTTCTGTAAAATCTAGTAAAACTAAATCAAATGAAATTTTAGAAGGTAATTTGATTTGTGAAAAGAATCACAAATTCCCAATAAAGGAGGGCATCCCTAGGCTGGTTATAGATAAATCCAAAACCTTTGTAAAAACTGAAAACTCGTTTTCATCAAAATGGAAAAATTACAACAAAACATACCATAACAAGAAATGGGTTGATGGTCAGAAGAAATGGTTTTTAGAAAGATTTGGTTGGAATACAATTTCTAATCTTAATAAATTTCTAAAAACACGTACAAGGATTTTGGACGCAGGAACTGGTGTTGGTAACAGTGCAAAATTATTCTCATCAAATCAAAAAGCTGATGTATTTGCTATTGATGCAAGTGAAAGTATAATATTTGCAAACAAGAAATATGGTAAAATACCAAATATTCATTTTTTACAAGCGGATATTCAAAGACTTCCATTTAAGAAAGGTTTCTTTGATTTCATTTGTTCAGATCAGGTTTTGCACCACACAAAAAATACAGAGAGTTCGTTTAAGGCGCTTACAAAACTTCTGGCAAAAAAAGGTATGATTTCAATTTATGTTTACAAAATTAAAGGACCAATGCGTGAATTTGCAGATAATTTTATACGAAAATCTACTGTAAAAATGACTGAAAAACAATGTATTGAATTCTCCAGAGATATGGCATTATTAGGAAAGAACCTGTCAAAAATTAAAAAAACGATCACAGTCCCTAAGGATATCCCACTGCTTCAGATTAAAGCAGGTACTTATGATGTGCAGAGATTCATCTATTGGAATTTTCTGAAATGTTGGTGGTCAAAAGATGTTCCTTTTGAACAGAGTGTTGCAACAAATTTTGATTGGTATTTCCCTGAATATGCATACAGACATAATCCAAAAGAAGTGAAAAAATGGTTTAAAGATTCAAAGATACGAATTGTTCATTTTAATGAAATTGAAAGTGGGATTAGTGTTAATGGTAAAAAACCTTAGAACTACTTACACTGTTAGATTACACATAGTTTAATGGAATTATTGAATACTAATAATAATAAACTAGGTTCATAGGTAAAAAATATGAAAATACCGTTTTTTGTTCAAGAATTTACTGCTGAAATGGAGGAGGCTGCTATTCATGCATTACGAAATGAATCATTCGTTGGTGGTGAAAGCGTCTCAAAGTTTGAAGAAGAGTTTGCTGAGTATATAGGAACAAAATATGCAGTCTCAGTGAGCTCAGGTAATGCTGCATTACAAATTTCACTAATGGCACTTGGAATTTCAGATGATTCAAAGGTCATAACACCAACAAATTCGTTTATTGCCTCAGCAAATTGCATTAGGATGGCAAATGCAAAACCGATTCTAGCAGATATTGATTTGAGGGATGGTGGAATTGATATTAGTAGTGTTACACAAACTGCAGATGCAATTATCCCCGTTCACATTTATGGAAACCCATGTGATTTTGACTCTGTGAAGGAATTTGCTGAAAATGAAAACAGTCTGATTGTAGAAGATGCGTGTCAAGCTCATGGGGCAACGTACAATGGCAAAAAAGTTGGTGGTCTTGGTGATGTAGGTTGTTTTTCGTTTTATCCAACTAAAAACATGACTGTGGCTGGTGATGGTGGTATGGCTACTACAGATAATGAGGAAATAGCACTGAAAATAAAATCAATGCGAGATAACGGCAGAAAAACAAAGACTGAATTTGATAAATTAGGATTTACGATGAGGTTAAACACAGTTAATGCAGCAATTGGGAGAATCCAATTGAATCATCTTGATAAAAAAAATACTAGGAGAAGAGAGATTGTCTCAATTTATAGAAAAAATCTGGCTAATGATTGTATTTTACCAGAAAATGAAAATGGAAAATCAGTATATCATCAAATTGTAATAAAACATGAAAAGAGAGATCAGATACGTCAAGAGTTAACAGATAATGATATTGGTTCTGCAATATATTACGATACACCAATTCACTTGCAACCTATCTATCAGGAATATGGTTACAAATTACCCAAGAGTGAAAAATTTTCTAAGGAGATAATGTCTTTACCATCATATCCATCGTTGACTGATGAACAGATCTTAATTATCTGTGAACATGTAAACAAAATAATTAATTAAGTTACTATCAGAATTTTTAAAAAACTATTTACATTGTTGCTTGTGCTGCTTGATGAAACATCTCGCTTTTTGCACAACCTGCTGCAAGTTCATCACCTGCACCTCTTCTCATAAGACCTCTGTAAAGGCCGTCTTCGAGTTTTACTCCTTCTCTTTGCTCCCACTCTTCTACTGTAATTGAATATTTCTTCTGAATTCTGTCCCTATACCATTCTGGAATTACATTAAATGCACAAAATGGAACAATTCTGAGATCAGGAGTGACATAGTGGATATCACATCTCTGTAGTCGTTCTAAATCCTCATTGTATTTGTCTTGGAAGTGCATCATGCCTAAGAATAAGCCCTTTACATGGAATCCACCCACAGCGTCAAATGATCTTTTCATCAATATGCTGCTAAACATCTTTGCCAGATCCAAACCTGCTGGCTGTTTGTCTTTATCAACAAAACCTTTGAGTTTTCTAACTACCTCAAGCATTGTAAAGTACTTGTTTGCTCCAGAGTGAATCTGCTCTGACTTGTCTTCAAACAATTCAAGCATGCCCTGAAGATCACAGAAGCGCGTCATTGGAACAAATTTCTTTGTATCTGCATCCTCAAAAACATATGTTCCTGCTCCGCATGCAAAGTGAATTGATAATTCGTATTTTGGTTTACTAGAAAATGCTTCAATAACGTTGGTTAGTGGCATACAACTTGGTACTGGGTACCAATCATCAGCAGTGACTTGACCATCTGTTTGTTCTTCAATTCTTTGTATACAATCTGGGACAGTAATTCTGTATTTGAGACGTTCAGTTTTGCCCATTCTTCCAGTAAGTGATACTGGTTGGAAGTTTACTGCATGAACTATATCCATGTTCTTTTGTGCATATCTGATAATACCACCTAATTCATGATCGTTAATTGATTTGATTACGGTTGGAACAAAAACTACAGTAGTACCAGTTTTTCTACATGTATCTAATGCATAAGGAATTTCCCAGTGATTCTTTGGGTTTGTTCTTGCAGTGACACCATCAAAACTTAGATAAAGATTATTGCAACCAGCCATTCTTACGTCACGTCCTGCTTCTGGATCCATTGCATGTCGAATTCCATTTGTATTCATCTGTATATGATCAACTCCTTCTTCTTTCATTATTTTGATAAGATCTGTAATGTCCTCTCTTAACATTGGTTCACCACCAGTAATCTGCATAGAATTTCCTGGTATTGGTCTTTCTGCTCTTAGTGTTTTCATCATTGCACGTACTTGGTCATGACTTGGTTCATACATGTATGCACCTTCAAGACCTTTCTTAACATAGAAAAAACAATACCAACAAGTAAGATCACATCTGTTTGTAACTATCATATTTGCAAGTCCACTATGTGACAAGTGATTAGTACAAAGTCCACAGTTGTTTGGACATGAACATTTGTCTTCCATTATGACGTTTGGTGAATGTGCACCTTTTCCGTCAACCCAATATGTACTGAATTTTTTGTACATATCATAAGAACCAAAATACAGTTCTTCAGTTTCTCCATGTGTTGGACAAACTTTGGACATAAAGACTTGGTTGTCTCTCTCAAAAACTTCAGCATCCAAAATCATGTTACAATCAGGACAAATACTTTGGGTGAATCTAATAGTGGATTTCTTTCCCTGTGTCTTTGCTGACTGATTGGAAATCTGAATTAATGCCATTTAATCAAATTCGTCAAAGATAGTATTTAATGCAATTCCTACTATCCACCTGTTGAAAGAGGTATAGATCAAATATTCAATTTAAATAGCAAAATTAGCAATCGAACATATGAGCATTTCTGATAAAGTAAGAAAATCACTTGAAAAGATAGGTCTTACCAGTTACGAAATTCGTACATACACTGCATTAATAAATAGTGGAGAGCAAAATGCGTCAGAACTTAGCAATAAGTCAGGTGTTCCTTATTCTAAAATCTACGAAGTGCTTGGAACTCTGGAAGAAAAAGGATGGATTTCTTCTGATGAATCTAGACCAACGAAATATATTGCAAAATCTCCAACAACTGCACTTGAGACTACAAAACAAAATGTAGACACAGAATATTCAAATAATCAAAATAAAATCTTGACTGAGCTTATTCCGTTGTATGAAAAAAGTGGAACCAGTGAAAAACCGGATATTTGGTTTATTTCAGGTACAATGAACATTGTTTCTAAAATTATGGAGATGGTGGAGAATTGTAGAAAAGAAGTAATGATTGCTGTTCCACAAGCAGGTGAAGAAATTGTAAAACAAGCACTGCCAAAACTAAGACAATTACATGACAAAGGAATAGAAATCACAATTCTAACATCAGATAGTCTTGATAAGGAATCACTAAAGTCAATCTCTCGGGTTGCAGATGTGAAAGTAAAAGAAGGGCTTTTTGGAGGTGGTATAATTTCCGATAAGAGATATGTGGTTATCCTACTTGGTCCTGAAATAAGTAGCTCTACTTCATCCGAAATAGTAGCTATATGGGCAGATCACTCAGGATTAGCAGGGTTTGCCAGAGAATACTTCGAATATTTGTTAAAGGATGCAAAAGTGGTGAAATAAATCTAAATTGTACTCATGAAAACTATTGAAAATTTATTAAAACAAAGTTATTTGAAGATATTATGGATGAATTAGAAAACGAAGAAGTTCTTTTTGTGGGTACTGCTGACGCAGAACACACAGAGATGTATTTGAAGGCAGTTTGGCATATTAAAGAAAAAGGCGATGATGTTAAAATAAGTACAATTGCAAAGAGGCTAAATGTTAGACAACCAAGTGTAGTCCAAATGTTGAAAAAACTATCAAAAAGAGAACTTGTAAACTATAACAAAGCAGGTGTCACCCTAACAGAAAATGGAGAACAAATTGCGGCGTCTATGATCAGAAACAGTCGTTTATTAGAGGTCTTAATGTCAAGTGCACTGAAAATTGATATTGATGAAGAGATGGTATGTGGAATTGAGCATCATATGAGTAAACAGTTCACTAATGCTCTATGTGTAATGTTAAAATGTCCTAGTAAAAGCCCTAGAGGACGTGATATACCAATGGGTGAATGTTGTAAGACTTCTAGAAGTGAAGTTTAGTTACAAAAGATGATATACTAAAAAAATGTGATGTAGTTATGGCATGTTTTTGTGGGTGTGAAATTTTTGAAAAACATGTTGATGGTAAAATTGTAGGATGTGTCAAATGCAACCATGGGAGACAAAATCATGATGATGAATGGAGAGAGGCTGCTAGAAAAAATGAGCAGCAATCTCAAAAACGTGATACAGACTTTGGATAATCATTCGCCAATAATTTTTACTAAAACTCTTTTACTTCTTTGACCATCAAATTCGCCATAAAAGATTGATTCCCATGGTCCAAAATCTAGATTACCATCAGTTATTGCAATAACAACTTCCCTACCCATAACTTGACGCTTTAGGTGGGCATCTGCATTATCTTCACCAGTGTCATTATGCTTATACTGTTCAATTGGGTCATGTGGAGCAAGCTCTTCTAACCACTTGTCATAATCATGATGTAATCCACTTTCATTATCGTTGATAAACACACTTGCAGTGATGTGCATTGCATTTACTAAACAGATCCCTTCTTTGATTGAACTTTTTTGAACCAGTTCTTCAATATTAGATGTGATATTAACAAATTCTTTCTTTGATCTTGTTTTGAATGTAAGATATTCTGTGAGTGATTTCATTAGATTTCTTAATGTCTCTACTCATAAAAATTCTAAGGTGCAGGCTCAGAACTCAAGATCCCTATCATCAAATCAAAGGATATTTTGCATCATCGCCTGCATTTTGGATTAACTATGGATATTCTTGAATCTTTCAATAAGCTTGATATTTGAGATATTTTTCAAGTAAGAAATGGTTACAATTAATGCCCCATCGTCATTAGAAAGTTTTCGAAGATTTATCATGACAAGCACATGTAGTTCTTTTGCACCTCGTAGTTATCTAGAGGATCCAGAAGTTTTTCCAACACGTGAAGAAGATAAAGGATCTATCTATGTTGAAGCTGCAGATGAAGTAACATTAAAAAAAATTGGAGATATTACATTTGTTAACGCACGTGATGTTTTAGGAATTATTTATTCATCAAAAAGTGGAAATACAAAACTGAAATGGCGCCAGATTCGAAAAAATAATGGTAAAGTGCTTGGTGAGGCATCAACTCATTCTTTGGTGAATTTGGCTGAAGGTGGGGTTATAACATTGGACTGGGTTGAAAACTATGTTAAAAAGAAATCAGAAGAGCAGTCTGAAAAAATGACAAATTAGTTATTTTTTTACTAGTTAATTTTAGAATAAGGTATGATTTCAAAAACTCTGGATGAAAATACTATCTCTTTTATCGCAGAGGAATCTGATGATCTGTTAACAATTCGTCGTTTAATAAAAAAAGGTGACAAGATTGTTGGAGAAACAACACGTGTAATAAAGCAAGAAAAAGAATATTCAAGACCAGATAAAGGTGAAAGGATCAAGATTAGATTAGCAATTGAAGTTGAAAAGGTCTCGCTGGACGATGTGTTAGACAGAATTCGTGTTGGAGGAACTATTACAGAATCAAATAATGATGCAGTTCCTCATGGCTCACACCATTCATTTATTGTAAAAATAGATGAGCCATTTAATCTTGTAAAGAAAAAATGGACTCAGATGGAAAAGAAACTTGCTACGAAAAAACAACATGGAGCAACATTTGTACTAGTTGCAATAGATACTGGAGATTGTGGAATTGGTAGACTAAAAGGAACACATTTGTATCTTTTACCAAATATGTATTCTGGTTCAAGCGGAAAAAGGTACAAAAGTAATTTCAAAATTGAAAAATTCTTTGATGATGTGATTAAGGCTTTAACAACAATTGTTCAGAAAGATGATACAGTAATAATTTTTGGACCTGGAGAGACACGAAAGAAATTTGGTAACTTTCTTTCAAATACTACACTAGGACAAAAAATCCAAATTAAAGTGGTTGAAGGTATTGATTCTGGTGGTGAAGATGGAATTCATATTTTTACCAAATCAGATAGTATGAAAGAAATAATGTCTAATAGTAAACTTGCAAAAGTGACTAAAATTATAGATCAGGTCATGTTTCTGGCTAACAAAACCAGTAAAAAATTTTCAATGGGCTTGGCAGAAACTCGTAAGGCAAATGAATTCGGTGCAATAGAATCATTGGCCTTTTCTGAAAGAGTCATTCAAGATTCTGACGAGCAAGAAGTGATGGACTTCCTAAATGATGTAGAATCAAAAGGTGGTGAACTCTACAGTGTTGATGGCACTACGGATGTAGGATTAAGGGTTTCTGGATTGGGTGGAATTATTGCACTTCTTAGATTTCCTGTTGATGGTTAAACTGTAGAGTCTACAACCCATTTTAGATATGGCTTATTCATCGAAATCGGATTAATTTCTACAATTTCTGGAACACCATACGGATGAAGTTTTTCTAATTCTTTTTTTAAAGGCTGTAATTTTGTTTTGGTGGTTTTGAATAATGCTAAATATTCTGATTGATTCTCAATTTTTCCTTTCCAAGAATAAACTGATGAAATTTTTGTAATGTTCACACATGCTACGAGTTTTTTCTTGACTAGTTGATTAGCAATCTTTGTGATTGTTTTCTTATCAGGAAATGTTGAGATAATAATCACAGGTTTCATAGTAACCGATAAATGTATGAGATTAAAAAAAATTACCTATACCATGGAACTAGACTTTATTACACAGAATGCAATAATTTACGTCCTAATGGCTTGGGTTGCAATTTTTGTTACAGCAAAAGCGCTTAAAGCCGAGAGATTTGGATTTACAATTAAACCATATAGCCTTACTTACAAAAATTACAAAGTTCAATCGGCATTAACTAGATTATTAGGTAGAACCAGACGTGGGATTCGTGTTTTTGCTGATGTAAGTGTTATTGCAGGGTTTCTAATGATGGGATTCGCTTTCTGGTTCTTGCTTCAGAATATTACAAACTTCTTCACACAGCCAAGTGAATTTGCAGAACTCACAGTTTTAATTCCAGGTGTAACATTAACTTCTGCTTCTGCAATTTTGTACTTTTTACTATCCATTCCAATAGTATTAGTGATTCATGAAGGAGCCCATGGAATTGTCGCAACACTTGAAAAAATCAAGATAAAAACTGGGGGTTTTGCAATTTTCATTGCAATGTTTGCAGGATTTGTAGAACCCGATGAAGAAGAATTTGATAAGGCAAAAAAAATATCAAGGTTAAGAGTAATTGGTGCAGGAGCAACATCAAATGTTATCTTTGCATTTGCACTAGGAGCAATTCTTCTAACAAATCCATTATTTGCGATAATAATGCCTGAACCATTTCTAGGATGGTTTTATGAGTCACCAGAGGGTGTCTTAGTATTATCAGTAATTGAGGGTGGTGGAGCAGAAAAAGCTGGGATTCAAACTAATGACATTATTACAAAAATTAATGATGTTGGTATAGTGAGCCCGATGGATTTCCAGAAAGTTGAGCTGTCGCCAGGTGACACAGTTAACGTTACAATTCTAAGAGATGGGCAACAAACAATTATTCCTGTAATTATTATGGCTTCACCGGATGACCCTGAGAGAGGTCTTGTTGGAATAATGCGTGATAATAATATGGCTTTCAAGCCGGTTTACAACTTTATTGAATGGAATAATCCACAACTTTCAATGTTTTTGCTTTGGTTATGGATGATATCATTTTTCATAGGAATCATCAACATGCTTCCTCTTCCAATCCTAGATGGTGGCAAGTTTATCCAAACCATAATTGATAAAAAGATGTCTGAAAAGTCGGTAAATGGAACAATGATGGCAATCTATGCATTTACATTCATTATATTTGGATTGAATATTGGATTATCGTATTACAAGTCTGGTTGGTTTACAATCTAAAGAATGAGATATTAAACAATAGACTAATTCCAAAGTATGCAATGTGGCAAGTGTCAAAATACGGCAGTTTATACCAGAAAATATAGTGGTGAAAGCCTTTGTTCTGAATGCTTTTCAAACTCTATTCTGAGAAAAGCGGCAAAAACCATCTCAAAATACAGGATGATAAAACACAATGATTTGGTATGTGTCGGTGTTTCTGGTGGAAAAGATTCCCTTGTGCTGCTTGACACACTAAAAAAAATGTCACAGTCACACAATTTCAAAATTATAGCAGTCACAATAGATGAAGGAATTCCAGGATACAGAGATGAGGCTTTGGATATTGTTAAAGAATTCTGTACCAAATTAGACGTTGAATTCAAGACATATTCGTACAAAAATCTCTTTGATCTTACATTATCAGAGTCATTAGAACTGCGAGACGATGAAAAAACGTCATCCTGCTCCATTTGTGGAACTTTCAGAAGAAGAGCATTGGATCATGCTGCAAAGGAAATTGGTGCTAATGTAATTGCAACGGGTCACAATCTTGATGACACATTACAGACATTCCTGATAAATACACTATCAGGGGATACTAAAAAGATTGGATGGATGGATCCTGAAAATGAGGGAAAAGAACTTAGAAAAATAAAACCACTATCAGAAATTTATGAATCTGAGATTGTATTTTATGCATTTACCAATAATTTACCATTCCAATCAGAGCCATGTCCTCACATGAATGAAGGAATTAGAACCGAAATTCGTGAATTTCTGAATTCGTTGGAAGAGCATAGGAGTGGGATCAAGAATAACATGTATCACTCAATTCTAAAAATATCTAATATTGTCAAGGCTGCCGACGAAAAAGAAAAAAGAAATTGTCAGATTTGCGGAAATGAGTGTAGTGGGGCAATTTGTTCTGTATGTAGCATGATTTCTAACCTGAAAAATGACTGATCCTAATTCAAATATAAGATTCAATTCAAAGTAAGATTGTAGTAGGGAGGATCAGGGTGCCAGCCGTGCCCTATTCTGAAACCGGCTATATGCA
>CESL01029645.1_pt1 | contig 20189 bp, 20 predicted proteins | sample 531221 | NCBI WGS metagenome assembly CESL01 (sample SAMEA2622197, study PRJEB7988) | marine metagenome | biome: marine biome (ENVO:00000447); feature: mesopelagic zone (ENVO:00000213) & marine oxygen minimum zone (ENVO:01000065); material: "saline water (ENVO:00002010), including plankton...
ATGGGTGATGTATTATCACTGGTTGAAGAGATTAGTCGTAAAGTTGACCACAAAAAGACAGCTAAATCTGCCAAAAAAATGGCCAAAGGGCAGTTCGATTTGGCAGATATGCGTGACCAATTATTGCAAATGGAACAGATGGGAGGTATGGAATCGTTAATGGACAAATTGCCAGGAATGGGGCAAATCCCAGACAGCGTAAAGAATCAAGTCATGGGCGGAGAACAAACCAAACAGATGGTAGCCATTATTAACTCTATGACCCCAAAAGAGCGCACCCACATCAAATTAATTAAAGGTTCACGTAAGGCTAGAATTGCTAAAGGTTCAGGTACCAATGTTCAGTCCGTAAATAAGCTCATAAAGCAGTTCGAAAAAATGCAGAAACAGATGAAAAAAATGGGCGGAACTAAGATGAAAAAGATGATGGCCAAGATGAGTAAAATGCAAGAATCTGGTCAGGCTCCAGCAGGTATGCCGGATCTATCTAAGATTACCGGAGGGCTCTCAGGAATGGGAGGAGGAAACAAGTTTCCTTTTTAGCTTGAATTATTAAAAATAAAGATTGCTTTTATTTAATTTATAGATAAAATTCGAGTAATATTTTTCTATACCAATGGGTAGTTTTTATGAAAAATTGTATGTATAAATTTGCATTCATATTGTTTGCATTTTTATTTAATAATTCGCTATCTTTCGCACAGCAAGAGTTAGCACAGAGTATTGATTTGACAATTGAAGTTTCTTCTGTTGGGGATATAAGCCTTAAAGCTACAAAGGCAGTAGAAAGGGGTATAACCGCTCTGGAGGGAATTTCACAAATTGTTGTATTGAAAACAAAGGACACCAGTTATGGCCCAATGATTGTATCTTTGGGTGGGGTTAAGGCAGAAGGTAATAGGTTTTGGGCACTGTATGTTGACGAAAAAATGTCTATGGTAGGTGCGCAAGAGGTGGTATTGAATGAAGATACATATATCCTCTTGAACCTTGAGTCCTTTTAAGGTAATATTATTCTGGATTTTAGGAGGTTTGCTATGAACTTTAAAGATTACACATTGAAGTCGGGTTATTCATATATTTATTTATTTATCGGTTTGATTGTTTTGGGAGTCCTGGCAAGGGTATTGCCTCATCCTCCAAACTTTTCACCTATGGCAGCTATTGCTTTGTTTGCAGGGTTCATTTTCATTAAACGATATATGGCGATTTTAGTTGTCATATTGACTATGCTGTTTACTGACTATTTTGTGCTTGGCTCTTTATCTATTGATTATTTTGCCTCTGAAACTATGCTTGTTGTTTATTTGGCATTATTGTTTCCGATAATTTTTAAAAAGGTGTTACGTTTAAAATTGACAGGACCAAGGGTTGCAATGACCGCCATTATGAGTTCAAGTGTATTCTTTGTTACAACAAATTTTGCGGTTTGGGCGTTCTCACCAATGTACGAAAAGACCTTATCAGGGCTTGCTCTTTGTTATGCGATGGCGGTTCCTTTTTTCCATTACACGGTTATGGGTGATTTGATATGGTCAGGAGTAATATTTGGTTCGTATTATCTTGTTAAGAATTACTCTATAATCCATATAAATAGAAGCAATTCTTTGCTCTTTAGTAATAACTGATATAAAACGTAGAGTTTTTAGGTTAGCTAATTGGATAAAATTTCAGCCGATAACGAATCTTTATTTAGCAACATATTCTGTAACTTTCATCTATGAAATTGCACACTAAGTGGATACTTATTACTATGCTAGCTGTAGTAATTCTGAGCCCAGATTCAGTCCTAATTAGGTTAGCAGATACTGATAGTTGGGGTTTAGTATTTTGGAGAGGGGTTGGTTTTGGTGTAGGTGTTTTATTGTTTTTAGTTGCAACAAGACCGAAATCTATAAGGAATGATTTTTATAGTATCGGCAATGAAGGAATATTGCTTGGATTTCTTTTTGGACTTAATTCTGTAACCTTTGTTTTGGCTTTGGAATTTACCTCAATAGCTAACACCCTTATTATTATCAGTAGTGCACCCATTATTACAGCAATTATTGCCTGGTTGTTGTTGGGCGAGCGAGTAAATATGGCAACCATAATAGCTATGCTAGTGGTTTTCTCTGGCATATATTTTGTTATGTCGGATAGTTTTGGAAATATAAATATAAAGGGTGACTTGTTTGCGCTGTCTACGGCAACTATGATGGGAATTAGTTTTACCTTAATACGCAAACATAAAGCTATCAGTATGGTCCCTGCAATGTCGGTTGGTGGATTCTCGTCGGCAGCACTGTCACTTATATTTGCTCCAACAATTTTTTTGCCAATTGAAGCTCTGTGGTATGTAGTAGCTATGTGCTTTGTTTGCACGGTATCATTTATATTAATTACACTTGCACCAAGGCATGTTCCTGCAGCTGAAGTAGGTATGATTATGCCCCTAGAGACCGTTTTAGGGCCACTATTTGCTTGGATTATAATTAGTGAAGAGCCTTCAAATAAGGCGATCATTGGAGGCACTATAGTTATTCTTACTCTGTTTATCCATTCATGGTATACAGCAACAAGTGAAACTTAAGTTGAGCCTAAATGAAATATATAGCGAAACCATAAAATAGATGAAGTCGATAGAGTTAAAAGCAGATATATTAATGCTGATTGCTGCAATTATATGGGGATTCGCGTTTGTTTCTCAGAGGGTCGGAATGGAAACTATGGGACCACATTTATTTAACGGTGTCAGGTTCATTATCGGTTCATTTTCATTGCTACCTGTTATTTGGTACTTTTCAAGAAAGCCAAACAATAACAACAAACCAAAAAGTTCAAACAAAATGCTAATTATTTCTGGAATGGTAGCGGGATTATTTTTGTTTGCAGGGATGACCTTCCAGCAGGTAGGATTGCTATATACAACTGCAGGTAAGGCAGGATTTATTACCGGAATGTATGTATTCTTTGTCCCACTTATTGGCATATTTATTGGGCAACAAACTAAGCTAGGAACTTGGATAGGTGCATTTATTGCAGTTATAGGGCTTTATTTGCTTAGCATTAAGTCTGACTTTAGTCTTTCCAAGGGTGACACATTGGTCCTTATGTGCGCTATATTTTTTGCCGGTCACGTTCTGGTTATAGGGTATTTAGCTAAAAGAGTCGATGTATTAATGCTATCACTTATCCAATATATTACAACAGGAATTCTGAGTTTAATCGTTGCATTATTTACCGAAACAATAACTTTACATAGTATAAGCCTAACTATTGTCCCTTTACTGTATGCAGGGGTAATGTCAACTGCTGTAGCTTATACACTGCAGGTTGTGGCACAACAACATGCACACTCATCACACGCGGCAATAATTTTAAGCCTTGAGGGTGCGTTTGCTGTTTTCGGGGGATGGCTTTTGCTTGATGAACAGTTGCCACTTAAAGGGCTTATAGGTTGCGCTTTAATGTTGGCAGGAATGCTCATATCTCAGCTCACACCTAAACCAACAAAAAGTTTTCAATAATATTCAATAGTTATGCTTATAATTTATTAATGAGCAATATATTAGAGATAAAAAATGCATCTATTTATATGGGTAGAACCAGAGTATTTGATGACCTGTCACTAGAAATAAGTGCAAACAATTCGACTGCAATAATCGGACCTAATGGTTCAGGTAAAAGCACACTACTTAAGTTGCTTGGAAGGGAGATATACCCTGTATATTCAAAAGACAGCTATGTACGGATTTTTTCTAAAGAGCGTTGGGTTGTTTCAGAGCTAAAAAAACGTCTAGGGATTGTGTCTTACTCTTTACAGCAGAACTATTCACCTGATGCAATAGGGCTTTATGTTGTTCTATCAGGTTTTTATGGGAGTGACGGTATTTGGTCATTCCAAAATTTTGACAAGAAGAATATTGATATGGCTAATAAAGTTATCGATCAACTTGGTCTTAATAATTTAAAGAATAGAAAATTTGAAACAATGTCTACCGGAGAGCAGCGTAGATTCCTTTTAGCTAGAGCCTTAGTGCACAATCCAGAAGTATTAATACTAGATGAACCAACTAGTGGGCTTGACTTGAATGCCTGCTTCCAATACCTTGATACAATTAGAAGGCTTATAGTTGATGGTAAAAAAATAGTACTAGTTACACACCATATTCATGAAATACCACCAGAAATATCACAAATAGTTTTTCTAAAAGCTGGTAAAGTAGTTGCTAATGGTACTAAATCATCTTTACTTACAGGGGTTAACTTGAGTAGTCTATTCGACACTCCTATTAGCGTTATTGAGAAGAATGGTTACTACCAAACAATTCCTGAACATAGTTAGTTGTTTTTTGTATAAATTATTTAACATAGAATGTATAATTTTTTTTGTAATTAACCAATATCGATTAAACAGACCGGAGATAATTTTATGACATCACTAATAAACAAAGATAAGCCTATAAGAGATAGAGTCATGTATGGCCTTTTGGCTTTGTTTTTTCTTTTTATTGTTCAAGTACTAGCAACAATTATTTCACTTATAGCTGTGTTTCAGTTTTTTGCTACTCTTGTTACTGGAAAAGCCAACAAAAAGCTGCAATCTTTTAGTCAATCTTTGGCCGAATATTTCAAACAAATCACCCTTTTTGTTGCCTATATTGATGAATACAGGCCATGGCCATTTTCTGTATGGCCTAATAATACTGTTGATGATATTGAGGAAGAATCTGTTGTTGAGGCTGAGATAGTTGATGAGCCTGACAAAAAGGAAAACAAAGAGAGTACCAAGAAGGAAGGAGAAAAAGACAAAAAAGGCGATGGACAGTAAGAAAGATAAACCAATTCAGCCAGTTAGTGGGACTATAGTTCCACGCTTTGCCGGTGCATCAACATTTGCCAGACTTCCTGAATTGAGAGATGTTTCTTATTGCGATGTAGCTATAGTAGGAATTCCTTTCGATTCAGGCACTAGTTATAGACCAGGAGCTAGGTTTGGTCCTCAATCCATACGCCAAGCATCAAGACACCTCAGAACTCAATATCATCCAGCATATGACACCGAACCATTTGTTGAACAGCAGGTAGCAGATGCGGGGGATATTGCTTGTAACCCTTACAATATAGAGGAGGCAGTGTTAGAGATTCAGGAGGCCGCAAAAGGCTTACTTGGAGAGGTGGGAAGTATTATTAGTCTTGGCGGTGACCATACTATTGCCTTACCACTACTTAGAGCTGTTAACTCCTATCATGGGCCAGTGGCACTTGTTCATTTTGATGCTCATCTTGATACTTGGGACACATACTATGGGGCGCCTTATACCCATGGCACACCCTTTAGGAGGGCCGCAGAAGAAAAATTATTTCTAGATCATGCCTCAATGCATATCGGCATACGTGGCCCATTGTATAGTAGAGATGACCTAAAAAATGATGAAGAGTTAGGCTTTAAAGTTGTGCATTGTGACGAATTCCAACAGTATGGAGTTGAGCACGTTATAAAACGTATCAGGGATAGGGTTGGAAATAATCCTATGTACTTGTCTATAGATATTGATGTGCTTGACCCTTCACACGCTCCAGGCACTGGTACACCTGAGATAGCGGGAATGTCCTCAAGGGAACTTGTTGGGGTATTGAGAGGTTTAGCAGGGCTTAATATTATTTCTGCAGATGTTGTTGAGGTTTCACCTGCATATGATCATGCAGAGTTGACATCTCTGGCTGCTGCGACAACAGTTTTTGAGATTACTAATCTTTTGGCCTACTCAAAAAATAAATCTAAAAGTTAACTACTGTATTGGGTATTTAGTGAAAAATGTTAAATGATTTGTTGTAAGTTGATAACGCCATTGCCCTTAAATAAATGTTAATTGCTTATTAAATAGATATGAATATTGCAAGCAGAATGTCATTACTAGGAACCGAGACAGCTTTTGAGGTTATGGCGCGAGCAAAATCTTTAGAGGCCAAAGGCAAAGATATTATATATCTACAGATTGGTGAGCCTGACTTTGCAACCCCAAAGCATATCGTCGATGGCGCTATAGATGCTCTTCGGAGTGGACATACTCACTACTCGTCACCCTCAGGGATATTACCACTAAAGGAGGCTATAGCTGATGAAGTGTTTTTGCGTCGTGGGGTAAGACCTGAGATTGAACAAATAGTTGTAACACCTGGCGCTAAACCAATAATATTTCTTGTAATGTTGGCATGTATCGAGTCTGGGGATGAGGTTATATACCCTAACCCAGGTTTCCCTATTTACGAATCAATGATCAACTTTGCTGGGGGCAAGGCTGTACCCCTACCATTACGTGAAGATAAGGGGTTTAGTTTTGATAGAGAAGAATTCATCTCTTTGCTGTCTAAGCGAACTAAGATGATAATAATAAACTCTCCACACAATCCCACAGGCGGAATTCTGTCTGCTGATGATATAGAGTTAATAGCAAAAACTGCAAAAGATATGGGAATTCTTGTTCTGACTGATGAGGTTTATAAGAACATTATCTATGGTGAAAAGCATCATAGTATATATTCAATTGCAGGAATGAAGGATAACTGTGTATTGCTGGATGGTTTTTCCAAAACATACTCTATGACAGGCTGGAGGCTTGGTTATGGGGTTATGCCAACGGAACTAGCCAGCAAGATTGAAAGGTTAATAATAAACTCAAATTCATGTACCTCTACATTTTCCCAGTACGCTGCAGTTGAGGCACTTAAGGGTCCAACCGAAGAGTCCGAATCGATGGTCAAAGTATTCAAAAAGAGGAGGGACTTTATAGTTGAAGGTTTAAACAGTTTACCGGGAGTTAGCTGTATAAAACCTAAGGGGGCATTTTACGTGTTCCCCAATGTGTCAGAAATAAGTATGCAATCAGATCAGCTTGAGGATTACTTGCTAAATGATGCCGGTGTTGCTGTATTGTCAGGATCAGCATTCGGTAAGCACGGTAACGATTATCTAAGGTTGTCTTATGCAAACTCGATAGAAAATATAGAGAAAGCTTTAGAGCGTATAAGAGTGTCTTTAGCTAAAATATAATAAATCTTCTAACGCTATTAGATAAATATCCAATATTTATTCTAACTCTTTATCCTGTACTTTGCTGACTCTGCATGTGCCTGTAAACCTTCTCCATTAGCTAAAGTGGCTGCAACCTTACCAAGGCTTGTTGCACCTTTCTCTGATACCATGATAATGCTTGACTTCTTTTGAAAATCATATACCCCTAGAGGTGAAGAGAATCGAGCTGTTCCAGATGTAGGCAATACATGGTTAGGGCCGGCGCAGTAATCCCCTAAAGATTCGCAGGTATTACGACCCATAAAGATTGCTCCAGCATTCACAATACTTTCTAGTAACTCTTCAGGGTTTTCAACGGACAATTCCAAGTGTTCAGGTGCGATCATGTTTGCAATATCAATTGCTTCATTCATATCACTTGTATGGATAAGAGCGCCCCTATCCTTGAGAGATTTTTTTATGATATCTTGTCTACTCATAGTGGGCAGCAATTTATTGATGCTTGACTCTACCATTGAGATAAATTCAGCGTCAGGAGATAGCAATATTGACTGAGCATCTTCGTCATGCTCTGCCTGAGAAAAAAGATCCATCGCAATCCAGTCTGGGTCAGTTTTGCCATCACAAATTATTAGTATTTCACTAGGTCCAGCTATCATGTCGATACCTACCTGCCCAAAAACAGCCCTCTTAGCGGTGGCTACATAAATGTTTCCAGGGCCAACAATTTTGTCAACTTTCGGTATAGTTTCAGTGCCATATGCTAGGGCGGCTATAGCTTGAGCCCCTCCAATAGTAAAAACCTTGTCAACGCCTGAGATATAGGCAGCCGCAAGCACTAACTGATTTGTAACCCCAGATGGAGTAGGGACAACCATAATTAACTCATTTACACCGGCAACTTTTGCTGGTATTGCGTTCATTAATACCGAAGAAGGGTATGCCGCCTTGCCACCAGGAACGTAAAGCCCTACGCGATTAATGGGGGTTACTTTTTGACCAAGAATAGTGCCGTCTTCTTCTTCATATGTCCAGGTATCTTGTTGCTGCTTTTTGTGATAGTCACGTACACGCTCTGCTGCCACTTGTAGGGCATCTTTTTCTTTCTCAGGTAGACCCTCAAAAGCGCTCTTTGTTTCATTTAAATCAATAACGAGTTCATCAATCGCAGAAGCACTAATATTGTCAAATTTGACTGAGTAATCTAATAATGCTGAATCACCGTTATTTCTAATGTTTGTGATAATCTCATTGACTAAAGACTCGACACTCTTGTCAGATACCCCTTCCCAAGAAAGCAAAGATTGTAGCTGACTCTGAAAGTCAGGCTGACTTGAATCTAGTTTATTAATCATATCTGACTCTCAATATTTGAGACCCATTTTTTGATTTGTGCGTTTTTTGTTCTAAATGATGCAATATTAACTACCAGCCTTGAACTTATATCGGTGATATTTTCTAGAGGCATCAGGCCATTAGCCTTAAGCGTATTGCCTGTATCAACAAGGTCAACTATGCAGTGCGCAAGGCCAACCTTAGGGGCAAGCTCCATAGAACCGTACAGCTTGATGATTTCTATTTGTTGACCCCTCTTTTCAAAGTATTGCTTAGTGCAGTTAACATACTTTGTAGCAATTTTAAGGGTCTGCTGTTTAAGATTATCCTTCGACTCTGCAGCAACCATTAATTTGCACTGAGAAATTTTCAAATCTAAAAGCTCAAATAAACCTGCAGCACCGTGCTCTAACAATACATCCTTTCCAGCAATACCGATATCAGCTGCACCGTGCTGAACAAATACAGGTACATCTGTTGCCCTAATAATAATAACCTTAACATCATCTATATTAGTGTTAAGGATAAGTTTTCTAGAGTTTAACTCTTTTTTAGCAATATCGATCCCAGCACATTTCAATAATGGTAAGGTTTGATCTAATATTCTGCCTTTAGATAATGCAATTGTTAACATAATTTAATTAATCTTGTACGCGCTCAATATTGGCGCCTAGTAACTTTAATTTTTCCTCAATAGTTTCATAACCACGGTCAAGGTGGTAAACCCGGTCGATGGTTGTTGTTCCTTTTGCAGCCAAGCCAGCTAACACTAAAGAGGCCGAGGCCCTAAGATCAGTAGCCATTAATTTTGCTCCAGTGAGAGATTTTACACCCCTACAAACAACGGTGTTGCCTTCTAAACTAAGATCAGCTCCCATACGGGATAGCTCCGGTATATGCATAAATCGGTTCTCAAAGATAGTTTCTGTAATTGTGCTTGAACTATCTGCAATAGAATTTAGAGCGGTAAATTGTGCCTGCATATCTGTTGGAAAGTTAGGGTAAGCGCTAGTCTTGATGTTCACAGATTTTGGTTTCTTGCCTTCCATATCTAGCGTTATTGTATTCTTTGATGTGCTAATATTGGCTCCAGACTCTGCCAACTTTTCAAGCACCACTCGTAAATCTTTAGGGTCACTTTTTTTAATAGTTATTGAGCCCCTAGTTATCGCAGCTGCAACTAGATATGTACCCACCTCTATTCTATCAGGGCAAACCTCATAGGTTGTTCCTGATAGCTGCTCCACACCATTAATTGTAATAGTAGAGGTACCTTCTCCAGATATCTTTGCACCCATCTTTATTAGGCATCTTATTAGGTCGGTTATTTCTGGTTCTTGTGCTGCATTGTTTATTGTGGTTACTCCTTTAGCTAAGGTGGCAGCCATAATGATATTTTCAGTGGCAGTAACAGTTACCTGGTCAAAATCAATTGTGGCCCCAACTAAACGGTCTGCCTGTGCATAAATATAGCCGTTCTCTACCTTAATATCTGCTCCAAGCTCTGACAACGCTTTCAGGTGAAGGTTTACCGGTCTAGATCCTATAGCGCAACCTCCAGGGAGAGATATTTTGGCTTCTCCGTATTTGGCTAGTGTTGGACCCAAAGACAAGATTGATGCGCGCATTGTTTTTACTAATTGATAGTCCGCGACTAGGTTTGATAGTTTAGATGAGTCTACAAAAATTGATCCATCTGCCTCAAGCACAAATTCAGATCCCATATCCATCAACAGTCTAAGGGTTGTGGATACATCAGAAAGGAAAGGGGTGTTTTTAAGTGTGAGAGGGGAGTCAGCTAATATTGAGGCAAAAAGTATTGGTAGAGCCGAGTTTTTCGAGCCCGCAGCATTAATTACACCATTTAGTGGCTGCCCACCTTTTATTATGAGCTTATACATTGTCTAGTTTATTTGAAATTTTTTCTACGAGAGCTTCTAAACCGTTACGGCGTATGTAAGATTTAAATTGTGAGCGATAATTTTTTACAAGACTTACACCAGAAAAAACTACATCGTACACTTTCCATCTATTGCTTCTTATCATTTTCAATGAAACAATAGTGACTTTAGGGTCATCATTGAAAGTTATCCTGAGCTTGACTAGAGCCCTGTTGTCTTTTCTCACTATTTCTGGGTCAACAGAAACATTAATACTATCAAGGTTGTCATAGGTGACCAATATTGCCGCATAATCATTAACCAGAGACTGGACTATATATTTATAAAATACCTGCCTTTGTTTAAAGTCAAGATCTTCCCAGTAACCTTTGAGAGATATTTTTAGCGCGGTATTTATGTCTAGGTGTGGAAATAGCTTGACATTTATTAAGGCTTTTATATTTTCAATCGTTGACTGGTTGTGCTTCTTTAGCTCCTTTAGGGATGATAAAGAGTCGACTATAATTGTTAATGCGGCAGCCCCAGGTGGGTCAATAATCTCAATAACTGATTGAGCTACCTCATTTGTTGTATTATCTTTTTCTGTATTGCTGCTAGCTGCAAATGTAGAGTTAATAAAAAAAATAGCTACAATGGTTATGATTTTTTTCATTTTGAGTTTAATTATTTATTTGTATCATTTTATATAGATTGTCCGCAAATATAAACAGCTAAATATAAAATGAAACTTTGCAATATAAAAATAACTATGTTTCATTTTTGCATTATTTTACCTTTTTGTTTGAAGTATTATCAATAAATGACTATCAAGGAAAATCTAAAACATTTAACAAAAAATCCTGGCATATATCAGATGATAGACAAGCGAGGAGGGGTAATATATGTTGGCAAAGCAAAGAACCTGAAAAGAAGAGTATCTCAGTACTTTACAAAGAATCAGAGTGACGGCAAGACTAGAGCTTTGGTAGCTAATATCAAGGACTTTGATGTTATAGTTACTGATACAGAGACACAGGCACTTCTTCTTGAGAACGAGTTAATAAAGCAGTATAAACCTAGATACAACGTACTCCTAAAAGATGCAAAGAGTTATCCATATATATACATCAGTGATGATAAGCATCCAAGGGTAGGCTTTTATCGTGGCAAAAAAAATAAAAAACATTACTACTACGGGCCATATCCTTCGGCACATGTAGTCAGAGATTCTTTATCCTTGTTAAAGAAAATATTCAAGGTAAGGCAATGTACAAATAGTGTCTATGGCTCAAGATCAAGGCCATGTTTGGAGTACCAGATAGGGCTCTGTAGTGCTCCGTGTGTGGGCAAAATTAGCAACGACAATTACACCCATGATGTTGCTATGATGTCACTTTTTTTAAGTGGCAATGGTGTTGAAACATTGAGCCTTGTTTCAGATAAAATGCAAAAAGCCTCAAAAGACTTAGATTTCGAGTTGGCAGCACATTATCGAGACCAGCTTATAGCCTTACGCACAATCCAAGAACAACACAGCTCAAGGAGTATGGAGGATATGGATGTTGTTGGTATAGCTCAAAAGGATGGAGTGCATGCTGTTGAGGTTCTGTTTATTCGTTCAGGTAAACAGATAGGCAATGAGTGTATATTTCCAAAGAACACTAAATTTAGAAATGTTGATGAAGTGTTGGGCGCATTCTTGCCACAATACTATATAGGTAAAGAAACCCCAAAACAGATACTTATAAGTGAAACACTTAAGGACAAAAAGTTAATCTCTTTGGCGCTAGAAACTAAAATTATTGACAAACCTAGGAGCGACAAAAAGCACCACTTGAAGGTAGCCATTCTTACAGCTCAAGAGAACCTTAATAGACATCTTGCGTCAAAATTTTCTAAGCACTCTCAATTATTGAAACTACAAAAAACACTTAACCTAGAGTCATTACCGAACCTAATCGAGTGTTTCGATATAAGTCATACAATGGGAGAAGCTACAACTGCCTCATGCGTGGTATTCAAAAAAGGTCTAGCTAAGACCAAAGATTATCGCCAATTCAATATTAAAGATATAACTCCAGGTGATGACTATGCGGCAATAAATCAGGCAGTATTTAGGCGCTATTCAAGACAAATTAAAGGCCAAAAAGCTTTACCTGATTTGGTGTTTATTGATGGCGGATTGGGTCAACTAAATCAAGCAATTATGGTCCTAGATTCTATCGGTATCGAGTCAATTAAATTAGTAGGTGTGGCTAAAGGAGAGGGTAGAAAGGCTGGCCTAGAAACACTCATAACTGTTAACAATGGGAAACCCAAAAAAATAAACCTTAAGCCCCATGATGAGGCACTATTACTAGTAAACAATGTTCGCGATGAGTCACACAGGTTTGCACTAAAAAATCATAGAAATAGGCGAGATAATCGTCGAAAATCTTCCCCACTAGAGTCAATAAATGGCATAGGTAAGGCACGTAGAATGGCAATACTTAATCACTTTGGTGGTTTACAAGAGGTTCAAAAGGCGAGCACAAAAGAATTACAAAAAGTCAATGGAATTAGCCACTCATTAGCGACTAAAATAGTCGCAAGCTTAAAAAATTAATTAAGGGTATCTTCACTATGTTTTTAATTAGATTATTAATAATCGCATTTGTAATTGGATATTTTGTGTGGTTTATTGGTAATCGCATATTGGGCAAGAATCTTGCATTAGCAAGAGTCATAGCTGCGACACTAGTTATTACAAGTCTTGTATATTTGAGTCTAGGTATATTGTCCTATGTCGTGGAAGGTCTTTAGCTTTTTTTAGATAGAATTAGAACTTCTAAGTGTTGCGTATTTTTTATAACTCTATTAGTTACATTTGCTAATATAGAAAGATTAGATGCCTCCCATACAGGAAGGTCTCGCATATGATCGCCGATATAATCAAATCCTTTATCTCCAAATTTCTCTATAAGCTTTGAGGCTTTGTTGTGAGATGACAGATTAAAGTCCTTGTTAGTGGCCATGACGTCATCAAAAATTCCTAAATGTTTTGCCACTGCAAATGCATAGTACTTGTGAGATGCTGTTGCAAGTACTACCTTTGAGCCAGACTTCTTTCTCTCTTTTATATAATTAATCGTAATATCATTATATGGAAGCATTGTTACATCAATAGTGAAACGCTTGACTAGCTGATCCTTTAGATAGCCTTTACCTTTCATAAGCCAAAAAGGGTAAAGCAGAATCAGTATCGGGCTCTTTTTTAGAACAGCTAAAGATGACTCATACAAAAGATCGGTATCAATTAGTGTATGGTCAAGGTCAACAATTAAAGGGAAATTTTTCATTTACTTAAATATAGATATTACACTACTCAAGATCGTTCCATTTTTCATACAGAATCTCAAGCTCTGATTCTAGTCTTGAGAGTTTAATTAATTCATCAGTAGACTCGTCTCTATGAAAAAATTCAGGGTCCGCTAGTTGTAACTGAATTTCACCAATTTGGAGCTCTAGTTTTTCAATTTTTTCAGGGATTTTATCTAATTCGCGTTGATCTTTGTAACTAAGTTTCTTGTTTTTTGCCTGTTTATCTGTGATTTTAGGCTTTGACTTTGACTTGACAATATTATCTAGTTGCTTTTTTTGCAATAGATAGTCATCGTACCCTCCAGCATACTGGTTAATTACAGCATTACCGTCCATTACTATGGTTGAACTGACAACGTTATTTAAAAAGGTCCTATCATGAGAAATCAAGATAAGAGTACCCTTGTAATCTACTAGCATCTCTTCGAGCAACTCCAATGTCTCAACATCAAGGTCGTTGGTAGGCTCGTCGAGTACAAGTAAGTTTGCAGGCTGAGAAAGTATTTTGGCTAGCATTAGCCTATTCTTTTCGCCACCAGAAAACATCCTAATCGGTGCCATTGCCTGCTTGCCAGTGAACAAAAATTGCCTCAGGTAGCCAATTATATGTTTACTTTTTCCTCCAACATCAATGCGCTCTCTACCCTCGGATACAAAATCCATAGCAGTCATGTTGGGGTTAAGGCTTTCACGCATCTGGTCAAAATATGCCAGCTCTATGGTTTTTGAGCGCCTAATAGAACCCTTGTTTGGTTGAATTTGGCCAAGAAGTAACCTTATTAGGGTAGACTTGCCAGCACCATTTCCACCAATAATTCCAATCTTTTCACCCTTCAAAATCAATGTAGAAAAATCTTCTACAAGCTTTATTCCTGCAATCTCATAGGAGATATTCTTTACCTCAAATACCAGTTTTGAAATTCTTTTCTCATCTTCAAGTGCATGAATCCTAACTTGGCCCTGTTTCTTTCGCCTATTAACAAAAGACTCTCTCATTTTTTTTAGTGCACGAACTCTACCCTCGTTACGTGTACGTCTAGCCTTGATACCTTGTCTTATCCATGTTTCTTCTTGGGCGAGTTTTTTGTCAAACCTTGCATTAGCGAGGTCTTCAGAGTGTAATTTTTCGTCCTTACGCTTAACATAATCAATATAGCCGCAATCAAAAACTGATAACTCTCCACGATCTAAATCAAATACCTTGTTGACAATTCCATTTAAAAATGACCTATCATGGCTAATAATTATCAATGTTCCGTGGAACTCTTTTAGCATCTTCTCTAGATCCAATATGGCTTTAATATCCATATGGTTGGTTGGCTCATCAAGGAGCAATATGTCAGGGTTTTGGATTAGGGCTCGGGCTAGCATTACTCTTCTCCTCCAGCCACCAGACAGAGTTGAGAGTATTGTGTCAGGCTTTAAGCTAAAGCGCCCAAGTATGGCCTCAATTTTATGTATATATTGCCAACCATCTAGTTGCTCAATTTGATCTTGAAGTTTGCTAGCTTTATCGAGCTCATTGTTGACTAATAGAAAGTGATATTTGCTAACAAGTTTGCCTACATCTCCTAAGCCTTCGGCGACAATATCGAAAAGGGTCTTTTCGTTGTCCTCTGGTGGTGTTTGCTCTAGATGGCTAATCTTTATGCCTTTCCTTATTTTTAATACTCCATCGTCAGCCTGAATATCGCCAGCCAACATTCTCATGAAGGTGGATTTGCCTTCACCATTTCTTCCAATAAGGGCTATCTTGTCGTCCTTTAAAATGGTGGCCCCAACCTGATTAAGGATAGGCTTTTCTGAGAAACTAATGGAAATATTATCTAGAGTGATAAGTGGCATGGGTTAAAATCTTAATAATTCAATAAACTACCAGTGGTATGCAATATTTTATTCGTTTTTTGTTGCTGTTTTGTTTAATTCAACTTTCACATGCAGAAAGTATTGACGCAAAAGTTTTTTCTTCCGACGCTCAACAAAACCGTTACCGCTCAATGATCGATGAAATACGTTGTCCTGTCTGCCAAGGTCAAAGTATTGGAGGCTCAAATGCGTCCCTAGCAAAAGACCTACGCAACCAAGTAAGGGCGATGATTATAGACAATAAATCAGACGGAGATATTAGAAAATTTATGACCGATAGGTATGGCGATTTTGTTGTATTTAAGCCACCCATAAACAAAACCACCTATGTTTTATGGATTACGCCATTCGCCTTTTTAATTATAGCAATAGCGCTACTCTTAAGGTCACTAAAAAACAGACAGAAAAATGCTGCTGAAAGCCAAATAGACACATCAAGGGCTGAAGAGCTATTGAAGAAGTAAAGTTATAAATTGTGAAAATTTATGGAACTAGAAGACAAACTAAGTGACCTAATGGTTGAGGCATATGCTCACCAAAAAAATGGCCAACTATCGTTAGCTATTCAGAGCTGGAATGCGCTATTAAAATTAGAAAATGTGGATGACAATTTACAAGCAAACGCATATCTAAATTTGGGTAATTTACATCAACAACAGGGCAACGACGATCTAGCTATTGAGTGCATGTCTATGGCTATTAAGGCCAACCCTAATAGTGCTGAAGCTTACTATTGTTTGGCATATCTTGAGCAAGAAAAAGAGTCTTTTGATGCCGCAATTGGATATTTTGAAAGTGCACTAAAGCTTAACCCTAATGACTCTGGAGCATACAACAATCTGGGTAATTGTTATGACAGGATTGGTAATTACGATATGGCTATAAATTCATACTCTAAAGCACTAGTAACTGACAATAAATATATTGCAGCAATATATAACCGCGGTAACTGCTATGTTAAGATAGGTATGGATGATTTAGCGCTTCAAGATTTGAATAGCGCTATAGAGCTAGATGAAAGTTTTTATCAGGCATATTATAATCGTGCCACTTTACTCTCTCGTATGGGAAAATTGCAAGAATCTGAGAAAGATTTTGTTAAGGCTAAAAATTTAGCTAAAGATGAATTAAACAATAAAAAACATTAGGAAATTTAATGACTGACCAAGACGACAATAAATTAATTGCTGAACGTAAGCTAAAGCTAGCTGCACTAAGAGAGGCTGGTAACCCATTCGTAAACGACTTTAAGCCAGACAATCTAGCCAGCTCTATCATATCTGACTATGACCAACTATCTAAAGAAGAGCTTGAAGCAAAAAGTGTAAACGTATCTATTGCGGGAAGGATGATGCTAAAGAGGGTTATGGGGAAGGCCAGTTTTGCCCACATACAAGACACTAGCGGGCAGATACAGTTATTTGTAACTCGGGATGATTTGGCAGAAAATTTCTATAATGAGCAATTTAAGAAGTGGGATATAGGCGACATTATCGGTGCAAAGGGTACACTATTTAAAACCAAAACTGGTGAACTCTCTATTCGTGTTACAGATATAAGACTTCTAACAAAGTCACTAAGACCTTTGCCTGAAAAATTTCATGGACTATCTGACCAAGAGATACGTTACCGTCAGAGGTATGTAGATTTGATAATAAATGAAGAATCAAGGAACACCTTCAAAAGACGTAGCCAGATAGTGACATATATTAGAAACTATTTTATTGGGAGTGATTTTATTGAAGTTGAAACTCCTATGCTTCAAAGTATACCTGGTGGAGCTAGCGCTAAACCTTTCGAAACACACCACAATGCCCTTGACATAGGAATGTACATGCGTATAGCTCCAGAGCTATACCTGAAGCGTCTAGTTGTGGGTGGCATGGATAGAGTTTTTGAGATTAATAGAAACTTTAGAAATGAAGGTCTATCTACCAGACACAATCCAGAATTTACAATGATTGAATTCTATCAAGCATACGCTACATACCATGACTTTATGGACCTGACAGAAGATCTATTAAGGGGAATAGCCAAAGACATTTGCGGAAACGAGGTTTTGCACTACCAGGGAGATGACCTAGATTTTTCCCAGTCCTTTGAAAGGATGAGTGTGTTTGATTCTATACTTAGATTTAATCCTAATCTATCTGCTGATGATTTGAGCCAAGAAAATGCTAAAAAGACAGCCCAAGAGTTAGGTATTCATATAAAAGACAGCTGGGGTCTTGGTAAGATTCAGATTGAAATCTTTGAAGCTACAGTCGAAGAGAAGCTTATACAGCCTACATTTATTACCGAATACCCAACAGAAGTATCACCTCTAGCAAGACTAAACGATGATAACCCCTTCATCACTGACAGGTTTGAGCTTTTTATAGGTGGTAGAGAGATCGCTAATGGATTTTCAGAACTCAATGATGCTCAAGATCAGGCCTCTAGATTTAAAGCTCAGGTGGCCGAAAAGGATGCAGGGGATGACGAGGCAATGCATTATGATGCGGACTATATACGTGCTTTGGAATATGGCATGCCACCAACAGCTGGAGAGGGTATAGGTATTGACCGTTTAGTGATGCTGTTTACTGATTCTGCTTCAATCAGAGATGTCTTATTGTTTCCGCACATGCGACCTGAGGCATAGTAATGAGAAATATCCTTACAGTCGACGGTCCTAGCGGAGTTGGAAAGGGTACAGTTGCGCGTGCTGTTGCCCAAAAGATGGGCTGGCACCTGTTAGATTCAGGGGCGATATACCGAGCCTTTGCACTTGCAGCGAACTCTAGAGGTATAAACACAGAAAACGAACAAGCTTTGGCGAAACTTGCTCAGGAATTGGATCTAGATTTTATTAATGATGCAGACAATGATCTTGTAAGTGTCTACCTAGATGGTAAGGATGTATCGAATAAAATTAGAGAGGAGAAGACTGGCGATATGGCCTCTAGGGTTGCATCGATAGGTGTTGTTAGGGAAGCCCTACTAAAGCGCCAAAGAGCTTTCGCAAGAGAGCCAGGGCTAGTCGCTGATGGTCGCGATATGGGGACTAAGGTTTTCATTAATGCTAAGCACAAAGTGTATTTAACTGCTAGTGCTGAAGAGAGGGCAAGTAGAAGGCTAAAACAATTGCAACAGTTAGGTTCAGAGGGTATAATGTCGCGAATCTTAGCGGACGTTGTGGCTAGAGACGAAAGAGATTCTTCAAGAGAACACTCACCACTTGTGCCTGCCAAAGATGCACTCATCATTGATACTACAGATTTGTCAATTGATGAGGTTGTCACCAAGGTGATGACACTGGTTGAAGCTTAAGCGGTTAAGCTTTATAAATAAAATAACCCGATATGCATTAAGCGTAAACCGTAAATAGCTTAATAATTACCGGTCAACATCTAAATAAATAATATGTCAGAAACATTTGCAGAGCTATTTGAAAATAGCGTAGAACAACAGAGTGTCGCAGTTGGCGCTCTATTAATGGGAACAGTAGTTAGTATCAATCGCGAAAGAGCTATCGTTAACGTTGGACTTAAGTCAGAGGGCTTTATCTCTCTGGATCAATTTAAAAACCCTCAAGGGGAATTAGAAATCGAAGAAGGTGATGTAGTAGAGGTCGCCCTAGATTCAATCGATGACGGTTTAGGAAATACTTTATTGTCACGAGAAAAAGCTAAACGCATTAGACTATGGAAATCCCTTGAATTAGCAATGAACTCTAAAGAAACTGTTACCGGTGTAGTTACCGGTGCTGTCAAAGGCGGCCTTACAGTTGACATTGGAGTAGTAAAAGCATTCCTACCTGGCTCACTAGTAGATGTTAGGCCAGTCAAAGACTTCTCTTACCTTACAGGGCAAGAAATAGAGGCCATAGTAATTAAAATGGATGAAGTCAGAAACAATATAGTTATTTCTAGAAAGGCAGTACTTCAGGAAGCTAACTCAGCAGACAGAGAAGCTTTACTTGAAACTCTAGAGGAAGGCAAAGAAATAGAAGGTATAGTCAAGAATCTTGCTGACTATGGAGCATTTGTTGACCTTGGTGGTGTTGATGGACTATTACACATAACTGATATTTCATGGCAAAGAGTCAATCATCCTTCAGAGAAATTAACCATTGGAGACAAGATAACTGTCAAGATTCTAAATTATGACAAAGAGAAGATGCGCGTATCTCTTGGTCTTAAGCAGCTAACTGATAGCCCATGGAGTAATATTTCTGAGCGACTACCTATAGGTAAAAAGGTTACAGGTACGGTATCTAATTTGACAGATTATGGTGCATTTATAAGAATCGAAGAGGGCGTCGAAGGGTTAGTCCATGTTAGTGAAATGGATTGGACAAATGCCAACGCAAGACCTTCTAAAATTGTTAAACTAGGTCAAGAAGTTGACGTAGTTATTTTGGATGTACAAGAATCCAAACACCGCATATCATTAAGCATGAAGCAAGCTCAAGAGAACCCTTGGGAAGCTTTTGAGGCTACCCATAATAAGGGCGACAAGATCAATGTTAAGATTAAATCTATCACCGACTTCGGTTTATTTGTTGGATTGCCAGGTGGCATAGATGGGCTAATCCATTTGGCTGATATTTCTTGGGAAAAACAGTCATCAGACCAGCTAGTTTCTAGCTACTCTAAGGGGCAAGATCTTGAGGTTGTCATTATAAATATTGATGCCGAGAAGGAAAGAATTTCCCTAGGTTTAAAGCAGCTATCAAAGGATGATTT
>CESL01061442.1_pt1 | contig 20090 bp, 18 predicted proteins | sample 531221 | NCBI WGS metagenome assembly CESL01 (sample SAMEA2622197, study PRJEB7988) | marine metagenome | biome: marine biome (ENVO:00000447); feature: mesopelagic zone (ENVO:00000213) & marine oxygen minimum zone (ENVO:01000065); material: "saline water (ENVO:00002010), including plankton...
ATATTACATAAAATCAGGTAATCCAACACCTTCCCGGTAGGATTAGCTATCCCCACAATGGTATAAGGATGTTCATCGTGAACATGACCTTCGGCATTTTGTCCGTGAGCACCATAAAATTGATCTCCAATCCTCAGGTTCAATTGCTCTGCCAGGTTCTTCCCTATAACGACTTCAAAATTGGCATTAAAAAAGCGTCCGCTTTCTAAATCATTTCCATAAAGCTTCATATAGTCTTTGGTAGTACCTACAATTCTGTTCCCCTGATAGTTATCGCCGTAAGCTAAGGGAACAGCATGTTGGACAAAAGGATGCTCCATCCATTGCTGAGCTTCTTTATAAGCAATATTCCCGGTAGGTGCATCAATTTGATAAACTGCAGATAAAATAAGTTGTAAAGGACTTCCTTTAGCACCAAGCACTAAATCGATATTATTTAAATTCGCAGTATAGTTGTTTTCAAATTTTTCCTGAACGATAATAAGTAATGATATCATCGCTACAGAAAATGAAAGCAACATCATACTTAATGCTGTGCTTAGTGGGTTATGCCAAATATTTTTCCAGGCTAGTTTACTGATCATATTATAATTTAATTTGGCTACTAAAAAATTGTTTCAAGCGCTGGTCGTGGGTAATCACCACCAGAGAAGTATTAAAGCTTAGTGTACAATCCAACAATAGCTTTGCAACCTTATCTGTATTTATATCATCTAAACTGGCCGTGGGTTCATCGGCTAGTAGAAGTGCCGGTTGATGCACTAAAGCCCTTGCGATACTAACGCGTTGGCGTTGACCGGTACTAAGTTTTTCGGGAGATTTATGTGCGACATCGTCTATTCCCAAAGAGGATAAAAAATACATAATTTCATCTTTTCGTATTTTCTTCTTATTCGCTAACCAACCGGACAATTGAACATTTTCAAAAACACTTAAACTCTGAATAAATGACGTATTTTGAAAAACAATCCCCATTTGCGTTCCGCGCAAATGATCACGTTCATTTTCCGATAATGACGGAATAGAGATATTGTTAAAAGTTATGTCCCCGTGTGATGGTTTCAGTAAACCACTTAATAAGTATAACAATGTAGATTTTCCTTTACCCGACGCACCAGTTATTAATAAAGATCCTCCCGACTTAAGATTGATATCCGGGAAATACTGTTCCTCTTGCTTTGGATATTTGAACGATACATTTTTGGTTATCAACATGATCTATCTTTTGACAATTTTAAAAGCATTCATTTTATGATGAAATGCATTGATTAAATGACCAATGATCAAACCTAAAGATCCCAAATGTATAAGTCGACTATGATAGTTTCGAAAAAATGACAGCAAGGCACTTACCAGAATGATCGATATAGATAACCATAACACAAACTCTAAGCTTTTTGAATCTAGAGTTTTGGAAATCTGTAAGACGATTACAAAACCGATAATTGCAAAGGCAAGATCTATCCAGTGATTATGCTGCCATTGGATGGGAATTATGGTAAGAATTGGAAACGCTAAACAATGTATGGAACATAAAGTAGCTGCCGAGACCCCAAAATAATCGAACATAGACTTTTTCATCACTCTGATTTTTTTCTGACAAAACTAGCATATTTTATTAAAGCAACAAAGTTGCATTAATAAAATATTTAACTACATTTGAAATATAATATCATCTTATTTTATATAAGTTAAATTATTTTTTAGATTTGTCTAAAATTTAAATTCATAAACACTAAAAATAATACATTAATGAAACTACTTCAACTCTTACTTCTTATCTTCCCCCTTATGCTTTCCTCCCAATCCAAAGTTGAAATAAATGGTAAGATTTTGAGTGAGGAAGGGCATGCCGTCCCCTTTGCAAATATTTCTGTCATTGGGGAACAAACAGGGGCGTCTGCAGATCGTGATGGTTTATTTCAGTTTTCATTATCAGCAGGAGCGCATACCTTAAAAATTCAAGCCATCGGTTATAAGACAAAAACTTTACAAATTGACTCCCGCAATCAAGAAGATCGCTCGCTGCAAATTAGCCTTGCAGAGGATCAATTAGGCTTGGATCAGGTAGTTATTAGTGCTACCAGAAACCGCGTAAATCTGAAAAAGGCTCCCGTTGTTGTAAATGTACTTAGCCCTAAACTTTTTAACGCCACTCAATCTATATCTGTTGCGGAGAGTTTAAATTTCCAACCCGGAGTGCGTGTAGAAACCAATTGCCAAAATTGTGGATTCACGCAGGTTCGTCTTAATGGTCTGGACGGTAGTTATACTCAGGTTCTTATCAATAGCAGGGCCGTGTTTTCAGCCCTTAATAGTGTTTATGGACTCGAACAAATCCCTACTTCAATTTTAGACCGTATCGAAGTGGTTCGAAGTGGTGGTTCTGCTTTATATGGCTCTAATGCCATTGCCGGAACAATAAATATTATTACCAAAGATCCCGTTCTAAATTCATGGCAGATTGGTTCTAATCTTGGTTTTATTGATGGAAAAACACCAGACCGTAGTTTAAATCTAAATGCATCTGTAGTGAGTGAAGATTTAAATAGCGGGATAACGGTTTTTGGGATGAAAAGAGATCGTGACAGTTACGACGCTAATGGTGATGGATTTACAGAGCTTACAAAACTCACCAATACCAGCCTGGGTGCCAAAGCATTTTTAAAGCCTAATGAAAAAAGTAAAATAACTTTAGATTTAACAGCTTTAGAGGAATATCGTCGTGGTGGCGACCGGCTAAAATTAGCTCCACATCTTACTGATATTACAGAAGAACTGGATCACAATACTGTAATTGGTGGAATCACCTACGATATACGCAATGAAGACCAAAGCAATCAATTTTCGGTTTATTCCTCTGGGCAGCATACCGATCGTAAAAGCTTTTATGGAGGTCTTGGAGGAGGTCGTACTCGCCAGGATTCCATTAGCGCTGCAAACGCTTATGGAAATACAAATGATGTCGCTTTATTAGTAGGTGGACAATTTACCCGTAATTTTAAAAGCAATCATGATATTTTAACGGTGGGAACCGAATATAATCTAAGTAATACTGAAGATGATATCCCGGGGTATAATAGATATATTGATCAACAAGTAAATGCAATTGGTGCTTTTGCCCAGTACGAATGGAAACCTTCTGAAACCTTTACCGCATTAATTGGTGGACGTATAGATCATGTAAACGTCGACGGTAGCTATACCATCCAGGACATTAATCGAAAGGTTGCAATTGATCAAACGGTGGTTAGTCCTCGTTTAACGCTAAGATATCAACCAGCTGAAGCATGGCAGTTTAGAGGAGGATATGCCCGTGGATTTAGAGCTCCGCAGGCATTTAATGAAGATTTGCACGTATCCTCAGTTGGTGGTGAACCCCAATTTGTAATTCTATCCAATGATTTGGAAACAGAATATTCTAATGCCTATACAGCGTCTGTAAACTATTCGAAAAATTTCAATAAACTGCAAACAAATTTCTTACTGGAAGGTTTTTACACCGATTTACAAAACCCTTTTACTACAGTGAGTACAGGCGCCAGTTTATCCAATGGTTCTATTCTGGAAGAAGTAAGAAATGGTAGCGGAGCCTACGTTAGCGGTGCTAATATCGAAATAGGTGTTTCGCCATCTTCGAAATTAAGTTTTCAACTGGGAGGAACTATCCAAAATTCAAAATATAAAGAAGATCAGATTTTATTTGAAGCCGATGGGAGCATTCCCGGGGAAACTGATATTATTATTTCTGAATTTGTTAGAAACCCCAATCTTTATGGTTACTTAAACAGTAATATATCAATTTTCGAAGAAACAAGTATAGATATCACCGGAACATACACCGGATCAATGACCGTTCCTTTGGTGATAAGTGATTCTGGATTTTTACAACTCAATGAAAGTGATCCCTTTTATGACATCAATCTAAAATTAAGTCAGCATATTGATATTACAGATAATTTCCAAATGAATCTATATGCTGGGATACAGAATATTTTTAATGCCTATCAAGATGATTTTGATACCGGTGCAACGAGAGATTCAGATTATATCTATGGGCCCGCACAACCCCGAACTTTTTTCTTTGGAATCAGGTTTGGCAACCTACATAATCTTTAACCTGAAATAAAGCTAGCATATAATTAGCTTCCTGATACCGCATGAAAAAACTTTATATGTTACTAATCAGACTAGTTGAACGTATTTCAAAAATGATAAACAAAGAATTAAATAACCTAAAAGTGATTCAATATTTAAATAAGGTTCTACCCAATACTCACTATTTTTAACCTTAAAGTTGATAAGTTTTAGGCTTACTAATGTCAAATAACCAATGCTGAACCCGGCCAGGATGTACACTTAAAAACTAATTCGCCTCATAAATAATTACTATTTTAGAAAGTATTTCTTTGTATGCTACCCGAAAGCTTCATACCGGCTTTTATATTTAATCCTAGCAAGGTCAGATCAATAGCTCCAAAAAGTATTTCGATGATTTGTACGCACAAAAATGTACCGTCGATGTTATTATTAATGGCTCTAAAATATAGGTAAACTGCTAATGAAATGAGTATAATTCCGTTAAAGGTAACAAATTTCATTCGTTTTAATTTTGTTGCAATAATTGGACTTTTTGACTTTCCAGCAAGTTTTTTGCCTGTTATTGCCAACATTGGCATTACAAATACTAGAACAGGTAAACAATACAATATTCCTGTTTTTACGTGCTTAATAAATTCTTCATTTCCCACAATTTCGGCAATAATAGAAAAGCTGAAAAAACAACCAATGGTTAATACGGCAATGGAAGTGGCGATGATATGAGCTGTTAAAATAGTTTTGCGTTTCATTGTCTTAGTTGTATTAAAGTTTATGAAGACAAAGCTCGCTTAATCAAAAAGCCTAAAATTGTAAGAATCGGAAATTGGGCAAGTTTTTTTTAATTGCTCTTGGATGAGTTCCGGTGATGTTCTTAACCGTATTGCTAAAATGTGCCTGGTCAGCAAAGTTTTGTGAATAGGAAACCGAAGTCAGCGAGTTGAACGAATGTTTCATTTGATAGATGGACTGCCTTAGCTTCAGCAACATCATGTATTCTTTAGGGGAACATCCCACAGATTTATAAAAATGGTTTCTTAAAGTTCTAGTTGAGGTACCTGTATTTTCAGATAATTTCGAAATAGAAATATTTCCTTCCTCTTCTTTTATCAAATCAAGTGCTTTAATAACAATACTCAAATCCTTTGTTAATACTGAGCTTAAAAAAATATGTTCTATCACTGCAAACATTTCTTTCGGGTTAGAACAGCGATCAATTTTTTTCTTAAATCGCTCTGCTTCCATTTTAAATAAATCTTCTGTTTTTATGATCCAGGGCTTCTTGGAAATATCATCATTTGTTAGCAGTCCCAATCCATAGGGTTTTAGGTGTGCCCCGATAATTTTTACTTTATCGGTAAGTGGTTTTACTGAAATTTGGTTAGTGGAAATTCTTGAAATAATCATTTCAGCACTATAATTTTCGTTAAGGGAATGATTGGTGACCAAAAACGGATGTTCAAAAAAATATCCAAACGTAATTCTAGGAAAAGGGAAGACAAACTCTTCATTAAATTTGAGTTTGTCGACAGGAATTTCAATAAAAAAATAATAATCAACCCACTGTTGAAGGCCATCATTAAAGGGCTTTTGTATTATAAAATCATTCTCCAATTTTTTTGAATTTTTATATGCGAACAATTGTTGGTAGCCTAAATGCTACTTTTAACCCCGAATGTTCTGGGACACAGTATCCATAATAAGGCAAATGAATCAATCCCTATTTTTAGTGACACTTATTTTTATTCATCTTTATTTTGCGCAATCAAATTCACCATATTCTTATTGAATTTGGGCAAATTAGTACTCAAAACAGAAAAGAATGCCGTGTCTGCATTTTCTACTGCAGTCAATGCTATTTGTAGCACTTTTGCACCATCAGTCGTTAATTTAATTACTTTGGCTCTGGTGTCGGTAGGATGCTCTTGTCTACTGATAAATTTCTTTTTTTCCAACGTTCTCAAAACTTTGGACACCATCATTCTATCCGTATTACTTTGGTTGGCAATCTCAACTTGTGTGACAACATTATTCTTTTTTGAAAGCCAACCCAATGCAGCTAACAGCACAAACTGTGTTTGTGTTAAGTTTAAGGGGTCTAAAACCTTTTTTAGCTTACGTTGCCATAACATAGTTACTTGACCAAGCAAATAACCTGGACTATCATTTGGACTTTTAAACTGAAAATCAATTTCTTTAGACATCTTATTGAAGCATTTGAGATGAGATTAAATCAAAATCATGTTCATTGATTTCAAGCATTCCAAAACGGAATGGATACCCCCAACTTTGTTTGTTTTGAATAAATTGCAAATTTTCAATTAAAGGCAGTATAGAGGTTTCTTTGCTCTGCATAAATTGGATATTTCGTCTTGAAGGGCAAAAGTCTTTCGAGACCTGAACCTGATATATCTTATCATCCAAGACTTTTCCCAATGCTGTAAATTCCTGGCATTTTTCGGGCTTACCAAAAGTTTGTTTACTTGAGTAATAAATTACAAGATCTCCTTTTTTCATTCTTTTTAATGGCGTAACTTTTCCGTGACAAGCCTGTGCTATTCCTTGTCCAACTCCATTTTCAACGTGGTCTTTTGAAGCTACGATTATCCAATATTGAACTCCCCTTTCCTTCATTTTGGATCTAAAAAAGTAAGTTTATAACCATCAAGATCTTTTACGTGAAAAGCTCTGCCAAATGGAGTTTCAAATATTGGATCCACAGTAGTTATTCCATTGGCAATGAATTTCTCATTCAGTTCGTCCAAATTTTCCGATACAGCAAACCTAAGTGACACACCAACTCCCAATTCTTTGTCCTCAATCGGTTCCAGCGGTGTGCGAATGGCGAAACTTGCTTCTCCTTGATTGTATTTAAAAACACAAGCTTGCGGATTTGAATTGTCGATTTCAAATCCTAATTTTTCTGTATAAAAGTCTTTTGAAGCTTCCAAATTTTTCACTTGCAAGGATGCGAAAGTTAATTGTCTCATTTTATATAAATATTATTGTTGCTACAAATATAATATACATGACAACAAAAAAGAATAAAATAATCTTATATTTATTATATTTTGTTGTCTAGATCATAATTAAATATTTTGAGGCAGTGTATTTTATACTATTACAGACTCCTAATAGTAGTATTGGTCAGGGTGCTATAAGTAAGCTAATTATAATGAGCTACAAATGAAAAAAAACAGTCACTTCATCTAGAAACATATTTTTTATTGCATGTATCTTGAGTAATTCTATTCTATAGGCTTTGTTTTTAGCCTCAAGAAAATTTTAATGACTAAATAATATTCAGTCATATCTTTATGTTTAATTGTTTTTGAATACTAATCGCTATGCAAAGATTTTTAAATTTTCACATTTACTTTCTCTCCCGCTTTTATCTGCTTATTAATTAGTTCAGCTCCATTTAAATAAATTTTAGTTTCAATCATATCGTCTATTAATTGCAGGTGAATAGAGATCGCTTTATCACCTATATATAGATTTTTAAGATTGATTTTGGACATTTCATCAGAAAGTTGTGGTGCAATACTAAAAGAATTGAACTCAGTTTGCTCAAATGACAACATTCCTTCGATAATTAGCCTGCAATATAAAGCGCTTTCTGCTGAAAGATGCTTCATATTATTTTCAGGAAATGCTTCAATCGGATAGGGTACGTGCTCGCCCAATAATCTTTTCCCTGAATAATCTATTAATTTGTTAAGAGACTTTTCAAAGAAACCAGCTTTAAAGGTTCCCCTTAAGGCATATAAGGTTCCTCTATCCCAAAAAATATTCGGCTCTGTGGATGCGGGATTTAGTTCTACTAAAACTCCGTTTGATGTCCAAAGTTTATCGAGAAGTGCATTGGCAGTTGCTTCCGCTCTTTTATCTATCCCCATTACCAGTGGTAAGCAAATCCAATGTCTAAGATGTGTATTTCCTTTAAAATAACGATAGGTATTTAGTCCTGCTATGTTATAACCAAAATACTTTTCTATAACATTGGCCATTTCAATACTACGTTTTAGATATTGTTTAGATAACTTATGCAGGCCAAGTTCTTTTGCAAGGTAAGATGCATTAATTAGTCCTCCATAGTATAAAGAATTAGTAGAAAGGTTTGCTTCGCCAGTAGATATTCTTCCTTCCATCTCGTCTGTGTCTGACAAAACAACACCTTCTTCATTCCTGTGATTATTGCAGTAGTTTAGACTCCACTCAATCAACGGCCATATTTTTTTTGCAAAATTTTTATCGGTATTTCGTAATAAGAATTGAGATGCACCATAGGCGATCATAGCAGCATCTCCCCTATCTTTACCGCAGGAGGGGAGCTCACCATCAATTTCAAATGAGTAGCATATTGGAGAGGAGTCTTGGGGAATATTTTTTAAAAACATGAGATAGGTATTTTTTGCCGCTTCAATACCCGTATCATATCCTAAAAAGGGAAAGAAAGGGCCACTGTACTCTGCCTGGTCATTTGCCCAGATACCAATGTAATAGTTTCCTCCTCCCGGAGAATGCACTAAGCCCATTTCTGATTCAAAAATACTTTCAGAAGCTCGTATTTTCGAAAAATAAAAAAGCTGATCTATGACCGGATTGGAGGTTTCTAAAACAAGATTTTCTTTAATCTTGTCAAGAAAATTATTTCTTTCCGCTTCAATTTCTTTGTAGTTAAATCCATTTACCGGTTCATCATCTATAGCGGCAGAAAAATAAAGCGTAAAATTATAGGCAGACTGGGGAAGGAGGCTAATTTCTTTTTCAGAATCGCTATATACATGACTTGTATAAATTCCCTTATATCCCCTCAATTGATGAAGAGTATCTGTTTTGTCGATTTTTAATTCTTTTTCTTGATCACTATTATTTATTAACTCCCAGTTTTCAACAAATACTCTTTGATTCATAGAGGGAAATAAAGTTCTTTTAAGAATAATTCCCTGAACTGGAGCATGATAAAAAGTAATTTTACCATCAATTTTCACCGAATCAATTTTTTTAAATACCACATTAGTACCATCCATGCTGATTGTGGGCTCAATTTCTTGGGCATAAGTTTGCTTATGATACGCCCGGTATTTCTTCCAATCCTCTTCAAAAGTCCTTAATTGAGGGTATATTATCTCACGCTTTATACTAAGTTCCTTATCTTTATTAACATCGTAATAAATTATTGCGGATACTTTTTTTCCAGACATTTCAATATTATCTCCATGCGGGTATGAATCAGTTTTATGTACATTCCAAACAATGCTTTTTGAAGAAGAAATATCCCAGTATTGATCAAATTTCAGATCTTGACCTAATAGAAAAAAAGAGTTTAAAAGTAGTAGTATTAATAAACTAATTTTCATTTTCATAATTGCTCAGCAGTATTTAGATTCAGATTTTTCAGAAATGTTTTTAGTGAAATAAAAACTTGATTTCATAAAAATAGGCTTTTATAATTGATCAGTGTCTTTTTTAATAATGCTATTATTGTTGACTACCAAGCTAAAGACCTGAAAAAGGCCTTATGGATAGTTGTTTCCATTGTACGAGGTTTTGTGTTTTTTACCGGTACGACCTAACAAAAAACCGATATTGAGTAAACCGGAGTGCGGAACAGGTTTTTAAAGGAACACAACAACGGGGTATAGAAATACATATGCTCATCGATAATGCAGGGATTGGTTAAGATGGTATTTAATGTACGTAACTAGAAGGTGGTTTTTTCACTCATTCTCATTTTGACTACACAAATCCTCAATTAGCACACATTCAGAAAAAGCATCCAGACGATCTTTGTATTTCAAAATTTTACAAAGAGAACTATGAAAATTGTGTTGACAGGATCATTGGGTCGTATTGGAAAACCCCTAACACAAAATTTAGTAAACAACGGTCATTCGGTAATCGTTATTAGCAGTAAACCATAAAGACAAGAAGAAATTGAAATGCTTGGCGCAAAAGCAGCAATCGGCAGGATGCAGGATGTTGATTTTTTGGTTAACACATTCAAAGGTGCCGATGCTGTTTACCTGATGATAGCCTGGGATGCTATCGGTAATATCTTCGACAAAAAAATAAATTTCCCTACTGAATTTATCAATATTGCAGAAAAGTACAAACAAGCAGTGAAACAATCAGGCGTGAAAAAAGTAGTGCTTTTAAGCAGTATCGGGGCACATACCAACCAAGGTATTGGTAGTCTTTCTATCTATAAAGGCATGGAGGATACGATGAATCAACTGCCTGCTGATGTATCCATCAAATTTATGCGCCCTGTTGCCTTTTATCCTAACCTTTTCAGATTTATGCAAAGTATAAGGACCGAGGAAGCTATTATACAAAGCTATGGAGGCAACACTAAAGAGCCCTGGGTATCCCCCTTAGATATATCCAATGTGATTGTCGAAGAACTGGATAAACCTTTTGAGGGCAAAAGCTTTCGCTACATAGCCAGTGATGAAATTTCACCCAGTGAGGTGGCTACAATTTTAGGAGAAGCCATTGGAAACCGGAAGTTGAAATGGCAGACAGTTTCTGCGGAACAATTACTGAATGGCATGCAGGTGTCTGGGATGAATGAGTGGGTCGCTAAAGGTTTTATAGAAATGCAAGCCGCACAGGGAACTGGCATTTTATACGAAGATTTTTATAAAAACAAACCAGAATTAGGCAAGGTAAAAATGACAGAATTTGCCAAAGAATTCGCATCAGTTTATAACCAATAAAATTTAGAAACTATGAAGAAAGTATTAATTACCGGAGCCAATAAAAGTATTGGCTTTGAGACAGCTCGACAATTATTGCAACAAGGATATTATGTGTATTTAGGTAGTCGTAGCATCGAAAGAGGAAATCTTGCCGTACAAAAACTAAAAGACGAAGGGCTAATCAATGTAGAGCTTATTCAATTAGATGTAAACAACTCTGCTTCAGCAGATACAGCAAGAATTGAACTGGGTAAAAAGACAGAAGTATTAGATATACTTATCAATAATGCTGGAATTAACGGCGGTATGCCTCAGAATGCATTAAATGCAACTATAGAGCAGCTGCAAAATGTATTGAACACCAATTTATATGGAGTAGTACGGGTTACCCAGGCATTTATAGATTTATTGCGTAAATCTGAAAATCCCAGAATTGTAAATGTATCCTCAAGCGGTTGTTCCTTAACTTTGCATAGCGACCCAACCTGGAAATATTACGACCATAAATCTGCAGTGTATGCGCCTTCCAAAGCAGCGATGAATATGTACACCATTGCATTAGCTTATGAATTGAAGAATGATAATTTTAAAGTGAATGCTGTTTGTCCGGGCTTTGTAGCCACCGATTTTAATGGGCACCGTGGCACCGGAACGGCTCAGGAAGCAGGAACTCGTATTGTAAAATATGCCACCATTGACGATGATGGGCCTACAGGAAAATTCTTTAGCGAGGAATACAATCCAGAAACAGGCGAATGTCCCTGGTAAAATGCAACTAAATGTTTTGTAAATTTATAATATGAAAAAAGAAGAAGAAAAATTTCAAATATTCCAATCTTTATCGGACTTGCACCGGGTGCTTGGCTTACCAAAGCCATTTCACCCGATGATAAGTTTTACAGACATTAAGAACATCAAAATCTTACCGGAAGAATTTGGTAATGCTTATATTCTTAACTTCTACAAAATTTCATATAAATCAGATCTTTGCAGACAGGCTAAATACGGACAGCATTATTATGATTTTGGAGAAGGTGGATTGGTATACACCGCGCCTAATCAAGTTTTTGAATTGAATCACCAACCTAGTACAGGTTATTTATTGCTAATTCACCCCGATTTTTTGTTAGGCTATTCATTGGCTAAAAAGATAAAACAGTTTGGATTTTTTGGATATGCGGCCAATGAGGCATTGCATATTTCAGAGAAGGAAAAGGAAACTATATTTTCAATTTTTAAAATCATCGACGAAGAATTACAAAGTAGAATTGATGATTTTAGCCAGGATGTTATCATCTCTCAATTAGAATTATTATTAAATTATAGCAACCGCTTTTATAAGCGACAATTCATTACACGTAAAGCTATAAATAACGACTTGTTACAAAACTTGGAAGAAATTGTGGACGATTATTTTAACAACGAAAAATCATTAAAGCAAGGAATTCCTACCGTACACTTTCTTGCCGAACAACTCAATATTTCACCAAGTTATTTAAGCGATCTTTTACGTTCTTTAATTGGGCATAGTGCAAAACAATATATCCACAGTAAACTGATTGAAAAAGCAAAGGAAAAATTATCGACTACAAACTTAACCGTAAGCGAAATTTCCTATGAATTGGGATTTGAACATTCACAATCATTTAGTAAGCTTTTCAAGAAAAAAACGAACCGTTCACCATTGGAATTTAGACAGTCTTTTAACTAAATCGACAACAGTAAACAAAAATACTTCAGCTAATTCAGCTAATAATGAAGCGTCTGTATAAGTGGTACAGCAAACATGAAGCCCTGTTAACGCCCTAATATTTTATTAAAACTGATCTATTTAAATATTAAATTTGCTGGGATAAGCTCAGCTCTTTGTGGAAAACGTCATTCAATTGCCAACTTTTATGGGTAAACCAATTCATAAAAAAGAACTGAAATTTATAGATATATAGCTACAAATCCTTTTTAAAAAATTAAAAATCAGTTAGATTAGTACTTTGACTAAAATGGATATCATACAATTTATTGTTTTATAGCTACATAAGCATAAATACCTCAAAATTAAAATATGAAGAAAATCTATCTCACTTTTATTTTAGTAACATTTTTAATATATGAAGGCTACAGTCAAGAGTATGTTGACTCAGAAACAAAAAGAACCGTAATTAATAATGGAATCGGGCTTGGAAGTGTAATTGCCGGAGTCACATCCTGGGAAAGAAATAAATCTGTATTACTTGCTACAATTCATGGTTTTTTTAGTTGGTTTTATGTCATCTATTTTGTGCTAACCAGAAAAAAAGAAGAAAGAAAATAATTTAAACTTTCCTATTTTCAGGAGGAGCCTACATCCGCCAGCTTACGACAACTGCAACTACTCCCCCATATATGAGAAAACTGTTCACGATAATATTTAGTTTGACCATCAGCCTTTGTTTTTCACAAACAAAACAACAACTGATTGATTCAATTATTAACGTAAACAGAGTGGAATCTAACTGTATTGGAAATGCTTGTATGCCAAGTTCCCAATACAAAAGGTTTCAAAAACTAAAGAAAAAAATATCCTACAAAGAACTAATCGAATTATCAAAACACGAAAATTCCACAATTAGGACTTACGCTTCGATTGAGCTCATTCAGTCTAACAAAGGAAACGTTCCTGAGTTGCTATTAACTGAACTAAGGAAAAATGAAATGGTTGAGACCTTCGATGGTTGTACAATCGATGTTGAACCAATTGCCTCAATCATTTATCACGAATATTGGAATAAAATCAGAATAGAAGCGTCTCGAATAAAAGGTAATAATTACGAGCAAGGTTTAGCAATACAAAAGGCACTTGCTACCGACCTGACAATCAAAAAATTGGACAGTATACTAATCTATTCAGAAAAAGAGGTTTATTGGTTACTTTATAAAAGAACCTTCGAAAATAGAAAACATACAGATGGTTATTTATCTCGAATCAAGGAATTGACTTTTAGTAATAATAATGCTTATGCATTTGATTATTTAAAAAAATATTACTCATCTGAATATTCGGAAGAATTAGAAAATTATTTAAAAAATAACTTTCCGAAGGCTAAATTTCAAACGGAAAATGAAATTTTCTATTTACACTCATTTATAGAAACTTTATTGGAAATTAAAAACGAGGAATTTAAAAAAATTGCTATACATAAATTAAGAACTGAGTATGTTTGGAAATGCCGAAAAGGTTGGTTTTATACGACTTTAAAAAAACATGGAATTGAACTCTGAAAATATTATCGGCAGTCGAGTGGGTGCCTCTGTCATCAAATAACGGAGTGCACCCCTGCCCGCGGTAGGCAGACCTCAAACCACCTTAGTATTTGGTTTTGCTCAGGACAAACCTAGTGGAGCTCGTACCTACCTGCAACAGGAAGGTACGGCGGTTCATCATTCATTTTCAATCGCTCTTTCTAACAATTGGAACTATTCTATACTTTAAGCTATAAGCTAAAGGTTTTCCAGAGAATCGATGGCCCGTCTTTGGAAAAACCCTATTATTTATACAACTTTATAGCTCCCAAAACAAAATTATCTTCCGGACCTTCAATAGCCGTAAACCTTACATATCTTACAGGTTCCGAAAGTGAAATATGATAACTTTGTGGGTCATTTGTAAACCTATTAAAATCGAATACTCCTGCATCTACCCATACATCATTATCTGTACTTACCTCAAAGGTAAATTTATCTGTTGCCCTATCATCTCCACCACCATCAAAAGTAGACCTTAAAACTTCCAAAGTAGAAAAATCAACCAGCCCCCCTAAATCTATAATAACCCAATGCGGATAAATGGAACCTCCTGCCAAAGAATGCCATCTGGTATTCTGATTTCCATCAATAACATTTTGTACTGAGTTTTCATTTCCCCCATGCTGAGATGAAAAATCAACAATAGTCCATTCGTCATAGTCCAAGAGTATTTTATTTGTGTTTACTAAAACATTTTCAGTATAAAAAAGATCTATTGCTGTTGAATCAGGTTTAAATACCGTATTATACTCAAGTTCAGAATCATAATTTTCTAATATCGTTCTAAATTCAGTACTGGAAACTGAATCTGTAATACGTTCGCCAAATTTATTTTTATATGTTACAGAACTGTAAAGAAGGTCTTCATTTAAAGGTTCTGCCCAATTAATCACAATCTCATTATTTTTATTAGCTTTCATACCACTTATCGTTCGATTAGAAATCGTATTGCTATAGTTACTACCATACACATTTCCTTCTGCTTCATAAGGGAGGGATTTATTGCCAAAACCATCAGTAGTTACTATGTTAAAAACATACTGTTGTTCATCCAGCCCATCAATTATTTTACTAAATACCCCCTGCTGGAAATCGATATCAACATCAACAGAATCTCCCCCGTTATTCCAAAAGATACGGGCCACTTCAATATCTTCCGAAGATAAATAAAGGTTCAGTTCAATTCGTTCATTCCCAGAACCAAAGGTGATCGTATCTACTTTCTCTGCATAAATATATTCTCCCTCATCTAAATAAGGCTGGTGCAAATCATTCATCTCAGAACAGCCTTGTAATCCTAAAACAATGAAAAATAAGCAGAAAGAAAAATAGTTAGAAAATCGGGAACCAGATCCTAAACTATTAGCTTTACAAGCCCTGAAATTTTTATTAAACATAACTTTCATATTTTGTTGTGTTAATTCTATTGTCTATTATCACCAAAAACATCGATTTCCATGATTTGAAAGTTATCTCCTCCAGCCCAGGTTTCTGTAACTAAAAATCGTATATATCGAACTTTCGGGTTTGAAGGATCAAAAGAAAAATTTTCTCCATTTATGGCTACTGCTCGATCCTCATCACTTACTTCTCCAAATGGTAAACCTGATGGCTTAATCGATTCAAATTCCGCAAGTTTGGTCCAACTATCCCAGGAACCACTTAGATCCAGATTTTCGGAACCCCAGACTTCAAACTTTTTGAGATTACCTTCAGCGAATATATAATTCGCCCTTTGATATAATTTCATTCTACTTAATTTCCCTAACACTCCTAAATCTATTGTTAAAGACTGAGGCCATATTCCCTGACCTCCTACTGAAGAATATCCATTAGGACTGGGGGTACCATTCCATATATTACTAGCTACCCAATCTCCATGATGCGGCCCATCTCCAGGCAGATTAACAAAAGAAAATTTATTCTTTTCAAATTCTGTATCAAAAAGAGGAACTATGGTATGTTTTGCTATTTCAGAACGATTTTCCCAACGGTCCTGAACAAATACTTCAATATTCTTTGGAAGTGTATCTAACTCATAGATCGCAAAAACTCCTTCCTTAGAACTGGTGTAATACGTATCTAAAGGAACATATTCATCCAGAAGCGAATCTTTTTGCTGTACAACGATTGACACTTCAGCTCTACCTGGATTTTCCCATTTAAATTTTATTCCTCCAAAATCTTCCTCTACATTAAGAGATGATGCAATAGTTTTTACAGCAGGCTCTAAGGGAACAACGCTAATTTTTACTGGCTCTGAACTATTTCTACTTCTATCTACAGCTACTAATTCTATATCCTGACTAGAAATACTGCCAAACCCTTCAACTTCAATAGAATCAGCATATTTTGAAGCTTTTGCCTCAGAAACCACTCCTTCTTTTCTCGAGTAAACGGCTTTCACGTATAATAGATCCTCATCTTTAGGAGGTGTAAATTTTATAACTGCCCCTCCAGGAGTACTATATGATTCAATATTTGTCACTTCTCCGGGTGGCACAGAATCTAAAGGTTGTTGTCCTATAGGCTCTTCTTCACAAGAAACTAGAATAAGCCCGAAAATCAATATTTGTATTAAACGTTTCTTCATCACATTCATTTTTTATAAGTTATTATTACCAACCATAATTTTGAATTAAATTAGGATTTACTGCTAAATTGGATTCCTTGATGGGCCAGAAGTAATCTTTAATAGTAAATGAAACCGGAATTTGAGGTAATAGCGTTATTTTATAGAATTCTTCAGGAGTTTGTCCCTGCACGTTCCAGCCTTTTGGTTGATTATTCATGACTCCTATTTCTTTCCAACGCCTGATATCCCAAAATCGTTTTCCTTCAAAAGCAAGCTCTATAGCGCGTTCTTGATGGATAATGGCTCTTAAACCTTCTTTGGTGTTAGGTTTATTAGGATTTATTGAATAATTAGACCATGATTCTTTAACCCCTGTCAATCCTGCCCTGCTCCTCACAAGGTCTATATAATGGTAGACTTCATCACTGGGGCCACTGGTTTCGTTTAGTGTCTCAGCATACAACAAATAAAGATCTGCTAATCGTAAAATTGGAAAAGGGAAATATTCGGTTGAAATCGAGGTTGAAGTTTGCGCATTTTTAAAACTATGAAGCTTTTTTACAGAATAACCAGAAATTGAATAGCCACTTCCTCCCTGAAATCCGGATACCCCACCTTTTAAAAAATCTGCGTATTTAACATTTCTTTGCGAGTCATTAAACTGGTAATATCCACTTCCGTAGTAAATTCCTTTATCAAAGCCAATGCTAGCGTAGAATCTGGGCTCACGATTAAAATGAAGGTTCACGGTATATTTTCCTTCCTCAATACGTTTCCCTTCATCTTCTTGAGCAGGTTCTGCTCGTACTTTATACCTATCCTGGTACCAGGATTCACTTCTCCACATGATATCTTCGTCTATAGGCACTCCATTATCTGAATAGTATTTTTCTACAAATTGTAATGTAGGCGCGTATTCAGTCATCGCATTATTTACGTTCTCCATTCTGATAATTCTTGCCGTAGTAGATCGTGCTAGAAAATTGTTATTATATCTAGTATTACCCCAAATCAACTCCTGATTCCAACGGTGTGTGATAGCTTGTCTATAAGTAGTTTGCAATTGAAATACCGGATCTGCATCCAGTACTAAAGGATCTACGAGATCATAGAGCGATTTGCCCTGGGCATGGCATTCATCTATAGCTTCCTTACATGCCTCTGCAGCCAAAAGCCATTTACTTTCGTCATACTGTTGAGGAAACAATTGAACACCTTTATTATCAACCATACTCGCATAAGCTGTATTACCGTTAAACAAAGGACTGGCAGCAAATGTCAAAACTTTTGCTTTTACACCCAAAGCAATAAGTTTATCTATTCTTCCGGCTTCTGTCCCTTCTATAACCTCTACAGCATTAGGTAAGTATTCTATAGACTCTGTAAGGAGTGCTACAATATATGCAAACACCTCATCTACAGGCTCACGATAAATTTGAACTTCTTGGGGCTTTGAGTAAATAGGTAGATTCTCATCTACTATAGGTATTGGCCCATAACATTTTAAAAGATAGAAATGATAGTAGGCTTTTAAAAATTTAACCTCTCCAATCCATCTTTTCTTTTCTGTTTCAGTTAAATCAGGAACTAAGTCGATATTTTCTAAAAATATATTGCATTCCCTGATGCCTTTCCAGGCTGATTCTGAACCATTTTCTCCATCCCAAGTGTTTAAGATGGGGCTGGTGAGAGACTGAAATCCCCTGGCAATAAGTGTGTTTTGCCATACTTGCCCAGCCCCGTTGATGCCATACCTTTTGAAAGTTTCATCAGATGCCATAGCCGGATCTAAATCAACCGATCCAATTTCAGGGCGATAGCTATAACAACTGAACAAGTATTTTTCAGCTTCATTTCTACTCCTAAAGGCATACTCTATGGTCGCAACATTATCTGGAACGACATCCAGATAATCGCTACAAGAAGCTAAACTTATAGTTATAACCGCTAATATTAATTTAATTTTCTTCATACTTAATAATTTTTTAAAAAGAGACTTGTGCACCTACTGAAATAACCCTTTGTATAGGATAGGCTAATCCGTTACCTCCCATTTCTGGATCCCATAATTTGAACTTGCTGAAAGTGGCCAGATTATTTCCTATAGCATACACACGACACTTTGTTAATCCTGTCTTTGAAATTAGATCCCGTGATAAGGAATAACCAATCTCTATTGTTTTTAAGCGCATAAATGAAGCGTCTCTTAAAAACCAGTTTGAGGGTTGTAAATTATTCTCTACATAGGTTTCTGATAGCCTAGGCCATAATGCATACACATCTCTGTTATCTTCAGACCAGTGACTATCTGCATAAACTTGAAGCAACGCATTTTGTTGATCTATAAATGGTGAGGTTGCGCGGGCATCAATAAATAGTGAAGTTCTGCCTATTCCTTGAAAGAAGCTGGAAAGATCAAAGTTTTTCCATCCTCCCGAAAAACCAAAACCGTACACAATTTCCGGACTATGTGGGTAGCCCATCGGAACCATATCCAATTCTGTAATTCGGCCATCTTTATTGATATCTTTATATTTAATATCTCCGGCCATATAGTTCCCAAATTGAACTGGAGAATTGCGAACCTCTTCTTCATCTACAAATAAACGTTCTGCAACATAACCGTAATTTGATGCCAGGGAGTTCCCTATCCGTGATTTCCAGGGTGAATCTGGGTAATCTGGTTCTTCATACACTTCAAACTTACTGGTCGCATAGGTAAAGTTACCCATAGCGGTAATCCATAAATCTTTATTGAAGGAATGATTATAGTTAAAAGAAACTTCAAAACCTTTACTGGAAGCCTCCCCTACGTTTGATCGCACTGGAGCCTGTAATCCCATCGTAGAAGGGATTGCAGCCCTATCCATAAGGATGTTTGAACGATATTCTGAGAAAAAATCTGCTATGATATCCAGCTCTTTCCACAAACCGATATCTAAACCAAAGTTATACTTTTCTGAAGTTTCCCAAGTTATATTTCTGTTAGGATAGCGTGAAATAGATACTCCTGGTCTGTAATAATCATTTCCATATGTTCCAAAACCAGAACCGTTCCCATCATCATTTAAGTTAACATTAGACAAATAAAAGAATCGATCTGCTTCATTTCCGATTGCGTCATTACCTACAAAACCATAAGTAAACCGTAGTTTAAGATTATTGATTTGATCTTTTAGTTTTTCGTTCCAAAACTTTTCATTTGATATAAGCCACGCACCACCAATAGAAGGAAAGAAACCGAAACGTTCTTCTTTTGAGAAGCGCTCAGATCCATTATAACCAAAATTGAATTCTAGAAAATACCTTGAATTATAGGAGTAAGTTGCACGACCTGCCAAGTTTAGATTTCTATATGGTAAAGATCTTTGTAGGTCCCCGGCGTTTGCCTGTATTCGTTCTCTCATGGTTCCTACCAGCAACCCACT
>CESL01087527.1_pt1 | contig 19856 bp, 15 predicted proteins | sample 531221 | NCBI WGS metagenome assembly CESL01 (sample SAMEA2622197, study PRJEB7988) | marine metagenome | biome: marine biome (ENVO:00000447); feature: mesopelagic zone (ENVO:00000213) & marine oxygen minimum zone (ENVO:01000065); material: "saline water (ENVO:00002010), including plankton...
GTGCTGATCCAAAGTTTAAATCCTGGAGGCTATAATGGTGGATCTGGAACCCAGTATTTTGTAGGAGATTTTGATGGCACAACATTCACACCTGAAGAAAATATGACCAATCTGGAGGAAAAGCACGACTACTGGATAGACTTTGGAAGAGACAATTACGCTGGAGTAACCTGGGCTAACTTGCCAGAGGAGGATGGAAGGAAATTGTTTCTGGGTTGGATGTCTAACTGGTTATACGCACAGGAAGTACCAACCGAAACCTGGAGAAGTGCGATGACCATTGCAAGAGAACTGAAGCTTATCAAAGAAGATGGACAATACCTGGTTACTTCACAGCCGGTAGAGGAATTACAAAAATTCAGAGGTGAAGTAGTCAAGAAAAGCGCACTTTCAGCCAATAAGGATCTGGTACTTATTGATACATCAGCGATCGATCTTTCCAAAGCTGAGGTGAAATTCAGTATTTCCGGATTAGAGGAAGACGGGAACTATCATTTTACGCTTTCTAATGAAAAGGGAGAAAAATTCGTGGTGAATTATGATCATTCAAAACAAAAATTCAGCATGGATAGAAGTAAGGCAGGAATAAATGATTTTTCAGATAAGTTTTCCGGGACACCCTCAACAGCACCGAGAATAACAGCGTCTAATTCTATGGAAGTTCATATGCTACTTGATAAAACCAGTATGGAATTATTCATTGATAATGGAAAGACCGTTATTACAGAGATCTTTTTTTCTGAAAAGCCATGGGATACTTTCTCGATTGGTTCCGAAGAAAAAGATTTTATGGTAGATAGTTTTGAAGCTTATGAACTAAATTTTAATAATCAATAATAGTAAATGTCAAAAAGGATAAAGGCGGTTTGTTTTGGTGAGGTTTTGTATGACGTATTTCCAGATATGGAACGAATTGGTGGTGCACCGCTTAATGTTTCAGTAAGGTTGAGCAGTCTCGGTATCGATGCTGAAATGATCAGTAAAGTTGGAGTTGATTCCAGGGGAGATGAATTGCTGGACTACCTCAGAACTCAGGGAGTTGAAACCGGTAATATTCTAAAGGATGAAACCCGGGAGACGGGAGCGGTGGATGTAAAACTTTCACAAAGTGGTTCTGCCAGCTATACGATCAAATATCCTGCAGCCTGGGATGGTATTGTCGCTACTGAAACTATTGAGCAATCGGTTTCCCGTAGTGATGCATTTATCTTCGGAAGTTTGATCTGCCGTGATGATGTAAGCAGAAAGACCTTGTTCGATCTTATACCAAAAGCCTCTTACCGGGTCTTGGATTTCAATTTAAGACCTCCACATTATTCAAAAGATCTCTTAGCTGAATTGATCCAGCATGCAGAATTCATCAAATTTAATGATGATGAATTGTTTGAAATCGCAAAAATGTTAGGTTCAGAATATAATTCACTCGAGCAGAATTTGTTGTTTATTGCGGTGAAATCCAATGCTGAAACTATTTGCGTTACGAAGGGCAGACATGGTGCTGTTTTGATGCATGACAAAAAGCTTTATTATAATTCTGGTTACCAGGTGAAAGTCAAAGACACCGTAGGAGCCGGCGATTCATTTTTAGGTACGCTACTGGCGAAAATGCTTCAAGGAGAAAAGCCTCAGGTTGCACTGGATACGGCTTGTGCGATGGGCGCTTTAGTAGCGGCCAAAGAAGGTGCCAACCCGGTAATTTCAGAAGAATTATTGCACAGGTTCATGAATCCTATGGATGCTAAAAAAGTTAAATAATACTGAGCATGACTTATATAGACTGGATAGGTTCAGTAGGAGTATTTCTAATTCTTCTGGCATATGTGCTTAATGCTGCCGGAAAACTTGGAACCAAAGACCTTATCTATATTTTACTGAATTTGATAGGAGCCTCTTTGGCCTGTTATGCTTCGGTTTTAATGGACTACGTTCCATTCATAATTCTGGAAGCGGTCTGGGCTACGGTTTCACTCTTCAGTCTCATACGGTACAAAATGTAAAACCGAATCATAAAAAAAGCGATCCTAAACAGGATCGCTTTTCTTTTCTTAGTTGTTGGGGTTTAGTGTTATTTCTTCACACTTAGTTCTCTGGTTAACCATCCACTTCTGCTAGCGGTCGCAATCGCGTAAGGGGTGATCCAGAATAGTCCAAAAGTATGTAGAATACTGTATGAGTAAGCCCACAATGATTCTGAAAGCTTATATCTCTTGGCATAGAACAATACCGGGAAACTTGAGTAAACCATAATTCCCAGAAATGTTGAGCTAAGGAATAAAAGTGGGTGAGAGATTACGAAAAATAGCATAATCATAATCAATGGATAACTCATAATGATCTTCAGGAACTGGTTGATGAACAACAGTCTTGATCCAAGAGTTGAACCTTCTCTAAACTGAGTAAATACATATTTAGACATGGCGATATTCTCACGAACATTACTTCGTCCCCATCTAATAAACATCTTATAAAGACCTTTATATTGCTCAGGAACATTAGTGTATGCATACGCGTTTCTCTGGAAAAGAACGTGTTGTCCCTGTTTAAGGATCATATTGGTCATAGCTCTGTCTTCACCAATATCTGAGGGTTTCCCCATAAATGTCTGGTTGATCCACTCAGGAAGACATTCAAATACTGCACTGGCACGGTAAGCGGCTAGAGCTCCCGGAGTACAAAGTACAGATTCCAGTGTACTTTCCGCAGAACGCATAAATTCGAAACTTAGTACGAAATTCACGTTTAACATCTTTGGAAGTAAGGCTTTCTCGTTATTCAGAACTCTAATGTTACCTGCAACGGCACCACATTTCTCATTAACAACAAATGGGCTTACCAGGTTTCTTAAAGTATCTGCGTTTACTACAGAATCACTATCCACGGTCACAAAAACTTCACCGGTACCAAGATTAAAACCTCTGTACAATGCATGCCTTTTTCCTTTATTTTCAGGCTGCTGGTAAATCGCTACACGATCACCCAGAACTTCTTTAGCTTTCTGCATCCAGCTCCAGGTATCATCCTTACTACCGTCATCAATAGCAAGTAATTGTAGTTTTTCTGTAGGATATTCACTTTCTGCCAGGCTCATAAGCGTGGCATATACCTGTTTTCCCTCGTTATAAGCTGGAACGATCACGGTACAGGTTGGTAACTCTTCGTTAGAAACAGATTCTATAGGCTTGTACTTGAAGTACAACACCAGATTATATATAAAAAATGCTCCTCGATATAAGAACAGGGCAGATGCTAGGATAAAGAAAGCATAACCCCAGGTAGTATTCATTCTGGCAGTATTGATCTCAGTAAAATCTCTTTGCAGAAAATATACAAGGTATGCTGATCCTATCATGAGTATGAAAGTGCTAATAAGCACAACGATTCCCCATGTATTCAGCGGATTTTTGGTTGGTAAGAATTTATTTATTCCTGAAGCGTGTTCTTCTTCAGCAATAGTTTCATAATTCTTTTTAGTATTCATATTTCAGATTTTTATTCGTATTGGTTTTCATATAGGCAACTCTTATGCCATTAAAAAAGCCCTGGTAATCAGGGCTCAATTTGATCTTATATTAAAATCATGGGTGACAATTCCACACTTTTGCCGTGTAATCTGAAATATTCCTCAGTAGTGGAACTTATTCTGAAGGCACTTCTTCAGTCTCTTCTACAACTTCAGATTTTTCAGTTTCTTCAATTTCTTCCGTTACTTCAGAATCTACCGTTGGTTCTTCTTCATCTGAAAAATATGGGAATACATCCAGGATTGGTGATTCAGTAATTGCAGGAATGCTATAATCGCCCATAGTTTCCTGTAACGCCTGTTCCGTATTTTCATAAGCCTGCTTGACGTCGTTCGCCTGGATAAGCATGTATAAATTAGACTTTCTTTCTTTACCACTCTCATCATCATAACTAATGAGCGAAACCTTGGACTTGAACCATCGATCTGAATTTTCAAAAGGATGAACTTCAGATAGATTTGCCACCTTGATATTGGTGATCATGAACTCCTCACTTGTGTAAGTCTTCATTTCTTCTGTGATTCTTGCTTCAGCTTCCGTATAAGAAACAGCGTCCAGAAGATAGGTTTCAGTAGTTACTTTACTTTCCCCGGTTTCATGGGTCTTTCTATACTTTACTTTGCACTCGTACCATACTACGCTCATAATGAAAATCTTTTTTTGGGTCGGCAAATATAGATTTTAAAAGCAAAGTGTTCGTAGCAAGTTTGAGAAATTTGTAGAAGTTATAAATGTGAAAGTGAAAGTGGTTGAAAACCGGCTAATTACGGATTAGTTTTCTGTAGGTGTGATCCTTTGGTCAGTATTAAGTTGAAATGATTTGCAACAATAAGTACAGGCCATCAAGGAAGCTTCAGCTGGATCATGCTGAGCATGCAGTTCCTGGAAATCATTAAAAAAGCCAAGTTTGGTTCTTCCAGTCTTTTCGGGCAGGAGATCACAGCTTTTAAGGTGAACCACATGTTGGTTACCAAAGCGTTTTCTGTTCTCAAGATAAAAGCAAAACATTCCCTTCCTTTTGGGCAAAGATAGCGAAAAATGCTCCCTGAATAATTTCAACCTCATAGCTCAAATTTGAGGGCAAATGTATACCTGCATCCAGAGCTAAAGGTTCAGAAATTATTAATATCTTTTCTGCAGTATTATCTTATGGTTAATTGATTTGTAGATTAGTAAGTCGAAATACTAATCATTAAAATTACGCTGTTTATTCATTCAGTATGCACAAGAAGAAAGTGTTATTTCACAAGATACACGGTAGGTCAAGCAAGATATTTATCTCTCTGGCGTTAGTGTGCCTCGTGTTGTACGGCGTAGATTATTTCAATGATATGTTTGGAAGATTCGATAGCGTACTATTATTCAGCGCTCATTTGATTCTTTTACTATTCTGGAGCCGAATGATATTTAACAAGTCGGTAGTTTCCTGGAACAAACTTGGAATAAATATTAAAATGAAGGGAATCTGGGGAAGCAGTTTACTTTTGAAAAGATTCGTTCGGTTGAAATTACAGAAAGTGAACTTATTATTATTGGTCGCTACGGAAAAACATCAATTTTTGATATTAAACATGTTTCAATACAGGATAGGGAACGAATCGCAGAGATCTTTGATCGATATTGCACGGCATCTTATTATGAATTGAAGAAAGCCAGTTGAATATTTGAGAACTATTATACCTGTTCTTACTGAAATAATGGTGCAGCTGATTGAGGCTTCCATTGACTTTAAGATCGATAGAACATTTTGAAGTGTGATAGCAAAACTTACTTATTGCGAAATTCATTTATATTCTTTTACCTCTTCGAGCTATTCAATATGATAATATCGCACAACTTGTGAGTATAAGGCGATACAATTGGTAATTGAACCTAAATTCCGATCCATTTATTTAATTTAGTTGCCAGACATTGGAACAATGAACGAAATCATAACTACTATTTTCTTCTTTATTGCCGTGATCGATCCGCTTGGTTCGGTACCGGTTTATCTGGAAGCAACCAAGAACATTCCGGAAAAGAAACGTAAGACAGTCGCGATCAGAGCTTCTATTATTGCATTTCTAATACTACTGTTCTTTATTATTGTAGGACAGCTTGTTCTTGATGGAATGGATGTTTCCCTGGATGCTTTTCAGATCTCAGGGGGCGTGATCCTTTTCTTGTTCGCCCTTACAATGATCTTTGGTGATGGAAAACCTGAATCTGAAAAAGGTCTTATCAAAGATTACAAGCATGTGGTGATCTTTCCAGTTGCCATCCCATCTATTGCTTCTCCAGGTGCGATCATGGCAGTAGTGCTAATGACAGATAATAATCTATATACAATACAGCAACAGGCTGTGACCACGGCGTTGGTTCTCGTGGTTATCACTATAACTTGCATATTGCTATTAACAGCTAATCGAGTGAAAGATCATGTGGGAGAATATGGGATCACTGTGGTAAGTAAGATCATGGGGCTAATCCTGGCAGCCTACGCAACCCAATCCATACTGGCAGGATTAAGAGACTTTTTTGTAGTTTTAAAATAGCCTGATAGCCCATTTGATATGACTAAAATAAAATATCCATATAAACATTTCTTCGGCCTTCTGATAGTTTTTCTGGCGCTGCAATCCTGCGAGGATAAGAAGGAGATTAGTTCTATAGATCCTATAAGTTGGGAGTCGAGACAAATTGCTATTCCGCAGAATGATTCCTTGGCTTCCGGTGAAACTTATCTCTCTATTTATTCTGAAATCTATAGTCAGACAGAACATATCACTCATGATCTAACTGCGACCATTAGCATGAGGAACACCAGTCGTGAGGATACGATTTATGTTGAAAGAGCCGACTATTACGCGACTAATGGAAAGCTCATCCGAACTTATTTTGATGCTCCTATTTATATCGCGCCACTGGAGACGATTGAAATTGTGATCGATGAAACCGATAAGTCTGGTGGAACCGGGGCTAACTTTGTGTTTGACTGGCAGGCAGATCTGAATACTACCGAGCCGGTATTCGATGCTGTGATGATCTCCACTTCCGGGCAGCAGGGCCTTTCTTTTACTACACAGGGAATTCGTACTAAATAATTACTATTTTAAGAAAATAGAGGTTCCACCGTTAACTTGATCGTTGAATACTAGTATTTTAACGGATATTTTTTTCATTTCTCAGGATTTAATGCCTAAATTTACCATCCAAATCAGGTCTAAACCTACAAATGCCAGCCCTAATCCGCATTTATTAAGACCATAATAAATTGCGTCATGAATAAAGTGAGGTTGTTGGGATTGGGGATGATCACCTTTGGAATCCTCATTGGCTACCTGAGCACAAGTACAAATTTTCATTTAGTTTCAGGGGTCATGCTGGGTCTCGGTATAGGATGGACTATAACCGGTAGATTCGGTCGAAAACATGATACTACCATCTCTGGAATTAAAACTACTACTTCAGAAGAGCAAACCGTCTAATTTCATTCATTCAGTTAAGGAGATCAATTGTCTTTAAAAATTCTGTTTTAAGGTAACATTATTAACCCAGATCAATCAACCAGGTTAAAATATTTACAAACCCACTCGCCAAATTTATACAGCTCCATATCCCCTCGTATTTTTGTTTCCGAATTTAAAAGAAATCTAAAAATCACAATTATGGAAGATAATATTAAAGGTAAAGTAGTAATAATAACAGGAGGTAGTAGTGGACTTGGGGAAAATACAGCCCGTCATTTAGCTTCACGAGGAGCAAAGGTAGTTATTGCCGCAAGACGTAAGGAAAAATTGGATGCCATTGCTGAAGATATCAGAAAAGATGGAGGTGAAGCGCTGGTAGTGGAGACTGACGTTACTAAAAGAGAAGACCTGAAAAATCTCATTAGACTTAGTAAAAAAGAATATGGAAAAATTGATGTTCTTATCAATAATGCCGGATTAATGGCTATCGCACCTCTTGCTGAAGATAAAGTGGAGGAGTGGGATAAAATGATCGATATCAATGTAAAGGGTGTGCTTTACGGGATTTCCGCAGCGCTACCAGTATTCCATGAACAGGGATTTGGCCACTTTATAAATCTTTCTTCAGTTGCAGGAATTAAAGTATTTAGTCCTGGAGGAACCGTTTACAGCGGAACTAAATATGCGGTAAGAGCAATTACTGATGGTTTACGTCATGAGGTTGGTGGGAACATAAGAACAACAACCATAGAACCTGGAGCTATAGATTCTGAATTAAAATATGGTTCAAGCCATGATGAAAGTTCAGAAAACGTAAAAGAGTTTTACAAGCAGGCAATTCCTGGAGACTCTATTGCCAGAGCTATAGCGTATGCTATTGAGCAACCAAATGAGGTAGACGTGAATGAGATCGTAATTAGACCTACAGTTCAGGAATTCTAGTTGAGATGTTTATGCCGAAGTAAAAAAAGTCCTTCAGATAATTCTGAAGGACTTTTTTATAGTGTTAAACTTCAGGTTTTTTACTAAAGTACTGCAGCTTTCGGTTTTACCTCGTTGTCGGTATTTGCTCCTTCCGAGTAGAAAGTATCCTCATTCCAGGAGTCCATTTCAACATCCTGTCCAATTTTTTTAGCAAGATCTGGATTAGAGATAAATGGTTTTCGGAAGGCAAAAAGATCTGCATCAACATCTTCAATAACTTCATTCCCTTTTTCTAAAACAAAAATCTATCAGGAATTTTCTCGAAAGCTATAAGGATTTCTCATTTTTTCAATCAATTTATTCTTTTAAGGTCAGAATATTAAGATAGTTATATCAATGTCTTTAACTATTTCGCATTTTTAGATGAGATGATTTTCTGAGGAGTTTATTGGTCACAAAGTCGCTTTCTTATAGCAGCGAAAATATAACAAAATTATACGAGCTCGCAGGAATCTAAAAAAGTATTTCATACGTAGATTTCCCGTGCGTTTAAAGCGTGTTTCAATCCATTAGATTAAATTCAGGACGTCATTATTCTATAATTTTAATTGTATTTTCGGAATTCTTACAGGATAGCTATGGGGAAGCAGTCGGTAATGTTGGTGTTGGAAGGAACCTATCCTTTCAATGGTGGTGGAGTTTCTACCTGGGCGCATCTATTATGTAGCCAGGTAAGCAACGTGAATTTTAAATTGTACTCCATTAATGCCAATTTTGAAACTACACCAAAATATGACCTAAGCCCTAATATTACCCAGGTAGTTCAGGTTCCATTATGGACTCCAGATGAACCTTATGATTATATTAGCTATGGGGACGAATATTACAAAACCGTAGCTAAAAAGGAATGGACCACGAATGAGATTGTGGAGCGTGAATTTGTGCCGGTTTTTTCAAAATTGTTGCATTTAATTTATGATGATAATCTCGAGGTTGAACATCTGGATGAGGTTTTTAGAGCTCTGTGGTTATACTTTGAAGATTATGATTACAAGGAAACGATGCGAAGTGAACCTGTTTGGAAGGCTTACCGTGAGATCATGTCCCAGTATATTGTAAGGGACTATAATCCAGATGCAGCTTTGATAGATATTACCATTGGGCTTCGATGGATCTATAGGTTTTTAATTCCACTGGCCATCACCGATGTCCCTAAATGTGATATCGCGCATCTAACCCTTTCAGGATTTCCTGTGATACCGGCTTTGATCGCACATTATAAGTATGGCACGAAAATCATGCTTACCGAGCACGGTGTTTTTATAAGAGAGCGACTACTCGCCTTAAACAATTCTGAATATCCATTTTTTCTGAAACGTTTATTAACACGCTTTTCAGAAGCTATAGCAAGGTTGGCCTATTATAAGTCTGAAGCTATTGTCTCAGTAAATAAATTCAATATTAAATGGGAGAAAATGTATGGAGCAGATCCCAGCAAGATTTCGATCATATATAATGGGATTGATTCTGATAAATTTAAACCAAAACCAAAACCAGACCATCTCAAAAATGTTCCGACGGTTGTCGCAGCTGCCAGGATCTTCGAGCTTAAAGATGTGATCACCATGATCAGGTCGTGTGCCGTAGTTCAAAAATCAATTCCAGATATTCAATATCTAATTTATGGCGATGATAAAGCGGTTCCCGAATATACAGATACCTGTCTGCATTTAATCGAAGAACTGGGAATAAAGGAGAATTTTATATTTATGGGACCTAGAAGCGATTCGCATAATATTTTCCCGGAAGGTGATCTTTCTATTCTTACTTCTATTTCTGAAGGTTTTCCTTTTACAGTGATTGAAAGTATGAGTTGTGGTGTTCCGGTTGTTTCTACAGATGTAGGTGGAGTTAAGGAAGCGCTCGACGAAAACAGCGGCTTTTTATGTAAACCGAAAAATGCCCAGGAAATCGGGCATAGAGTCATAGAATTATTACAGAACCATGAATTACGCTCGAAAATGGCAACCCACGCAAGACAACGCGTATTGGATCACTTTACGATCTCGAAATTTATAAGGCAATATGAAGATGTTTACGAACAACTTCTAAATGAACATCAAGTGGAGAACCAACCTGTGGAAACATTTTAGATGAACCCGGAACAAAGAAAAGCTGTAGCACATCTCATCATTGCTATTAAAGATCGCAACGGGAAACCGGTAAATTTAAATGTAGTGATTGCCACTATTGAATCTTTAGGCATCAGGGAAGTTGATGTTGAAAAAGATTTTGGCTTCGATAGTATTTTAAGTCTTGCGAACTATATATATAAAATCTTTGGTTTAAAAGCTTATAATGATTTAAAGAATGATAAGCAGCGAGTAGTTGAGGCCAAGAATTATAAGAAGATTGCCATTTCCTCGTATTTTTCTTCTCGTGCTGTCAAACAATTTATACTTGAGAATGGATCTGGGATCTCGAACTTTTTGCCGGTTGCGATACAGGTGATTTCAATTGTGCTTTTCGGGATTTCTCTATGGACATTTTCTAAATTCAATAACCTGCAATCTACTGCCGTAGTTCTTGGTGTAATTGTGGGCTTCGTGGCTACCGGGGGATTTGTGCAGGTAATTGGAAAACAGGTTTCCTATTATTGGTATAATGAAGATTTTTATATGGCCCGGCACTCGGTTCTCAATATCATAAAGTACGGTACGCTTACCATCCTGGTTATATTCATATTTTCAGCCTTGCTTAATTTTATAATACCTTTATACTCTATTAGTTTTGTGATCATCTGTTTTTCTTATGCCTTATTTATTGGCTTCCTACTTTTGGTACTGGCGCCCTTATATGCATTAAAGCAACGTTGGATGATCACGGTGAGCATAAGTTTAGGAACTGCACTCGCACTTGCTTTACATTTTTTTACTAAAGTCCCGGTATATTTTCTCCATTGGGCAGGAATAGTTGTCGCGGCTTTAACCTCGATCCTATATTTGCAATGGTTCTTAAAACATACATTGAAGAAGAGGAAATCCAAGTCCATTGTAGAACCAAAAGTGACTTTGTCTATTTACCGCAACTTTAATTATTTTTTATACGGAATTTTCTTCTTCCTTTTCGTCTTTATGGATAGGATTATCGCATGGTCATCTTCTACTAATCGTGAAATACCTTATCTATTCTACTATGAAAAGGATTATGAGATAGGCATGGATCTCGCTATTCTGTTCTTCTTTTTGCTGGGTGGAGTGCTGGAATACAGTATTAGCTCGTTTAACCGACATCTGGACTATTTTCAGCTAATACATACTTACTCAAAATTCAAGAAATTCAATCGTAAAATGACGGGTTTATATCATCGCCATTTGAGATTGCTTCTTTTCACTACGATGGGAGTGGCGATCCTATTATATCTTATCATGACCCAGCCCTGGGGTTATAAAGCGGGATTTGATGAGGCACTTTCAGAACTGAGTATTAAGGTGAGCATATTAGGGAGTATAGGTTATATATTTCTTACTATAGGTGTTTTAAACACGCTGTATCTGTATACTCTTAATCAAAACCGGAAACCGCTGGTAGCAATTATCGCTGCGTTGTTAACAAATTTCATATCAGGAGTGATACTAAGCCGACTCATATCTTATGAGTATGCGGTTGTTGGTTTAATGCTAGGGTCTCTGGTCTTTATGCTGGTAACCTTTAGATATACGAAGCAGTTTTTTAAGAATCTGGATTACTATTATTATGCAGCATATTAAATACTTTGTGATGGGTCTGGTTTGTTTTTCAATCTTCAGTTTCTCTAAATGTAAGCACGAAACCGCAAAACGTGTGCTTGTAAATTATGGTGATTTTGATCCTGAACTCGTTCGGGGTTATGACTATGTAATATTAGAAAGCGTCCATTTCTCTTCGGAAGACATTAAAATTTTAAAATCTAACAACCAGAATGTTCTTGCTTACGTAAGTTTTGGAGAAGTAAATGAAGCTGCTCCACATTATAAGGAGATTTCAGAGTATACGCTGTCAAAAAACGATATTTGGAACAGCTACGTGCTCGACCTGGAGAATGAACAAACACGCCAAACAATTTTTGAAATCGTAAGAAATAATCTGGAAACTAAAGGTTTTGATGGACTCTTCCTTGATAATATAGATAACTACACTTCTTTTGGACCAACCCCAGAAAAACTGACTGCGCTCGTGAGTTTTCTAAAACGTCTTAAAACCGAATTTCCAGAATCACATTTAATGCAGAATGCTGGACTGGAAGCGCTTGATGAAACCGAAGAGTTTGTAAGTTCAATCGCGGTAGAATCTGTAGCAACCAATTATAATTTTGAAACTTCAGAATATAGAATGAGAGAATCGAAAGATTTCAATCAAAGAATTGACAATTTGAAAAGCGTGGCTCAGGATTTTGGATTGCCTATTATAATTATTGAATATGCAGATAGTGCAGCTCTTAAGAAGGCCGTGAAAAAGCGTTTGAAGCCTTATCAGGCAAATCTCTTTATTGGTAAAATTGAGCTTCAAAACCTACCGGAAAATGAGTGATGTTTATTTCTGGTTCAGTGCAACCTTATTGGGACCATTAAGAATTCTTTTATTCTTTCTATTTTTTTATATTCTATACAGGTTAACTGCTGCAAAGTTATCTTATCAAACTGGAATCGAATTTTTTGTCCCCAGGTTCGTAATGGGACTTTCCGCAGCGATCATAGTTAGTTTATTTCTAACACAGATCAATGGTTTCGATACCATGTTAATTTTAATGATCACATCCTTATTCTTTGTCCTGAGTTTTTTAAATCTAAAACGAAAAAAACCTCTCAAAGCTCAACTTCAGAAGATTTATAGTCGATTAATTTTATATGTGGTTATTAGGTTTGAGGCTAATCGGTCGCTGGTAGAGCGTAAAAATTTCAGAAAAAGAAAGCCGCAGACTCTGGAAGCTAAAAAAACAAAATTCTGGCAAATTGGAATAGCTCTGTTCATTTTCGCCGCTATGTTTATGAGCAGGTATTATTTCCTACAGTATGATAATTACCTTTTAAGTTCATCCTGGTACGAAGATCTGGATAAAGTAAAAGCCATAGCAGAACAAACTTGGTTCAGTGTTGTTTCAGATTCTATGGGTGGTTATGCGATCATATCATTATACGCAAAGATTTCAGGTCTTAGTGATATGCTGGCCTTGAGTAATGCTGGCTTTATCGAGTCGGCTTTGCTGGCAGTGATCATATATTGGGCGCTATATAAGATAACTCATAAGCATGGCCCTGGATTACTTGCAGCATTGGTATTTGGATTTGGCTACACCATCATCCCCTTAAATATAGACTCTGTTCTGCAGCATAAATCGGTTTTTCTCGCCATGACTCTGGCGCTGCCGTTAATGATCTTCAACATGTATCCCACAAGTTTCCGGCAAAAGAAATCGAATTATTTCCTTTGGAACGTTATTGGTGTTCTGGCTTTAAGTTTTATTAATCTTTTTATAGCTCTGGCCGTCTTATTGCCGTTTATTCTCATTTGTCTTGTTATTAACCCAGCTGAAAAACGAGCGTATAATTTACGGGCTTTAACGGCATATCTTGTTAGTGCCGCACTAGTCATCCTGTGTTATTTCATTGTTTCATACTTCCTGCAGGTAAGCTTTGTGAATCTGTTAGTGTCTAAGTTAGTTTCATTTGATTATTATACCTATACGCCAAACCTTATTCTTCCATTTTCAGAATTAGTGTGGTATTACATAAGTATAAACCTGGCTTTGGGAATTGCTGCAAGCTTTATGATCGCCAGAAAATCTTCCCGATGGAGGTCTATATTAGCAATTCTTGTTTTTGTCCTGTTTCTATTCACGATATATGTCCTGGATATTCCCATTCTGGACGATGATCTTTTGCTACAACTCATAGGGGTCTTTCTGCCAATACTAATTGGACTGTTATTCTATTTTATCTATCTGCCATTTTATAGTCTGATTAAAAAACTGAATGCTTCCAACTTTGCAGAAATTAGTGTCGTTCTAATTTTAACCGGAGGTTTATTTTATGTTGGAGAGAGTAAGGCCAGTGTGACCAGCGAGGTTTTTGATACAAAAAAAGATATTCTTCAGGCTTATTATGAGATCGAGAATAGCAGGCTACCCTATTCTTATGCTGTGGTGAACACATCTATTAATGGTCGGGTAAGCCGCGGCTTACATTACTTTCTGAGTTATGGAGATTTCAACGCATCATATCTCCAAAAAGATAAAAGTTTTGCACGTTATAAGGCTGATAAGGAGTATTTAAAAACCCATCCTGAAATAATCTTGCCTTCCAGTGTTTTTGTATTTGTTCCGGAAAAACTGAATCCTAAAATTTCGGAAGAAGTACAAAGGAATCTGCAGATCTTAAAACGAAGAGGAAGAGAGTTGAAATTGGTTTACGAAGGTCCTTCGGTACAGGTTTTTGAAATTGTAAATATTCCGAATTCCAGTAAAATAAATGAATTGTTGTTGTGAGAAATTTGAGAGGTAGGTTTATCATATTTTTAGTTAGTATTATATTGATATCTGGCTGTGAAAAAGATAGCAAGGAGCAGGAAACGGTTAATATAACAGAACGTGTAAGTTATGAAGCTTATAGTAAAAACCCTTTGGTGACATTTATCCTGGATCCAAAGGATAAAACCAGTATTAATTATAAAGAGAACATTCATAAAACACTTAATTATTCCAAAATTCCCTTTACGGCTATTCAACTGGATGAATTTAATTCCAAACCAGCGTTCGGGGCAAATAATCGCATAGTTATTCTTACGAATCCCGATGACCTGAATAAGCAAGCATTTAAACAAATCCTTGAATTTCTTGAAATTGGAGGGATGGTCCTGCTGCCTACTTTAAGTTCGGGGGAGCAATTTAACTTTCTTGCAGGAGTGAGATTTGATGGCGTTCAACAAATTGATACAAAGGCTACCGGTTACCTGGCTCCCAATTATATTCTTCCAAATTTTAAAAACAAGGCGTTTAAGAAGGCCACTCTACTGAACGGGTTAAACAGAGAAAGTTTTTCTGCTGATATTAAAGTACTTGCTACCGCAAATAGTGATACCAACTACCCGGCAATTCTTCAGAATGATCTTGGGAATGGTAAGGTGATCCTGATGAACACTTCTCAAGCATTTGAAAAACGCGATCGTGGATTACTCTTTAGTATTCTTTTGCATGGACTTGAAGGAATACCATATTCCGTAGCAAATACTACAAGCATTTTTCTGGATGATTTTCCTGCGCCACTATATAACATGGCTATGGAGCCTGTTCATACCGAAATGTCTGTGACTCAAGCCAACTTCTATACAGATCACTGGTGGCCAGATATGCTAAATCTTGCCAAGGAACAGGGCTTGATTTATTCCGGTTATGTTTGTTTTGATTACCGTAACCAGACTACACCACCGTTTACTTTTGAAGAATGGGAAAGCTCAAAAAAACGAGAATCGGGTAAAATAGTCATCGCATCTGACTGGCTAATGAATCAAATGAAGAATTCTGATCATGAACTCGCCTTTCATGGCTATAATCACGCTTCACTTGTTGAGAACGACTGGCCAAATTACGATTTTATGGTTCTTGGATTGGAAGCCGCGAAAAAGAGGTGGCAGATCAGGAACTATGGAAAGCTACCTGTAAGCTACGTTCCGCCGTCAAATAATATAGATAGTCTGGGTTTTGCAGCGCTACAACAAGTGTTTCCTTCCATAAAATATAACGCTAGCCTGTACCTGGGAAATTTTGAAGATGGTGGATCTCGGGAATTCGACCCAGAACCATTCAACACTCATTTCTATAATTTCCCAAGAATTACCAGTGGATATACCATGGATGTAGCCAATCAATACAACCAGCAAAATCTATATTTATACACAGGTATCTGGTCACATTTCATTCATGCAGACGATATTTATCAAATTCCATCAAGTTTTGAGGAGCAGGAACCGCCATACGAATATCGAAATCAGGAACAGCTGGGCTGGAAAATTTCTGAAAACGGTTCTCTTGGATTGTATCCACGATTTGAACATTATATCAAACAAACAAAGAAGCTGTTCCCATTAATGCGGTTTCTGGCAGTTAAGAATGCTGCTGAAATTACTGAAGCCTGGAGAAATGCATCTTATTCGTATAGTTTTGACAAACAGAAGATAAAGGTAAACACCAGTAAAGAAAATGAGAATTGGTGGTTTCTTTATGTAAATGTTCAAAACAAAACGCTGATCGAAGAATATTTCAATTCCGGAAAATTCGAATTTTCAAAAACAAACCTGCATACAGGGAATTTGTACATGCTGAAATCTGAGACTGGACAAGTTACTATTCCATATTTTCCGAAGAACACTTCAGCCTTAAAAGTTTCACTGGCAGAACAGTTCGAAAATTATGTCAATCTGGAAGAAACTCCGGCAGACAATTCTATTACAGAAAAAATCAATGGGTTAAAACAAAGTCTGACATCATCGAACTCCTTTTCTAAAAATAAATGGCTTGAACTCGCCCGTTATCTGGGGTGGCAGAACAGGCAGGCAGAAATATGGCCCTTGTTAAAAATCCGTTACGAGCAGAGCAATAGAGATCAACGATATGTTGAGCTGGCAAGTATGCTGGTAAAAGGCAGTGATTATCCAGATATGCAGACCCGGAAATTCTGGATGGCTGAAAAAGTTGCGGTTTCAGAGGATCCACAGGTGAAACTCGATTATATCGGCTACTTCGGAAATGATAACGGAGTTAAATTAAATTCTGCTGAATTCAAGCAATTGATCGCTTCACACAATTCTGAAAATGTTCGAAATTATATTGAAATGTTTCTGAAGGAATATCCCGATGGAGCAGCAAATTACTTCACTGAAAGTTCCTGTTCCAATCATCATAATTCAGCAGAGACCATTAGCTGGTTTTATGCCGACAGGCAGAACTATAAAGAAGCGATCGCCTGGGCAGGTTGTGCAGAGACGATAGACGCAGAGACCATAGATCAATGGTATTTAAAAGCTGGGAATGAAGCTGAAATAAAGCAAAGAGGTTATCCGCTTTATATGAATTGGTTGTTGAGTAATTCACCGGCCAAAGCCACACAGCAACTGATCAATATAGAAGCCTGCAATGATGATTTAAAGTCGTTAGCCACAGAGATCGCCTATGCTTTTGGAAACCAGGGAAGTTATAGAATGGCCTTAGCATGGAGCGAATGTAGCGCAGATTTACCGGTTTTGACCAGAATGTACTGGTTGGCACAATTGAGCAAAACACAGGAAATTGAGGATTTATATGCTCAAATTAGTCCTGAAAATGAACAATTCGAAGAGATTCAGGAGTTTTTAGTCTCCTACTATATTTCAGAGGCTGATTTTATCAAAGCCTGGAAAATTGCCGATTCCATGACAGCTTCTGCTAAGAAAACAGAATTCAGAAAGCAGTTCAATAAAGATGTGGTATTTATAGATAGCGACAAGCAAAAACAATTACTAGAGGAAAATCCTGATCTTTTTGAGAGCAAGGTATCAGCGCTTTTGGAAAAGAATATTAGAACTACAGAAAGTGATTTTATCCAGTTAAATGGGAATATGGTGGCAGACAGGCTGGATCCTAATTATTATGAAACAAAGATTGGTTATGGATTAAGAGATCGTTCCTACAATACGCATATTTTTAGCCTGGTTCAAACTAAGGCTTACGAAGTGCCAGTAGCACAAATAGATCCTAATAACATAGATCGTAGCTTGTATGGATTAGATTATCAATTTCTAACAGCTATAAAACCTGGAAAATTCAATTTCACTGCAGGTGCAAGGCTGGAGTTGGACCAGGATGAGAATGTGTATTATCATATTCGCGCCGGAGCTAGTATTAGCAAGGACAGCCTTTATAGTTCAGCTTCTGCGTTTAGACGGCCTGCGCTTACCGGAGGAGCATATGGTTTGGAGATTTACCAGAGTCAGCTTAATATCTACGAGGAGTTAAGGATCAGTGAAACTTTTAGAACTACTCTGTATCTGGAAGGAAATCATTATGACGATGATGGTACTATTGACGCTACTGCTGCTTTTGCTTTCTACGGAAAAATATATCGCAATGGAAGATCTGCAATATCTGCCTATACGGAAGTTGCCGGATTACTTGGTAATAATGATAAAAGTAGTGGCTATCCTTACTGGACACTCAAAGAGAGATTGTACGGTGGTTTTGGAGCTGGATATACCTTTGGGAATTTAAATAAAGATATTAATCTAAGCCTTGATGCGGCATATTTCCTCGATACTTTTTCTGATAATTTTCAGCGTTACCGCGGTAGTTTTAGCTATCCTTTTGATGATAAACTGTATTTCACAGGTAGACTGGAATTCTATACTTTAAAGAACTTTTATTCTAACAACTTTGGCGTTGGATTACGCTACTACCTTGACTAATGAGAGACTAAAATTAAGTTTGACTATTTAAGGATTCAATTTTATCATTCATAACATCGAACTCATTTCAAAAAAAAGTCCTTCAGAAATTTCTGAAGGACTTTTTTTAGTATTAAACTTCCAATTTTTACTGAAGTACTGCAGCTCTTTCAGTTTTAACCTCGTAATCGGTATAGCCTTTTGCTCCACCAGAGTAAAAAGTATCTTCATCCCAGGAGTCCAGTTCAACGCCCTGTGTAAATCTTTCAGCAAGATCTGGATTAGAGATAAATGGTTTTCCGAAGGCAACAAGATCTGCATCCCCATCTTCAATCACTGCATTCCCTTTTTCCCTATCAAAATTCGTATTGATCATTAATGTTCCCTTGTAAATAGGGCGATAACGTTTAGCAATATCTGTTTCAGCAAAAGAAATTTCAGAAACGTCTGTAAAAGGTTCAGAAAGGTGAAGGTAAGCCAGATCGTATTCGTTCAGCTTCTTGATGATATAATCGAAAGTAGGGATGGTTTCTTCATCCATAGTTATCCCGAACAGGCCGTGCATGGAAGGATTTAGGCGAATAGCGATACGATTTTCCGGCATTACTTCCTTGACCGCATCCAGAACATCAAAAAGTATTCTTGATCTTTTTTCTATAGAACCGCCATATTCATCGTTTCTATGATTGGAAGTCGCATTGAAAAACTGGTGAAAAAGATATCCGTTGCTGGAATGTATTTCTACTCCGTCAAATCCTGCTTCCATAGAATTTTTCGCTGCCTGCTTAAAATCTTCAATGGTTTGCTTGATGTCTTCTAAGGTCATTTCCCTCGGTACAACCGTATCTTTAAAACCTTCTGGTGTAAATGATTTCGAATTCGGATTGATGGGAGATGGCGCCACTGGCAATTCACCTCCATGAAAATCTGGATGTGACATTCTCCCCACATGCCATAGCTGAATAAAGATCTTTCCATCAGCATTATGAACTTCTGAGGTCACGTCTTTCCAGGCTTCAACCTGTTCCTTTGTATGAATTCCGGGAGTATTAATGTATCCAACGGCATCTTTTGAAACCTGTGAACCTTCAGTAATAATTAGACCAGCACTCGCTCTTTGCCTGTAATATTCTGAATGGAGTTCAGGAATAGCTTTCTTTTCTGGATTGTCTGCACGACCACGGGTCATAGGAGCCATGATCACACGATTTTTTAATTCCAGATCGCCTAATTTATAAGTTTTTAATAATGCTTGTGTACTCATAACTTTATTCTTAAAAATTGAATACAAAATTATGGCCTGGGAAAGGGAAAATAATTGACATGGAATAACAGGACTTGTTAAAGCATGTTAAGCTGTAGAAGATTTTCTAAAAGCAATTGGTAAAATTGACGGAGTCTGGAATTCTGGCTGGTTGTAAGAAATCTAATGAGGTGAGATTTGATTGTAAGGTTTTCTACGGAAAAGGGAATAAAAAAAAGCTTCAGATTTCTCTGAAGCTTTTTCGTTGTG
>CESL01060925.1_pt1 | contig 19839 bp, 12 predicted proteins | sample 531221 | NCBI WGS metagenome assembly CESL01 (sample SAMEA2622197, study PRJEB7988) | marine metagenome | biome: marine biome (ENVO:00000447); feature: mesopelagic zone (ENVO:00000213) & marine oxygen minimum zone (ENVO:01000065); material: "saline water (ENVO:00002010), including plankton...
CGCCTCAAGCCGGCGACCGAGGAAGACTGGAGCACCGAATATCTCGATCCCATCGCATCGGTGAAGATCGTCGACGGACTGGACGAAGGCATTGCCTGGGTGGAAGAACACTCCAGCCATCACACCGATGCCATCATCACCGAAGATGCTGACGCAGCACGTCAGTTCATGACATCGATCGATAGCGCCATCGTAATGCACAACGCTTCCACCCAATTTGCCGATGGCGGCGAATTCGGCATGGGCGCGGAAATCGGCATCGCGACCGGCAAGATGCACGCCCGCGGTCCCGTTGGCCTCGAGCAGTTGTGCAGCTTCAAATACCTCGTTCACGGCGACGGCCAGACCCGTCCCTGATCCCGGGACGTTCGGGGTGCGATAAGGGCCGCCCGATCACCGTATCGGGCTGGCCGCCACCACGGCCGGATCGATGACGTCCGGTGGTATTTCTACATGGACGGTTTCCGGCCGATAGACTTCTATCGGCGCCGGTGTGACTGGCGGGCTACCTGCGAACCATTGGGCGCCGTTCTCGTTCGGCACATCCACAGATTGTCCGATTTGCTGCTGCGCGCCGCGAATTTCGGCCAGTCGGTGCGCGTTTTGGCCTCTCGTATCAATCATACGATCCACGGGCCCGCCCTCGGCCATCGTCAATGCGACAGTCAGCAGGATACCGCCAGCCAGCATCAAGGCAAATTTCTTGTCCATTGCAAATTGCCTTTGCGAATAACCGATTGATTTAGGTCAGCAGGAATTGGTCGCGAGCCGCTGCGTATTGGTTATGTCCTGATTGGTCCGTTCACGCACGTTGAACGCGCTTTCGTATCGCAAATCCAACCCGCTGCTGACGATGCTTGGCAGGATCTTGGGCGTGTAATGATAGGATACCTCGGCAAACATTACCGCTGTGCCCTCGGCAGCCCTGATCCGCGTTGTGGCAGGGCCCATTCCTGCAGCGAGGGAAGAATCATTTCGTCCCTTGTTCTGCAAACCGTAACGTGGAGCGACCGCGAGCGACCCGAAGCATCGTTGCCAATTTATCATCTGGCCGGCGTTGCCGCCGGTTTTGCCATTGGGTTGCAATGAAGATAGGACCACCCGGCCATTGCTTGCAAAATCCAAGCCAGTTCCTGCCTGCGTAGCCCCGGCAAATACTTCGTATATATCCGCCTCGTCGATTCCAGACCGTGCACGTCCGGCATTGTCCGCTACCGTGATCGCGATCTGATTGACCCGCATATGGGCCATCACCAAATTGATTAATTCCAACCCGCCGAAAAGCAGGGTGATGAAAACCGGCAGAGAGAAAGCGAATTCGGTAAGGGCCAACCCGTTTTCCGACAAACGCAGCCGGCGCAGGAAGCGCCGTGGCAAGATTGCTTCGCGCATCATCACACACACACCGTTGGTGGTTTCTTCTGAACAGCGTAGGGCTGGTTCCGGATCGCACTGGTTGCAACGATGGAATAATCCGGTGAAACGTCCAGAAATCGATGGATCGGAAACAGGCGGGGCATGGACAGATTCACTTCATAGAACACGACATCGTCCGCGCCGCCGATGTTATTGCGACCCGCGCTTGCATCGAAAGCCCCATTCTCGTTGAGGTCGATGAAGCAATCGCCCGGATCGTACTGCCCGTTGGAATTATAATCGGTCACGAGTTTCTCGCTTCGCCCGATGCTGGAAAAATCATAGTAGCTGCGCATGTTGATCTGATAGGTGGCATTGCGCGCCACCACGTCGGAGCGGGTCCGGATCGCGCAACCGATCTTCTCCTCGACGCTATCGCCGCTGCAGGCAAAACCCGGCGCCTCGAGCGAGCCCGTTCGCGATACATCGTTGAGCGCACCCTGCACCACTGAGCGAAGATAAGCCTGATAGCCGAGATCCAGACCACCCAGGAGGAAGAGCATCAGCGGGGTCAAGACGAAGGCAAACTCGATTATCGCCGCACCCTGCTCCTCCTTGCGGAGGCGTTTGAACAGCCCGATCATTGCGTTAGCCTCAGTGCGCCGATCTGGTTGCCGATCTCTCGGAACTTGGCGATCAGAGCCGTGCGGTTGGCGGCCGTGTCCGCCTGTCCCGGGCTGCTAGCGCAGCCGGTGAGATTGGAATTGAGCGCCGTGTCGAACCCGATGACCCAAACCGAGGTGTTCATATTCTTTGCCGCGTTGCACGCCATGCGAAAGCGCTGCTCGTGACGAGCGCGTAACTGGGCAGTGACGGAATTGCCCTGATCGTCGGACGTGCAGTTGGTTGCGCCTTTCACCCGCATATCGTTGCGCTCGACGCCATAAGAGCCGTACACATTGCAGTAGGCAGTTTGGTCGCCGTCTGTCATGAAAATGACGTGGCGGTTGCACGGCATGCCGTTGTAGACATCGCAGCTATCGCCGAAGATCCCACCAGTGGAGATAAGGCGGGCGCCCCAGATCATGCCGATGTCGTGATAGGTGCCGCCTACGGTTTCCAGCCCCTTGACGTAGGTATCCAGAGCCGAACGGGACCACACCGCAAGACGGCGCGCTTCCGAAGGGCAGGCCCAGTAACCACTACTGTAGGAATTGTTCATGATCGAGCCCGAAGTGGTTCCGATCGATGTCGATGTGCCTGATGTTGTGCCGGCATTGCGGGTGTAGATAAGGTTGGGCACCATCGGTCGCCAGCGCGTCGCATCGCTGTTGGGTATCAGATCGATATTGAGATCGTTTGCGCCCGAGGGGATCGTCATGCTGGTGCCGCCATCGATGCTGGTCACCGTGTCGCGTTCCTCGATGCATCCGTTCCAGGTCATGTCGGCAACGCTTCCACCGGTCACCGCGGCGGCAAGGTCCTTGAGATTGAACGGGCCGGGCGTGCTCGTTCTGCCGGTACCATCGGTTGCGAAGGTCAGCTTGCCGTTTGTCTTGAGATAGTCAGTGACGTCATACTCTGTCTGTTGGTAGGTCCAGCTGCTGAACTGCCTCTTGCTGGTGTCGTAGGTTGTCGTTTCGAGAACCCGCCACCGACGACAACTTTGATTGCTGCCCGAGCGGTCGGATGCTCCGGTGTAGCCCCAGTTCTCGGACTGGACGTAGGCATCGCTCGATGACGTTCCCTGATATTTGACTGCAGTCGTCGCGGTGGGAGGAGGGCCACCACCCGGTACATCTTCGGCATTCACATAATTCTGACACTGATTGTTGCTGATGGAACCGCTGTAGTATTCCCATTGCCCGCCACTCAGTGTCGGCGGCTTCGGCGCGTAGTCGTCAAACCTTGCCACGCGTGACGGCACCGTCGTGTTCTTGCGCATGTAGTTGGGGTTCTGCGCATAGACCAACCGCCCAACATTCACCGTGCTCGAATAAGGCACGACACCGTACCGCAGCCGCAGCCCCTGCGCGGTCAGCTGCGTCTGGATCGGGGCGAGCTCGTCGTAGAGCGCCATCACCGCATCCTGCAGCGCCTCGATCTTGCGCGTGCCATCGACCGGATCGTTCATCGACCCCGTCACGTCCAGCACCAGCACGATATCCGTGTTCACGAAGTTGAGCGAGGCATCGCAGCTTACCGCCACCGGCAGCGTTTCGAAGCCGAACAGGCGCATGATCGCGGTCGGGATCGCGGTCGAGGCGTTTACCCGGATCACGCCCGCTTCCGGCCTGGTGATCACCGGGGTGAAGGCCTGCGCCCCGTACTGCCCCTGCGGAAAGTTGAACGTAAAGAACTCTTGCCCCGTATTGCGCACCGTATCGTTGAGGGAATCGTTCTTCATCACCCGCCGCGCGGCCAGCGAGGCGGCGTCGCAGGCGCTCTGCATCTTGCTCTTCGCCATATAGGCGCGGCTGAGGTCCACCCCGCTACCGATCATGATGGTCAGCGGGACCAGGCCCGCTCCGACTATCGCCAGCACGTTGCCTTTGTGGTCGTGCAGCAGCCGGGCCAGTAAACGACACAGGAATGCCATCGCATCACACTTTCGCAAAGCGGGGTATGTCGACGCATGATGCATCGCCCCGCCCGACCCCTATCCTGTTCCGGTTAAGAAAAGCCTATGTCGCTCGGTTAAGCGAACCTTACCGCGGCCCGGCCCGCCTGCGCCCGCAATCGCGTGTAGGAGCGGCCCCTGCGCCGATCCTATTTCCCTTTCCTACAGCCCCCCTCCTGGCCCATGCCCGCGCGCCCATCTGTCAGGAGAGCCCGCATGACCCGCCGCAAGGACCCCGCCGAAACCCGCATCCCCGTCGCCGCCGAAGACCTCCCCGCCTTCGACAGCGTCCCCGTCAAATACCGCCACGATGGCTGGACCCCGGCGCGCCAGAAAGCCTTCATCGGCGCCCTCGCCGATACCGGCAGCGTCAGCCGCGCCGCGCGCTACGTCAACATGAGCCCCGAAGGCGCCTATTACCTGCGCCGCCGCCCGGGCTCCGAAAGCTTTCGCCGCGCGTGGGAGGCCGCACTCGATCTCGGCGTGCAGCGGCTCAAGGACATTGCGTATGAACGCGCGATCGACGGCCAGCTCAGCCCCGTCTTCGTCGCCGGCAAGCTGAAAGGCTTCCGCCGCATCCGCAACGATCGCCTGCTCATGTTCTGCCTCCGGATGAACGCCCGCGACGAACGCGGCAAACGCCTCGCCGCCAGTTACTTCGATAGCGACGCCGCAAGGCTGCATGGGGGGCCGGGCACGTCCTCAGGTAGCATAGCGGTAGGACAGACAGGAACCTGCTCAAGTAGCGTAGCGATAGGACAACAAGAAACTCCCCCCTCCCGCTTGCGGGAGGGGCCGGGGGTGGGCCAGTCCGCAAGCCACACCCCGAAACCCCTCCGCCTCGGCGTGAGCTATACCCTCCCCGCCCTCTCCCGCGCGGAGAAGGACGACATGAACGCCGCCATGGTCGAACATTTCGATCCGGTGGACATGAGCCTGGCAGAGATCGAGGCCATGCAGACCCAGCTCGCCGAAATCGCCCGCCGCAAGCGCGACGAGGAGGACGGCCCGCCCGATCATGCCATCGACACCCCCTTCACCCAGCTCACCAGCAGCGACTGGAAGGCGGCGGGAGAGCTGGAAGACCTGATCGAGGTCGAGGACGAACTGGAACAGTGGAACGAGGACGAGGACCACTGGCGGGACAATCCGGGCCAGCAATAAGCCACCCTCTCCTGCCCACGGGAAGCTCCGCCCGGCGCGATACCCCAGCGACCGGGCGCGGGCCTGTTCCCATGCACTGCCGTGGCAGGACAGCCAGCAAAGCCTACGAACAGCGTAGCGGCCACCCCCCTTCCCACTCGCCTGCGGGAGGGGCAGCGAGACTTGGCAAGCCAAAGGCACGCCTAGTCACGGCGCGTTGGGCCAGCCCCCAAGTGCTACAGAGATTGAATTATAAAGACCGCCGGACAGCTAATTATCTCTCCACCCGTACAGCACCATCGACATGCCCGCTGAAATTTTCGAACTTCCGATCCACGGGGACCAAAGGCCATGTATCCCCACACCGTGGGAATTGAGAATGTAAATCATAAAACGCCGCGCATAGCTTCGAAATTGTTAAGATAATTTCCAACCAATTATCTCTTCAGCAATTCTTCCTTCGACATTTTCTCAACCAGTTGTGATATCTGTTTTTCAGAAGGGCGTTGCACAACGTAAGATCTTTTTGCCCGCGTATAAGCAATTAGTCTTTTTAACTTAGTCCGGTCACTAAGCCTGACAACATCGTGCTGGAGTTCGTCCATGACCCCCCGCATCATCATCCACAAATACATGCTTCCCGGTTCGACCTTCTCCAGGAGCTGCTCGGCGGGATCCTCCCAACCGTCGCCCCGGGCGCCGATAATATGGTAGAAATTAAGGAGTTCTAAGAACCCTATTGTCTTCGTACGAAGAGCCCGTTCAGCAAAAATGCCGCCAAGTTTTTGGAATCCCAAGGTTTGCCTAGTCTTACGGGAAACCGCGCGAGCCAAAGATAAGACCACCTCCGAAAAAGCTTCGGACGAATGCGGATCCAAGTCCTTCGCTGCCTTATCGAAATCAATAAAGGCCATGGCACCCCACCGGTAAAAGTTTGATTTTGCAAGCTCAGGGGCGAAGAGAGTACCTACTTGGAACGCTGAAAGTTCCGACCAAAGCAACCCCTCGTAAGCACGAACTTTCTTATCCCGCCCCACGTCATTTACGTTCTTGAGCACCTCCATCAAGTTCTGTTTAATGATGATTAATGAAAATTCTAATTTCAGAAATTTCTTTATTTCTATCTTTTGATCCGCAGTCCGCGCTTCAGCCATGTAAGACGACTTCAAACGATCAATTTTCTGAGGCTCTTCGGGTCCCTCGGAAATAGCCTTTGTAATTGGCTGCCACGTCTGCTCCTCTTCCTTTTCCGAGACGGCCCAAAGTGCTTTTTGTAAAGGATCGAATTGTTTATCAATTACTTCCCGCTCAAAATTTTCTAGCGTTTCCTTAAGATCATCGCAGAGCGCATCAATAATGCGGTCGTCATTAGGCTTGAGCGCTGTAATCACATCCAGAACATCGGCCACGCTAGTATAATTCTTGTCTCGCAGAAAATCCTCGAGGGCAGAATTATCGTCATTTAGCGCAAGGCCTAGAGCAAATGAGTAGAAAAACCCGTACTTAAAAAATATGTTCTCGCCTGACCTTGAGAATATTTTAGCGTCAATTATTTCATCCAACACGTTCGTTGAATTGAAACCCAAAAGGGTTCTTGATTTAAAATTGTCACAATATTCAATCCATTCACGAGTAGTGAAGGATCCTCTCTTCTGCCTGTACAGAAACTTCGCGAAATCAGCTATTAGATCTATTTTATTCTTATAATTGAAAGATCCAGTGTAGCTATCACTTGGCTTTCGGAGACTGTCCAACAAGAACTTTTGTAGTATATCTACCCTGTTTAACGGGATAAAGCTCCCGTCTACGAACAAGATCTTCATGTACATCACGACGTTACTGGGTGTAAGCGGGATGCAAAGACCGAGTAAATCATCGTACACTTTTTGAGTGACAGAAGATGTTAGCTCTTGATCGTCAGTATCAAAGAAGGACTCAGCCAGCTCACGAACTTGAGACCTTGATAGGGTCCAGAGATGAAGCTCCTCAAAATTTAGACCCGATTCTTTCGTCGTAAACGTACTGGTAGGGACGAGGCCTCTGTTTGTTGAAACAACTATGACGCGTTTGACTTCAACAATTTGGCCGAGCTCGGCTATCAACTTTCGATCTCTTTCGATATCTACATTGTCGAGTAATACCGTAATCCCCGATTCGCCATAATTGTGGCTACCAACTATTTCTTCTCTAAGTTTCTTTTTATAGTTGGGTAAGTGTCTAGCATCGCCGACAAATGCATGACCCCCACGCAACTTTATTTCAGTCGCTAACCGACCTAGCAGAGTGCTCCCGCCATATTCCGATCTAGTTTCGATTATGTATGATTTTTCGCAAGAAAGAAGAGCGCCAATTGAAACAGTGTCCCGTTCTTCATCGAACTCGATCGCAGAGGATTGTGGCATCTTAGAGAGACGAGGCTCAGTAAAGATCGGCTTCCCAGATGGAGCTACAAATAGATTGTTCTGCCATCCACCTGCAAGCTTATCTGCATTCAGAATTTGAGCTAAAGAAGTACCTTCCACCTCTGGCGATATTTGCAATGCAGACCGTCTCTTTCGAACGATGTAAAAGCGACCTGCATAATCTGGATCGTCCGGAAAAAGGGACGGGTCTGCCGTCCAAATTTCTCTGGGTACGTCATGGTAGCGAATTGGATGGATTATCAAGTCGCTGCCGCAGAGTTCGCCAAAGTTAGCAACATTTGGCCAATTAGACCCCTGATACAGTGCACCGCTGGCAATCGTCACAGATTGACCGCTAGACCCATGCGCTACCTCGACCTCATTCTCATGTAAGTGCCCATGCAGAATTAAGTCGAAGTTATCATTTAGTGCTGCCTTCACGCCGGAACGCTCAACTTCGGAAAGCCAAGACGAGGGATGATGCATTAAGCCAATGCGAAAGGTAGCATCGTCCTTCATCTGAGCAGCTGCTTCGCCTATGCAGCGTTGAGATAAGATCAATTTACCCTGATCAGTGTCATCGAATGAAAACGCTGCTGTATTTAGCCCATAAACCTCGATTGGGAACCCAGACGTTTGGAAGTTCTCAATCAGAAAAACCGTGCTCTGCATCGGGAAAGTGCGTGTAGCGAAAAACTTTCGTACCAATCCTTGAATGCAGCTTGGCGTTTTTCAATTTGATAGACGGGCTCTCCGGAAAAAATTGCGTCTATCTCAATACGCGACTTTAAATCTCGGCTAAGACCAGCATTGAACTTACGATCCACGTCATGATTGCCGGGTATAACCAGCAAGCGATCCTTTTCGAGGCCAAGGACGGATAGGAGGTGCTCAAAGAAACTCGTAGCTTCGGCGTACTCGGACTTTTGTCCAGATTTCGCCAGATCGCCTGTAAAGAATACGAAATCCGGTCTACCAAATCGCAACATTAGATTTGGGAGGGAGCGTAGAAGCGCACTTACCAATCTATTTTGATCATACGAATTTTGACCAGAGAAATGCACGTCGGATATGTGCAGCCACTTGAGTGTTTTCTTCGAGATTTCCAACTTAGGCCCCCTTCTTCAAGAAGGAGCCTTCACTCACTCCCTCTCCGCCCACAGCGCATCGACAAACTCTGTTCGCGGTGCGCCTTCATTCCCAAATTTACAAATGCTTGCCTTGTCCTTCGCACACTTTTCCAACAACTTTATCTCCGCGCGCCATCGCCGCCATGCACGCGGCACTTAGGCTTTTGCGAAGGGCGACATTGGTTTTCAGGAGCTATTCTCGAGCGCTGATTTCGGCTCGGATTCGAAAAGCCGTGATAGCCCGAAGAGGGTTCGCTAAGGAAACAGCGGCCCGCTCCCGCGGGCCGCCCTCACCTCACCGCTTCTTGCGCGCCTTGCGGGCGGCGTATTTCGCGTCGCGCTTGGCTTTCAGTTCCGCTTCGGTCGGCTCCGGAATGGCGGCGGCTTCGGCGGCTGCCTCGGCGGCGGCGATCTTTTCGGCCTTGGCCTTGGCGATCGCTTCGCGGCGCGCGGCGCTTTTTTCGGCGGCGGCGGCTTCGCGCGCCAGGCGGGCCTCGCGGCGCTTGGCTTCGACCTCGGGGTCGACCGGCGGCTTGGCGGCCATTTTCTTCAGCGCCTTTTCGCGGGCCTTGTCGGCCATGGCTGCGCGTTCCTGGAAAGTGGGTTGCTTGAATGAAGGCATTAGGGTTCGTGTCGTTTCTGGTTGGCCGGCAGGCTGCCGGCTGGAAAAATCGGGCTGCGCGGGGTGCGGCGATTACGCCTCGCCCGTCCGCAGCGCGGCAATGAAATCCTTCCGCGGAAGGCTCGCATTACGCCCCGCCTTGTGCGGGGACAGGTCGCCTTACCGCACGCGGGCGTGTTTGAGAATGGGGGTCATTGCTCGTCCATCCGCAGTGTGGCGATGAACGCTTCGCGCGGAATGCTCGCATTACCCCCGGCCTTCGCCGGGCAAGCTGCCCTTCGGGCGCTCCCGCATCCTCGGAAATGAGAGGCTCACTCTTCTCCCATACGCAGGGCTGCGATGAAGGCTTCCTGAGGGATCGAGACGTTTCCGTATTCCCTCATTCTGGCTTTCCCCTTCTTCTGCTTCTCCAGCAGCTTCTTCTTGCGCGTGATGTCGCCGCCGTAACATTTGGCGGTCACGTCCTTGCGCAGCGCGGCGATGGTTTCGCGGGCGATGACCTTCCCGCCGATGGCGGCCTGGATCGGGATCTTGAACAGGTGGCGCGGGATCAGGTCCTTCAGCCGCTCGCACATGCCGCGGCCGCGTTCTTCCGCCACGCTGCGGTGGACGATCAGCGACAGCGCATCGACCGGCTCGTTGTTGACGAGGATGTTCATCTTGACGAGGTCGCCCTCGCGGCTGCCGATCTGTTCATAGTCGAAGCTGGCATAGCCGCGGCTGATCGATTTCAGCCGGTCGTAGAAATCGAACACCACTTCGTTCAGCGGCAATTCGTAGCTCACCTGCGCGCGGCCGCCGACATAGGTCAGGTTCGTCTGGATGCCGCGGCGGTCCTGGCACAGTTTCAGGATCGCGCCGAGATATTCGTCGGGCGTGTAGATGACCGCCTTGATCCACGGTTCTTCCACCGTCTCGATCCGGTTGACGTCCGGCCAGTCGGCGGGATTGTGGATCTCGATGGTCTTGGCGTCCTCGTTCTTCGAATGGCCGAGGTGGACCCGGTACACGACCGAGGGGGCCGTGGTGATGAGGTCGAGGTCGTATTCGCGGCTGAGGCGTTCCTGGATGATTTCCAGGTGCAGCAGGCCGAGGAAGCCGGCGCGGAAGCCGAAGCCCAGCGCGGCGCTGCTTTCCATCTCGTAGCTGAAGCTTGCATCGTTCAGCCGCAGCTTGCCGATGCTTTCGCGCAGCTTTTCGAAATCGGCGGCGTCGACCGGGAACAGGCCGCAGAAGACTACGGGCTGGACTTCCTTGTAGCCTTTCAGCGCCTCGGGCGCCCCGTTCTTCACCGTGGTGATGGTGTCGCCGACGCGGGCCTGCTCCACCTCCTTGATCTGCGCGGTGATGAAGCCGATTTCGCCCGGGCCGAGTTCCGGCAGGTCTGTGCGCTTGGGGGTGAAACAGCCGACGCGGTCGATCAGGTGCTGGGTGCCGCCCTGCATGAACCTGACCTGCTGGCCCTTCTTGATGACCCCGTCCATCACGCGCACCAGGATGACGACGCCGAGGTAGGGGTCGTACCAGCTGTCGACCAGCATGGCTTTCAGCGGTGCGTCGCGGTCGCCCGTGGGCGGCGGGATGCGCTTGACCAGCGCTTCCAGCGTTTCCTCGATGCCGATGCCGGATTTGGCGCTGGTGAGGACGGCGCCGCCTTCCTCCCACGGGCCGGTGGCCTCGATACCGACGATTTCCTCGATCTCCTCGGCCACGCGCTGCGGTTCGGCGGCGGGCAGGTCGATCTTGTTGATGACGGGGACGATCTCGTGGTCGTGCTCGATCGACTGGTAGACATTGGCCAGCGTCTGCGCTTCCACACCTTGCGCTGCGTCCACCACCAGCAGCGCGCCCTCGCACGCGGCCAGGCTGCGGCTGACCTCATAGGCGAAGTCGACGTGGCCGGGTGTGTCCATGAGGTTAAGCTCATAGGTCTCGCCATCGCGCGCGGTGTAGTTGAGGCGCACGGTCTGCGCCTTGATCGTGATGCCCCGCTCCTTCTCGATGTCCATGTTATCAAGGACTTGCTCGGACATCTCCCGGTCGGTCAGCCCCCCGGTAAACTGGATCAACCGATCAGCCAACGTCGACTTGCCATGGTCGATGTGGGCTATGATGGAGAAATTGCGGATCTTGGAAAGGTCGGTCATTGCGCCGCCCCATTAGCCGCGCCGCGCCGCCCTGTCAGCAGACAAAGCTACACCTGTGCCGCTTCCTTGCGACCGGTCTGTCTCGGAGCGCTTGCCGAAAGGTTGAATTGCGCGAAGCCGGCCCCCGCCCCGCTATCCGGAGCCATGGCATATTTGCCCGGCGAAAGCGCGGCCAGCGGCACACCAGCCGTCGCGAGTTCGTAAGGACTCACGCGGTGCCGCGTGCACAACCCGCCTGCCCCGTCATCGACCAGTTCCTGTTCGAATTCGAGGCCCTGCGTATCGTCCATCGTTCGGCGAACGGTACACACAGCCAGCTGGCCCTGCCCGAAGTCGAGCACGAACATGGTCCCGACCGGCACGTCCTCGAGCCCCTGGATCATCGCGCCGGAACGCGAAAGATTGCGCAGGGTGACGTCGTAATAGTGATCCTCGTGGATCACGCCGATCTTGCGGAAGACCGTTCGGCGGGAAGCGCGCTGGGTACCGCTATCCGTGGGCGCAAGCGTCCATTCCCCATTGGCGAGCTCCTGACATACCTGATCGTTCGAAAGCGCGTCGGAATAGACAAAGCCGCTGACCTGATCGATGCCGAGCCGCTTCAGTTCGTTCATGAGATCGAGCGCGTGAACGCCGGAGGCCGTCGTCTCCATTCCCATGGCGTCGGACAGCGCGATTACCGCCCGAACGAGATCCATATCGCCGAGATCGTTGCCCATGATCGGTTCGAAGAATTGCGCACCGATACGTAACGCGCTCAGCGGCGCCCGCCGCAGATAAGCGAGCGAGGAGAGCCCCGAACCGAACTGGTCGACGGTGAGCCGCACTCCGAGCTTGAACAGGCTCCCGAGCGCCTTGTCCAGTTTCGACGCATCCCCGAGGAGCACCTTTTCCGGAAAGCGCAATTCGAGCCGCGCGGGATCGAGATCCGTGTCCGCCAGCACCTGCTCGATACACTGGACAAAACCGTTGGCCTCGAACTGGACGGGGCTGATATGGAGTGACACCCGCAGACTATCCGGCCAGGAAAGCGCGTCTTCGCACGCACGTCGAATGGCCCATTCCCCGATCGGGACAATCAGGCGGCTGCCTTCGGCGACCGGCAGAAAGGTATCCGCTGGCACTCGGCCGCGCTCCTCGTCCGCCCAGCAGTACTGGGCTTCGAGAGAGAGCACGCGATTGTCTTCAAGCGAAACGACCGGCTGATATTCGAGCGTGAAGTGGCCGCTCTCGATGGCATCGGCCAGATCGTCTTCCATCCGTTTGCGCAGGTTCGCCTCGTGCTCGAGATCGGCTGCGTAAAAACGGAACTGGCCGCGCCCCCCGTTCTTTGAAGCATAAAGAGCCAGGTCGGCGGCGCGAGACAGTTCATCGCGTTCGATACCGTCATAAGGTGCAACCGCGATGCCTACCGAACAACCGATGATCGCTCGACCTTCTTCGACCGAATAGGGCTGCGAAAGGATCTGGATGATCTTCTTGGCAACTTCGCCAAGCTCTCCGCGGTCGTCCATATCAGGAACGAGTATCTGGAATTCGTCGCCACCAAGGCGGCCGATTTCCCCCCGTCCGCCGATGACGCTAGTGAGACGCTCTGCCACCTGCTGCAGCAACTGGTCGCCAGCAGCATGGCCGAGCGTGTCGTTGACCTGTTTGAACTTGTCGAGGTCTAGCATCATCAGGGCTGCACTGCGCTGCGCACTCTTGAAGGCATGCAGCGTGGAATCAATCCGCTGTTCCATCCGGTGGCGGTTTGCCAGACCGGTCAGGGAATCGAATTTGGCCAGACGGTTGGCTTCTTCTTCGCTTCGGAAATCAAGTGTAACGTCGACTGCGCTGCCGCGAAATCCGATAAAGTTCGTATCATCGTCGTGCAGGGGCCTGCCCGAGAGCCGGAGGACGATGTCGTTCTGCGCATCACCGGCCTGTACGGTCAGATTGGCAAAACTCTTGCGGGTATTGAGCCTCAGCCCCAGAGATCGACCGTCGCCATCGCCGTCGACGGGTACCAGCAATTGCTGAAGAGGTTCGCCGGAAGCGCGTGCAAAATCTATACCCAGACCTTCGAGAATTGCCGGGCTAAGGTAAACGATCCGACCGTGGGCGTCGGTCGCCCAGAAGCCCAATGCACCGCTGCGCTCGATTTCTTCGACCACATCCAGCTTTTCGGAACGGGCGAAGGTAGCCAATAAGGGGCGTGATACATCTTCGGCCGGGGCCTCAGCCTCAGCTTTTCTTCCTCTCAAGAAATCGGAAAAGGGCATGGCCCCCATCGTCGTGCCGCCTCATGCAACAATTTGCCTCGGTACGACCGGCCTAGATAGTAATGGTTATTTTTAACCTAACGACACATCCGAGCCGATCAGATTCCGCTTCCGGGCTTCGGATTGCCGACTTCAACCTCGACGAACTTTTTTCGACCTGAGCCAAGCTGCTCCGCAACCATCATCGAGTACGCATCCTGGGTGAGAGCGGCCAGGGGGCGCCCGGCTGCCTCGATCTGGTAGGGCGACACACGATGACGGGTGCAAAGGCCATCGGCGCCATCGCTGATAAGCTGCGTTTCGAACTCGACGCCCTGCATCGACCCCTTCGAACGACGGACAGTCGCTACAGCCAACTGACCACCGCCGAGATCCAGAACGATATCGGTTCCTTGCGGGACATCCAGCAGACCTTCGATCATCGCGCCGGTCTTGGACAGGTTGCGCATCACGACCCTGTAACGGCTATCTTCGTGGATCAGACCGATCCGGCGGAAAACGCGCTTGCGGTCCGCGCGATATTTGGCGGGGCCACGCGGTTCGTACTTGAGCTTGCCCTGTTCGAGGCGCTCGAGGAGTTCCTCGTGCGAGATCGCACGCGAAAAAATATACCCCTGGATCAGCGTCGCGCCGCGTTCAGTGACCAGCGCCAGTTCGTCTTCCGCTTCGACACCTTCTGCGACCGTGTCCATCTTCAGCGCTGCTGCGAGGCCCGTGATGGCACTGAGGATAGCGGCGTTGTTGTTACCTTCTTCCGTAGCGCCCCGGACGAAGCTCTGGTCGATCTTGATCTTGTCGAAAGGTGCCGTGCGCAGATAGCTTAGCGAGCTGTAACCGGTACCGAAATCGTCCAGAGCCAGACGAACGCCCAGATCCTTCAGTTCTGCGAACATGCGTTGCGATCGATCAGCATCGCCGAGAAAAACGCTTTCGGTGATTTCGAGTTCGAGCCTGTCGGGTGAAAGCCCGCTATAGTGCAGCGCATTTTTCACCACATGCGCAAAGTCGTCATGCGAAAACTGGATCGCGGAGACATTGACTGCGACACGTAAATCGACCGGCCACTCCTTGGCCTGCCGACACACTTCCCTGAGCGCCCAGTCGCCAATCTCCTTGATGATCCCGATTTCCTCGGCCACCGGGATGAAGACGCCGGGCGATATGCTGCCCCGTTCGGGATGTTCCCACCGCATGAGAGCCTCGCAGGCCTGCACGGTGTGTGTCTTTGCGCAGATCAGTGGCTGATAGTGCATCGACAGTTCGCTATTGGTAATTGCGTCGCGAAGGTCTTCCTCGACCTGCCGACGATGCTTGGCGCCATCCTGCAGATCGCTCGAATAGAATCGATACTGGCCTCGCCCGCCCCCCTTGGCGGCGTAGAGCGCGAGATCGGTGGCCTTGACCAGTTCCTCGGTGTCGAGCCCATCATACGGTGCAATCGCAATGCCGACAGATGTACCGATGATCGCGCGCGCGCCATTGATCGAATAAGGCTGCGAGATCATCTGGATCAGCCTTTGGCCCAATTCACCCAGTGCACCCCGGTCATCGATGTCGGGAAGCATGATCTGGAATTCGTCACCGCCCAGTCGACCGATTTCGCCCTTGTCGCCGACAATACGACCAAGTCTCGCTGCTACCTGCTTCAGCAATTCGTCGCCGGCTGGATGGCCAAGCGTATCGTTGACCTGTTTGAATCGATCGAGATCGAGCATCAAAAGTGCGCAGGAGCGTTTGGAATTCCGGTAGGCCGCCAGCGTTGTCGACAGCCGCTTGGTCATGCGGTGACGATTGGACAGCCCTGTCAGCGAATCATACTGCGCGAGCCGTTCGGCATCGCGCTGGCTTTCACGGCTGCGTGTGATGTCTTTCGCACTCCCGCGGTACCCGGTGAAGCGCTGCGCTTCATCGAACTGCGGCTTGCCGGCGATTTCCCACCACACTTCCTGGCCAGCAACCGCGAGCCTGACGTTCAACTGGCTGATCGAATTTCGTGCACTGAGCAGGAAAGCGAGCGGCCGCTCGGTCCGGTTTGGATCGTCATCCTGCTCGGTCATGAAGAGATCACCGAGGGGTTTTCCGATGGCCTCGCCATCATTCCAGCCAAGCTTGAGAGCGGCATTCTGGGAAAGATAGATCAGGCGACCCTGAGCGTCCGTCGCCCAGAACCAGCCGAGCCCGGCGGCTTCGAAACTGTCGAGAAGTTCAACCCGGCGCGCCGCATCGGATGCGGCAATGGGGCAAAGCGGCGCATCCTCCAGCGCCTCGTCCTCCATTGTTTTGGCCCGCGTCGCCCGCGAGAAGAACCCACCCATCTAAAGCTTACCTCTAACTGAAAAACCCGGAAAGCGGCCCGAAAGCTCCGGGTAACTACTGCATTTACCGGCAATTTCTTTCCAAAGGCATAATCCCGCTGCCAAGCAGTCGGACGGCTTCGACGAACTTGCCATGCGCACGGCAGACGTGCATCTAACGCACTGTCTTGCGGGAGAAGGACATGCGGCACATCGCAATCGTGGGTTCGGGTCCGGCCGGGTACTACACTGCGGAAGCGGCCGTTAAGAAATGGGGCGATGAAGCCCGTATCGATGTCTTCGACATGTTACCCGTTCCCTTCGGGCTGATCCGCACCGGTGTCGCGCCCGATCATCAGTCGATCAAGGGCGTTTCGCGACGTTACGAAAAAACCGCGATCGGCGACACCGTGGGTTTCGTCGGCAATATCGCGATCGGCCGCGATGTCTCGATAGAAGAACTGCAATCATTGTACGATGCGGTCATTCTCGCCACCGGCGCGCCGAAAGATCGCCTGCTGCGCATTGAGGGATCCGATGCCGAGAATGTCATCGGCAGTGCGGCATTTGTCGGGTGGTACAATGGCCATCCCGAATTCGCCAATCTGAACCCCAATCTTTCTGGCCGCCATGCGGTCGTCGTTGGCATGGGCAATGTTGCGCTCGACGTAGCGCGAATATTGTCCAAGACCGAAGACGAATTCGCCGGTTCGGACATCGTCACCCACGCGCTTGATGCACTGAGAAACAGCAGGCTCGAGAGCGTCACCATCCTTGGCCGCCGGGGGCCGCACCAGATCATGATGACCCCCAAGGAACTGGGGGAACTCATGCAGCTGGAGCGGGCCAGTCCACAGGTCGAAAGCGCCGACCTGCCGCCGCTCGAGGACGATGCCGTGCTTGAGCCGGGAATGCGCAAATCGGTGACCCTACTGCGTGAATTTGCCGCCATTCCCCCGAATATTCATGGCGAGAAACCCATCGCCATCGAGTTCGATTTTTTCGCCAGCCCCAAGGCGATCGATGTGATGGACGGCAGAGCGACAGGCGTGGTGGTCGAACGGACCGTGGTCGAGGCGGGCCGTGCAATCGGCACCGGCAAAACCTACCGCATACCGGCAGATATCGTCATAACCTGCATCGGTTATGAGACGTCGCCCATCGAAGGCGTCCCGTTCGACGAACGTGCAGGCCGCTTCGCCAACGATCAGGGCCGCATCCTGCCCGGGCTATATTGCGTCGGCTGGGCCAAGCGGGGGCCCAGCGGGACAATCGGCACGAACCGCCCCGATGGCTATTCCGTCATCGATATCGTCGATGAAGATATCGGGTCGGGACACCGCAGACGGGGGCGCGAGGGTTTTGACGATCTGGCGGCAGAGCGCCGGCTCGATATCGTCACCTTCCGCGACTGGCAAAAGATCGAGGAAGCGGAGATCGCCGCCGCGCGCAACGGGTCGCCGCGGGAGAAATTCGTCGACATCGAAAGCATGATTGCTGCGCGCGGGTTGTGAAGCCTGCTTGCCAAAACCGTAGCCGGCCCGCATGAATTGCCGAAATGCCGACACAAGAGCGGCAGTCAAAAGTGGAGAGAACCGAAAACCATGGCGAAGCTCGAAGATGAAGCTGCCCAGTCGACCAGCGCGCTCGGGCCCCTTGTCGGCCTGACACGCGAAGACATTTTCGGTGCGGTCGCGGTCATGTTACGCGAAACGGCTTCGGACCCGCAGCGTCTGATGAAGCACAGCCGGACGATGGGCGAGGACATGATCAAGATCATGACCGGCAAGAGCGATCTCGCCCCCAATCCGAAGGACAAGCGCTTTCAGGACCCGGCCTGGCAATACAACCCATTCATGCGCGCCGGAATGCAATATTACCTCGCCGTGCAAAAGGGCGCATCGCACTGGCTCGAAGATCTTGAGCTGGACGAGCTGGAGCGGGATCGTGCGCGCTTCGTTTCGAATATCATCATCGACAGTCTTGCCCCAACCAATACGCTGATCGGCAATCCTTCCGCCCAGAAAATGGCTATCACCAGCGGCGGCCTGTCGCTGATCAAGGGGCTGAAGAACGCCTATGACGACATGGTCTACAACAAGGGCATGGTCAGCCAGGTCGACAAGAAACCCTTCAAGCTTGGCGAAAACGTCGCCACGTCCAAGGGCTCCGTAGTCCTGCGCACGGAGATGATGGAGCTGATCCAGTACACCCCGACGACGGACGAGGTTTACGAGATCCCCCAGCTCACCATCCCGCCGCAGATCAACAAGATGTACATCAACGATCTGTCGCCGGAAAAATCGGTGGTGAAATACCAGCTCGACAACGGCATCCAGACCTTCGTCATAAGCTGGAAGAACCCGACGAAGGATCAAGGCCATTGGGACATGGCCGATTACGTCAATTCCTGTCGGGAGGCGCTGGAAGCGGTTGCCAAGATCACCGGCAGCAAGAAGGTCAACGTTTCCGCCGGGTGCTCCGGCGGTCAGACCGCTACCATGCTGGCCAGCAAGATGGCGTCCGACAAGGACGAACTGCTCGGCGCGCTCACACTGATGGTCTGTGTTCTCCACCCCAAGCAGAACGATATCGAGGCCGGTTCGCTGGTCAGCGAGAACGGTCTTGCCCTCGCCAAACACCGCGCTGCGAAGAAGGGCGTCATCAAGGGGGACGACCTCGCCCGCGGCTTCGCCTGGCTGCGCCCGAACGATCTGATCTGGAACTACGTCATCAACAATTACCTGCTCGGACAGGACCCGCCCGCTTTCGATGTGCTGTTCTGGAATGCCGATGCGACCAATCTTTCGGGCGCGTTGATGGGCGATTTCCTGACGGTGTTCGAAACACTGGCCTTCACGAAGAAGGGCGAGGTCGAGATGGTCGATCACAAGATCGATCTGTCGAAGGTCACGAGCGATCTTTTCATCCTCGGCGGCGTCACCGATCATATCACTCCGTGGAAGGCGACATACCGGTCCACCCAGCTGTTCGGGTCGAAGGACGTGACCTACGTTCTCAGCCATTCCGGCCACATGCAGGCCATTTTGAACCCTCCGGGAAATCCGAAGGCGAAATATTACATTCAGGGCGATGGCGAAAAGAAGCTCCCCGCCACGGCCGATGAATGGCTGAAGGGAACCGAAGAGGTCGCCGGTAGCTGGTGGCCTTACTGGATAGACTGGGTTCAGACGCGTTCCGGCAAGAAGAAGAAAGCCCCTGCCAAGCTCGGGACCAAGCAATACGCCCCCCTGGACCCGGCGCCCGGCCAGTACGTCTTGGAATCCTGCTGACAGGCAGTCTTGAAGGATCATTGAGTGACCGCATCGAAGAACGAACCCATGACCGCCACTATCGAAATGATGGAGGCTGGCGGGCGGACCCTGCGCGTGGCGACCTGGCGGCTGGACGACGACCTTGATCATCCCCCGATTCTGTTCTTCAATGGTATCGGCGCGAATATCGAAGCAGTCGCCCCGCTGGCCGAAAAGCTGACCGAACGCGCCTTCGTGATGTTCGACATGCCGGGAACGGGCGAAAGCCCCGATCCCGCGCTGCCGTATAATCCTTTCACGATGAGCTGGACGGCCAGGCAGGTTCTGGATCAGCTCGCGATCGCCGAAGTCGATGTGATGGGTGTTTCGTGGGGCGGTGCCATGGCCCAGCACTTTGCGCTTCAATATCCCAAGCGGACCCACAGACTGGTTCTGGCCGCCACGACGGCAGGGATGCTGATGGTGCCGGGCAATCCCGCCGCGCTGACCAAGATGGCCAATCCGCGCCGCTACATCGATCCCAAGTATATGAACGAGCATTTCCAGACGCTCTACGGCGGCATCGATCCCGACGGCGGGGTAAACC
>CESL01155266.1_pt1 | contig 19791 bp, 17 predicted proteins | sample 531221 | NCBI WGS metagenome assembly CESL01 (sample SAMEA2622197, study PRJEB7988) | marine metagenome | biome: marine biome (ENVO:00000447); feature: mesopelagic zone (ENVO:00000213) & marine oxygen minimum zone (ENVO:01000065); material: "saline water (ENVO:00002010), including plankton...
ATAAACACATGCTGACTATCATAATAGGTTTTATAACCTGTTTTGTTATATTTTACTTCTACAAGCCAGTCATTTTTACCATCTGGATCGATATCCAAAACTTCATGATCTAACAGTATGGGGACTTTATATTCTTCTTCTAGGATTCTAAAAAATTGTTCGGTTAAATTCCCAAAATTAACTCCTGTTCCCAATTCCATTCTTGTCGCAGCCATAGCTTCGCTGGGGTTGCGATCTTTCATAATCAACGGAAACCAATTTTCGAGTTCGTCAGGTTTTTCAGAAAATTTCATTGCTGAAAACATAAAGCTTTTAGTCATTTCAGCATGTCTCTTTTTAAGAAAATCAACATTATCTTGTCCTGTGACCCAACTATGATGGGGTAGGGAATGAATAAAACTTTTCGGATTTTTCAACATGTTATTTTCTAACAAATACGACCAGAACTGTTTTGATTGCTCGTATTGCTTAAATATTTGCTTTGCTTTGGATATATCAATACTACCATCTTTTTGCTGCGGTGTGTAATTGAGTTCGCAAAAAGCAGAATGTCCGGTACCAGAATTATTCCAGGCCTCTGTACTTTCCTGGGCTACTTTTTTAAGACGTTCAAAAATAATAATATTGGCATCAGGATCGATAATTTTAGTCATGAGTGCTAAAGTAGCACTCATAATACCACCGCCTACACAAATTAAATCGTATTTATCTTTAGGATTGGGTTTTGAAATCATATACACCTTTTTCCCAAAGTTAATAAAAGCACTTTTATCCTGTACTAAGTTTCTCTTAAAGATTGGTAGTGAAAATCATATGGTTATATAACAAAAAAGCCGCTAGATGCGGCTTTTGATTTTTAGTTTGTTAGAAGGATTAAGAATTGTTCTCTTCGTTATCGGCTTCTATTTTTTCTTCTAATTTTTCTTCCTTTCGTCGTTCTTTAAGAAAGCGCTTTAGCTGTTTTCCGTATTTTGATTTCTGCACGTCCTTTTCTAAGGAATTATAGATCGTATCCAGATATTTAATATTTGCATCAAACACTTCAGATAAGGCTAAATAAGGAGCCAGTTCCAGGTTTTTATTATTTAAGGCAAAGTTTACCGTATAAAGGTATTTTCGTTTTAAAAGACGCTCATAGCGATTATCTAATTCAATCAGTTTTTCTTCGTCTTCAGCTTTTTGCGCTTCAAAATTTTCTTTGATTATATCAAGATTACTATCGTTAAAACGACTCATCATTTTACGATATTCCACTAGCTTTTCCTGGTTTTTAGAGCCGGTTATTTTTGCATCCGACTCAAATTTTTCCAAAGAGGTATTAATTTTTGTTTCTCCTTCATCAGCAAAGAAATCCAGACGATCATCAAATTCAGAATTATCAACTTTGTTCAAATACAAATACATTATCTGTGGGCTATCAATATTCGCCTGTAAAAGGAAATTAGAATCACCGTTTATAGTTACAGAATCCACGTTTACTAAAGATGTATCTTCTATCATCTGAAGATAAAGCGTACCTTTTTTAAGTCCTTTGATGTTCCCGGAAACTTTTAGATTGGTTTCTTTTTGTGAACAGGCAATAATGGAAAGAACTGTAAGTAAAAGTAAGCTAATTTTTTTCATTGTGTTGTATAGGTTTTTAAGCAGCGCAAATATCTTATAATTTTCTATTTTTCTAATCAAATTTGAAGATTTAAAATTTGGAATTCTTTAATTAATATAGTTAACAATACTGAGTTTTGGTTTTTCTGAAATTTACTTGATCATCGAGATTTAAAGCTCTATTTCTTTTCATATAGCTATCTTGATGCTTCAAAAAAATTTAATAAATGCTCCCATTGGCTGGCCCTAAGATAGTTTACTTTGGATATTTATTTAACTTCCTGAGGCAAGTTGCATTAAAATAGTACATAATATCGCGCCGTAGGTTCCTACTACATAACCAAATACCGCTAATAATACACCAACCGTAGCTAATGAAGGATGAAAAGCAGCAGCAACCACAGGTGCTGATGCGGCACCACCAACGTTAGCCTGGCTTCCCACGGCAAGGAAAAAATATGGAGCTTTTATAAGTTTTGCGGTTACCAATAAAATGATCACATGGATTGTCATCCAAACCAGGCCAATTGCTATTAATCCCGGATTGTCGAATACAGCCCCTAAATCCATTTTCATTCCTATAGTAGCTACCAGAATATAAATGAAAATACTTCCTATTTTACTAGCTCCGGCACCTTCGTATTGCTTGAATTTTGTAAAAGAAAGCAGGATACCTATAGCCGTAGCAATGGTGATCATCCAGAAAAACTCTGAAGAAAATGAAGCAAGGGAACTTTTTTTATCCTGGAAGACATCAAAAGTGCTTACCAGAAAACTTGAAATTTCATCGGCCCCAAAATGCGCAATTCCCACAGCACCAAATGCCAAAGCAAGTATGATCATAAAATCGGCCAGGCTGGGAATACGTTTTACACTTTCTGAATAGGCTGAAACTTTATTCTTTAATTGTGTTATCGCCGAGTTATCTGCCTGAAGCCATTTATCGATACGGTCACTTTTTCCAACCCCTAATAGAACGATAGCCATCCAAAGATTAGCTACCACAATATCTACCAAAACCATCCCTCCATATTTTTCGGGATTATACCGATAAATTTCCAGCATGGCTGCCTGATTGGCACCACCGCCAATCCAACTACCGGCAAGGGTAGACAAACCACGCCAGGTCGCATCGAAGCCTGCGCCTCCAACAGTATCTGGAGAAACAGCAGAAATTAGTAAAATCGCGATCGGTCCACCAATAATAATTCCGATTGTAGCCGCAAAAAACATGATTAGAGCTTTTGGACCTAAATTAAAAATTGCTTTTAAATCGATACTTAAAGTCATTAGAACCAAAGAGGCGGGTAACAAATATCTGCTAGCTACAAAGTACAGGTTAGAAACCGAAGAATCAATTAGACCTGCGGAATTGAGAATTGCCGGAATTAAATAACACATTAATACACCGGGAACGATTTTATAAAATTTCGCCCAAAATCCTGTTTTGATCGACGAGGTATAAAAGACAAAACCAAGGGAAATCATTAGCAGTCCAAAGACTACTGCATCGTTTGTAAAAACCGGCATTTCTTCCATAGAATTAGATTTGCAAGCAAAATACAAATTATATTCTACCTGCCTAATTTTAGTTTTGTATTGAATTTATAATGAAAATAATTTTTGGAGACTTTGCGCAACACCATCTTCTTTGGCATTGGCAGTAACTGCTGTAGAAACATCCAGGACTTCCTGGCGAGCATTCGCCACGGCAATGCCCATACCAACGCCTCCAATCATTTCTACATCATTATAATTATCGCCAAAAGCAATAGTATCTTCTTTAGAAATATTAAAATGGTGTGCTAACAAATATTCAATTGCAGAGAATTTTGAAATTTTCTTATTGGCGATTTCAAGGTAGTTTTTATTAGAACGGTAAAAATGAAGTTCATCATTATAATTTTTGGATAAAAATTCACTGATCTCGTCAATTTTTTCCGGTTCGCCCATCGCCATAATTTTATGCGGTGCTTTATGTTCTGTAGTCCATTTTTCAATCACTTCAGCATTCGACTTTATTTGTGGACTTACCTTGGTATTATTTTCTTCACGTTGGGCCCAAAAATCTGTTTGCGGTACATACCATTCATTGTTATAATATAAACTTAAATGAACATTTAGATTATTTTCAGTATTGAATTGGTGGATTGCTTTTAACATATCCATGGGGATTTCTACAGAACTAATAGGTTGGTCGTTTACTAAAACCAGCCCGCCGTTATAAGCGATTATAGGTGATTCTCTAATATCCAGTTCTTCCTGAAGGTGATACATGGCATCTGGCATTCTTGCCGAAATTAATACTACAGGGACTTGTTTTTTTATTTCTTTTATTGTTTGGATGGTAAGCGGAGAAAGTTCTCTTTCTTTGTTTAAAAGTGTGCCGTCGATGTCTGAAAAGACAATTTTATACTTCATTAGTTTTCTTTGTTTTTATTTTTAGGATGTCTACTTGCTTCTTTTAAACATTTACTTAGCATCCACTCAATCTGCCCATTAGTGCTTCGAAATTCATCTGAAGCCCATTTCTCAACAGCTTTTAGCATGTCTTCATCTACCCGTAATGCAAATGCTTTTTTCTTGCTCATATTCTATAATTCCTGGATGAATTTTGTTAATGCAGGAACCAAATCTGGATGCAAAACTAATTCTCCCTCTTCATTTTTCCTCGTTTCAGTATCATATTTTAAAATATGGGTCATGTTTTCCAAAAGTAATAATTCGGCATTACTTACCATAGCTTTTAATTCTTCCGCATCTTTAGGGCTTATTTGCATATCTTTAGTTCCTGTTACAATTAAAATGGGAATATCCAGTTTTTGGATTTCTTCTTTAGGATCGTATTGATCCCAGGATTTTAAAAATTGCAAGAAGGATGGTCTAAATATACCTGTTAAAAAAGGCTCTATTTGTTTTATGGTATCGGTCTCTCGTAGCTCCTTAAATTTTGCTCTTGTAGTGTTAGCCAGTTCGGGTGATTTTTTGCTAAGTTGTGCTGCGATTTTTTCGCTTATTTTATTTGCAGGCCCTGCAATAGAAATAAATCCTGAAGCACGATCTTTAGCCGCAATCATTCCCACTAAAGAACCCTGGCTATGGCCAATAACCACTATCTTTTTATAATTTAATGAATTTTTTAAATAGTTTACTGCGGTAATGGCATCTTCAATAAAATCATCAAACGAAAGATTGGCTGTCGTTAATTGGAGCTCTTTTAATCTTAAGAGTCTTCTATCGTACCTAAAACTGGCAATGTTATTTTTAGCTAAACCATGCGCCAGCATTTCTAAACAATGGTTATTAAAGGCAGGACTATTCCCGTCACGATCTGCTGGGCCAGACCCTGGAATAATTACTGCGGCAATATCAGTTTCTTCAGTAGAAATGCATAAGGTTCCGTGAACATATTTATTGATCTCTATATCTTTATCTTCAAACTGAGCAAAACAAAAATTGATACTGAAAATTGATAATATGAAAACAAATTTTTTCATTCCTGAGTATTAAAATATCTATTAATTACGCGATCTGCGTTTTTTAATTGCTGAGTTCCAACAAGAAAGTATTTCCCATCTTTGGTTTTTAACTGAATTCCCTTATCGCCTTTTACATTATAAGCTTTGTGCTTTCTAAAAACCCGAATTCCCCAGCCACCAAATTCGCTAAATGCATTGTATTTTCTGGTATGGGCAGTTTCCAGATCTTTCCAGCTAAATGCTTTTTTAGTAAAGCTAAAAGGGCTAAACCAAACCTGAATTCCAAATTTGTCGATTCTCGTATGCAGTTTTACAAAGAGAATGCCAACACATACCAATAAACCAACAATAGGTCCAATCAGTTTACCTATTGATAAGTTTTCTGAAAAGTCTTCAATAGAAAGCAGTCTTAGAAGAATACCAATCCCCGAAATTAAACATATTAGGATAAGCCACCACTGTGTAAATCGTTGCTCTTCTTTAAATACTCGCATAAATTAAATTAGTGATTTAGCGTTCCGGCATTTACCACGGGCGAAGCATCTTTGTCACCGCAAAGAATGACCATTAAATTACTTACCATTGCTGCACGGCGTTCTTCATCTAAATGCACGATTTCTTTTTTTCCTAATTCATCTAAAGCCATTTCAACCATACTAACTGCTCCTTCAACAATTTTATGACGGGCAGCAACAATAGCCGTTGCCTGCTGTCTTTTAAGCATGGCGCTAGCGATCTCATTGGCATAGGCCAAATAACCAATACGTGCCTCTAGTACTTCTATCCCGGCAATTTCAAGGCGCTCTTCCAATTCTTTTTCCAAAGCATCGCTTACTTCGTTCATACTGCTTCTAAGCGTGATATCTTCATCTAAGCCTTCGTCGGCAAAATTGTCGTATGGATACATACTTGCCAGTTTTCTAACGGCAGCATCGGTTTGTACTATCACAAAATTTTCAAAATTGTCAACATCAAAAGAAGCTCTGTACGTATCCCTAACACGCCAAACCAGAATGGTGCTTATCATCACAGGATTTCCAAGTTTATCGTTGACTTTTAATCGCTCACTATCAAAGTTTCTGGCGCGTAAGGAAATTTTCTTTTTAGTATAAAAAGGGTTCGTCCAAAATAGTCCGTTTTTTTTCACAGTTCCGCGATAGTCTCCAAATAAAAGGAGGACACGGGATTCATTAGGGTTTACCAGGATAAAACCCGGGGCAAGAAAAATCGCCAGTACGATTCCAAGAATAAACCAGGTAGTTTTTAATGCTATAAGCCCAAAAATGCTTCCGAAGAATAATATGATAAAAATGAATAGCATAAAATACCCATTTGAGGGTGATGAAGATTTTTCCTGTGTCATAATTAGTGATTTTAATTGATATTAAATTGATATCATAAATATATTGAATTGAATATAAATGGAGTCGATGTTTAACATTTAATTTACCTGAGCTTGGTTATATTTGCCCTAAAATTTATCTGGAATGAAAAGAATATTGATTGTATTTGTGGCACTATTTATAAGTCAAATAAATTTTGCAAAAGATAATGAATGGGGAAAAACGGGACATCGAACTACTGGGGAAATTGCACAGGCACATCTTTCTAGAAGAGCACAAAAAGCTATTAATAAATTATTAAATGGTCATAGTTTGGCGTTTGTAGCAAATCATGGTGACGATATAAAAAGTGATCCTGCTTATAGAAAATACAGTTCATGGCATTATGTGAATATAGATCCGGAGGCTACTGCATATGATCCAGAAACCGCTAGTGAAGATGGTGACCTCATAATGGGAATTAGAAAGTGTATAGCCGTTTTAAAGGATAAAAATTCCAGCAAAGAGGACAAGCAGTTTCATTTAAAAATGCTGGTTCATTTTGTAGGTGACCTTCATCAGCCGTTTCACGTAGGGCACGCTTCAGATTTGGGTGGAAACCGAATAGATGTAAAATGGTTTGGAAAAAAGACCAATATCCATAGCGTTTGGGATAGTAAGATGATCGATTCTTACCAGATGAGCTATACCGAACTTGCTGAAAATAGGGATGAATTAAGCAAGATTCAGGTAAAAGCGATTCAGGACGGTGACGTATTGGATTGGGTTTATGAAAGCAGGGATTTAGCTGAGCAGCTATATAAATCTGTAGAAGAGGATGATGATCTTAGCTACGCGTATATGTATGAATGGTTTCCTACCGTAAGACTGCAATTGCAAAAAGGGGGGATTCGTTTAGCTAAAATTCTAAATGAGATTTATTAAGTTGCAAAAAACTTTACTATTAATATCTGCCGAACTTTTACTTAGGTTCCTTAACCTATAATTTGCCTAAAAGTGAGGTTGATCCTTGGGGTAACCTGTTTTTTTGTTTTAGGAAGTTGATGTTTCCAAAAATGCTGGGTTTCTCCTGCCATAATTAATAAACTACCAGGAGCTAAGACAAGTTTTTGTTTTAGCTCCTTTTTTGTTTTATGCTGAAGATGAAACATACGCGCTCCACCTAAGCTTATAGAAGCGATTACAGGGTTTATACCTAATTCTTTTTCATCATCGCTATGCCACCCCATACTATCCTGCCCATCGCGGTATAAATTGGCCAGACAAACGTTAAATCTGTTATTTGTAAAGTTTTCGAGCTGCTCTCTCAATAATTGAAGAATTTCAGGGAATGGATCGGGATTCATTGTAATATTAGAGTAGGTATATGATTTTTCTCCAAAAAGATGTGTTAAGCGTGGTTGCATCATTTCTTTTCCAAATATTTTAATTGGTTCCTGAATCCAGTTAGTTTGAGAGTGAAGTGTGTGAAAGACTTTCTCTGCAATATCAGGTTGTAAGAAGTTAGGTTTGTAAATTAAATTTGCTTGTGGCAGCGTAAATTCTTCTTTCATTTTAATATTTCAAATAAAACCATGCCCACCAAATTAACAAAAACTGTAGCGGAATTCGAAGTATTAAAATCCATTTTGGTAAACCAGCACCGGCTTCAGGAGAAGAAAGCATATAAAAATGGACACTAAAAAAGACCAATAACATGGCAATGATCCCGTAAATTGCATAATCTTTCGTTAGCGCAAAACAAACGGCTATTCCCAAAATGATTTCTGCAACGCCGCTTAAATAAACCATGTTAAGATGGTAGGGGATATAAGGCGGCATTATTTTCATGTACATTTTTGGTTTAATAAAATGATTTATCCCTGCGATGGTATACATGATGCCCATTAAATAAAGATGCCATGGATATTGCATGATATAATTTTTTTAAGGAAGATAACCTTATTGACTCTAATATTAATATTTTTGAAACTTATTTTAGACGGTTTAGTACTTTTTTTGTTTAATTAGCTTAAATAAATTAATTTTCTCTGCTGGACATTGCTAACTATTTTCTGTGAGCTTGATACAAAATCTTTTTTTCTCTTCACTTCTTTTTATTTTTATTGTTAAGCCATTAAGTGCTCAAGATAAAAAGGTTAGTAAAGATAGCCTGGAAAGCCTGTTTAATAATTCTATTACTTTATTTAACGATTATAACTACCATGAAGGTATCCAGACTTCTATGCGTTTAATTGAACTGGCAGAGTTAGTAGAAAGTAATTATTTTTTGTATCACGGCCATAATAACCTTGGGGTAGCTTACGAGGAGCTGGGCGATACAATGCGGGCAAAAACGCATTATGAAAGATCTCTAGTTTTTGCCAAAGCTACGCAAAACGATACCCTTATTATGTGGTCTTACAATAATATGGGAAATATTTTTTCAGAACGTAACGAAGATTATCAAAAGGGAATTTATAATTATAAAAAGGTAATCGATCTTGCCAAAAAACTGAACAATCAAGAAGAGCTTGTAGCGCCTTATATCAATATTGCCTGGACTTATCTTGATAAAAATCGAGTGCCAATCGCAAAACCATATTTAGACAGTGCGAAAGGAGTTTTAAAACGTGTGCATGGTAGTTATCTGGATGCAGAGTTAGATATGTTATACGGAAGGTATTTTTTGGAATCAAATCAATTGGATTCTGCTAAAGTGTATTTTGAAAGATCAACAAAAATCGTAGATGAGGATAGCCTAATTTACGAGGGAGCTGAAACTTATAAATGGTATGCCGAATTGCTTTTTAGAAAAGGTGAATTTAAAGCAGCCTTTAAAGCCCTTAAAAGGCAACATGCATATGAGTCTGAAATTTTTGATCATACTAATACAGCCCAAATTCAGGCTGCAAATACCAGATTTGATATAAACGAGTACCAGAAAAATTTAGAACTGGCCAAACAGCAAAAAAACTATCAGGAAAAAATTATAGCCAAATCTAACGAAAAGCTCATTCTGCTAATTGTAGCTGCGATCATACTATTTATCATCTTAATTTTTCTAAACCGTATTAACAGCTCTCGTAAAATATTGATTACAGAATTACAGGAAAAAAATAAGGAGCTGAGAAAGTCGAAAGAGGAAACAGAGCGACTGTCTAATTTAAAAACACAATTTTTCTCTACGGTTAGTCACGAATTAAGGACACCACTCTACGGAGTAATAGGGTTAACTTCTTTGTTGCTCGATGATAAGGGGTTAAAGGAGCACCAAAAGGATTTAAAATCTCTGAAATTTTCAGCAGATTATTTATTGGCATTAATCAATGATGTACTTCAGATCAATAAGATGGAAGCTAAAGAAGTCAAGTTAGAGTCAGTTTCTTTTAATTTTAGAGAATTGCTGCAAAGCATTATGCAAACGCTGGAATTTACCAGGCTTCAGAATAAAAATAAGATTCATCTTGAAATTGATCAAAATATCCCGCAATTTTTGTTGGGAGATTCTGTTAGGTTTTCTCAGATTATGGTAAACCTTGTAGGAAATGCATTAAAATTTACTGAGCGTGGCAATATCTGGATTCGTGCAACCGTGATCGATACTACAGAAGCGGCTTATAATATTAAAATTGAGGTTGAAGATGATGGCATAGGAATTCCATTAAGCAAGCAAAAGGAAATCTTTGAAGAGTTCTCACAACTAAAACCTTCTAATTATAATTATCAGGGAACAGGATTAGGTTTACCGATTGTAAAGAAAATGCTGAAATTATTCGAGTCGGATATTCACCTACGAAGTGAAGAGCATCAGGGTTCTTGTTTTAGTTTTGTGCTTAACTTTAAAAAAGATCAGGAAAAGGCTGGGATGCCGGTTACCAAAATTAAAGATCTAAAAGAGGACATTACCGATAATTGGCATTTAAAATCAAAACATCGTATTTTAATTGTTGATGATAACCGGATTAACCAGGTGGTAACCAAACGAATTTTAGAGCAAAAAAAATTTGTTTGTGAAATTGCTCAAGATGGATATGAGGCTATTAAAAAAGTAAAGGAAGCTACTTTCGATTTAGTATTAATGGATGTAAATATGCCAGGTATAACCGGAATGGAAGCCACCCAAAAGATTAGAAATTTTAATAAAGTCATTCCAATCGTTGCACTAACCGCTGTTGAGGTAGAGGAGATTAGAGAAAAAATACATAGCGCGGGGATGAATGATATTATCGTAAAACCTTATGACGTACAACAATTTTACCGGGTAATTTATAGGAATATCCTACCGGTAACCTCCTAATAGTATATACTGGTTTGCTTTAATTGATTAAAAGCATTAAAGATTTAATAGCGGTTTTTTAAATCTTTATTGCTGCTTACTTACTTCTTTATCTCACTAGCTTTTTGCCTTGCTTTAAAAAAGTTAGAATCAGTATTGATAAACTCAATATTCGATATTTTTGCTTCTCCTATTTCGTCTTCAATTCCGTTTTCTTTGGACCAGTTATGGAAGGTCCATTTTGTCGCAAAAGGAACCCCATCTACCATTTTATAATCATGATATTTTATCGCGTGAGGATTAGCTTCTGCTGTTTGTACTTCTTTGTTAAGGGTTACGATATAAGCGGCAGCGGCGAGTTTTTGATCTTCAGATTGATAAATAATATACCAGTCGTCTGGAGCGTCTCCTATGTCATTTCCAAAAGTTAGTCGGGCAGATGTTACTTTTGTACTATCCAAAATGCGCTGTTCTGGCATTTCCCATTGGGTACCATTATCGGTGAGTTTAAAAGGTAGGGCAAAGAAATATTGCCAGGTAAACATATCGAATCTTGCTCCGTCATAATTTTGGCTGGCAGGATATATCCAGGCTTTGTCTCCGTCGAAGCTTAAGAAGGTACTATCCTTCTTTTCAATTTTAATTTTTCCGGAATTGGTTAAGGTTGTAATTTTAGCGTTTAATCGTTCTTTCCCGCCAAATTGTAAAATAATATCAAATTGAACTGCTTTATGTTCTAAAAAATTTGCTTTATGATGTGCTTTTTCTATATCGGTAGGAAATTGCATTACTGGGGAAGTAGCACCTTTGCCAATGCCACCATCAGGTTCAGTCATTATTTTTTCTTCGGGCGTCATTTTTTCAGGTTTATCTTTACAAGCATAAATTAGTACGATAGCAGAAAGTAGGAGTAGCTTTTTCATTTTCATATTTTGTTTTTAGTAGGAATCTCTGATTAAAACTTTCAATATAAAATATTCAATTAAAAAAAAGCGTCATTCGATTTTAGAATGACGCTTTTATAAATGTAAATAATATTAAAACTATTTTACCATCTCAAAACTACGCTTAATGAATGCTGTTAATTCTTCACCTTTAAGCAGGTTTTGTGAAAGCCTGGCAAGGTCTAAAGATTGTTTTATCAAACGTTGTTGTGTTTCCTCTTCTGCACTTAAAATTTCAGATGTAAGTGGGTGATTGGTATTTACTACAAGATTATACATCTCTGGCATATTGCCCATTCCAAACATGCCGCCACCACCGGTTTGCTGCATTTCTTTCATTCTTCGCATAAACTCCGGCTGTGTGATCATAAGCGGAGCGGCATTACTATCCATCGCTTCCATCTGGATGGTATATTTTTCTTTTGGGACTACTTTTTCGAAGTCACCTTTTAATTTCTCTTTTTCATCGTCTGATAATTTAGAGATTTTCTCTTCATCTGTTTTGATCAGATTGTCTACATGGTCTGAATCGACTCTGGTAAAAGTTATTTTCTCTTCAGATGATTCTAATTTTTGTAGCAGGTGAGAAATAATAGGAGAATCTAAAAGTATTACTTTATAACCTTTATCTTTAGCAGCTTCAATATAACTGTGCTGTTCATTTTGATTAGAAGCATAAAGAATTACCAGATTACCATCTTTATCGGTCTGATTATCTTTTATCGCTTCTTTTAACTCTTCAAAGGTGTAATATTCGTTATCAATGGTTGGGTATAAAGCAAACTTCTGCGCTTTCTCGTAAAACTTATCTTCGGTTAGCATACCATATTCGATAACTACTTTGATATCATTCCATTTTTCCTGAAAATCTTCACGATTATTATTGAAAAGCGCTTTTAGTTTATCAGCAACTTTTCTGGTGATATAACTTGAGATCTTTTTTACTGCCCCATCTGCCTGAAGATAAGATCTGGAAACATTTAATGGGATATCTGGAGAATCAATAACCCCACGTAACATGGTTAAAAATTCAGGAACAATACCTTCTACATTATCAGTAACAAAAACCTGGTTTTGATATAACTGAATTTTATCACGCTGCATGTTCATATCCTGAGACATCTTTGGGAAATAAAGAATCCCGGTAAGATTAAAAGGATAATCTACATTTAAGTGAATATGGAATAAAGGCTCCTCAAACTGCATTGGGTACAGTTCACGATAAAAATCTTTATAATCTTTATCTTCCAGATCGGTTGGTTGTTTGGTCCATGCAGGATCCGGATTATTGATGATGTTGTCTACCGTTTTGGTTTCTGGCTTTGCATCTTCAGGAGCATCGTCTGGAAGTGGAAGGGTTTCTTCCCTGGTTCCAAATCGAATTGGGATTGGCATAAATTTATTATACTTCACCAATAATTCTTCAATTCGGTTTTCTTCTAAAAACTCCTCATCATCTTCATTTATGTGCAGAATAATTTCTGTACCGCGATCCTGCTTATCAGCATCTTCCAGCGTAAACTCTGTTGTTCCAGAACAGGTCCAATGAGCTGCTGGCTCATCTTTGTAAGATTTGGTGATGATTTCAACTTTATGAGCTACCATAAAAGCGGAATAGAAGCCAAGACCAAAATGACCAATAATTCCACTGTCTTTAGCAGAATCTTTATACTTGTCAAGAAATTCTTCAGCGCCAGAGAAAGCTACTTCGTTAATGTACTTTTCAACTTCCTCTTTCGTCATCCCGATACCTTGATCGATCACATGTATTTTTTTATTCTCTTTATCCACTTTGATGTCGATTACAGGATTTCCGTATTCCACATCGGTTTCACCAATATTGGTAAGGTGCTTTAGTTTTAGAGTTGCATCGGTAGCGTTAGAAATTAACTCTCTTAGGAAAATTTCGTGATCGCTGTAAAGGAATTTTTTAATCAGCGGGAAAATGTTGTCTACAGATACATTAATCTTTCCAGTTGCCATATATTTTTAGTTTTTATTATCAATTTCGGTTTTTAGTAACCAAAAAAAATACCATTACAGTTTTGCTGTCATCTTGGCATAAGACTTGTAATTAATTCAATGATTATGCGTCTAATTATTTGAATGTCAAAAATTAGACATGTTGAATTTTTAACAAACATTTTGTTTAACTAAATAACATATAAGTTAAACAATACTTATATTTGGAAAAGAGAAAAAGAAATTATGGCGACGACAAAGAAAGCAACTACTGCAAATAAGAAGTTAAATTCAGATCGATTGATAAGTCTTTATATGGATTATGTGCTGGAAAATGAACATGCCCCTAAGACAGTTTATAAATTTTGTAAGGAGAATAAACTTCAGGAAGAAGAATTCTATAACTTTTACGGAAGTTTTGAAGGCTTAGAGAAAGGAATTTGGGAGAAGTTTTATCTAAATACTGTGAATGTAATTGAGAAAAGCCCGGAATACCCAGGTTTTACTAACCGGGAAAAAATGCTCACTTTTTATTATACTTTTTTTGAAGTGTTAACTGCTAATAGAAGTTATGTTTTATTCACATTGAAAAAAGATCCAACCCCAATTAAGAACCTGGAACAGTTAAAAGGTTTACGTAAAAATGTAAAGCATTTTTCAAAGGGACTGGTTGCGGAAGGAAATAAGGATAAGACCCTGAAATTTCTACAGCAACCTGAAGAGATTTTCTCTGAAGCTGCCTGGATCCAATTGTTATTCTTATTAAAATTTTGGATGGATGATAACTCTGCACAATTTGAAAGTACAGATGTAGCGATCGAAAAATCAGTAAATACAGTATTCGATGTTTTTGATAATACACCATTAGAACGTGTTGTTGATTTCGGAAAATTTCTTTACAAACAGAAAATGGCTAAATGATCTGTTGTCAAAATTGCTATGAAAAAGGCCGAAAGGCGATAAAAAAGAATTAGATGAAATCAATCGATAAAATTCCTACCGGCAAAATTGGCCGAACCAGTAAATTGGTGCAAACCGGAGCTAAAATTGGAGGGAATTATTTAAAGTATTATAGTAAAAAAGCTTTTAATAAAGAGCTTACACGTGATGATTTGGATCGTGATAATGCCAATGATATCTACGATGGTCTAAAAAGTTTAAAAGGTAGTGCGCTTAAAGTTGCTCAAATGCTTTCGATGGAGAAAAGTTTGTTGCCCAGTGCTTATGTAGAGAAGTTTAGTTTAGCACAATTTAGCGTACCGCCATTATCGGCTCCATTAGTACGTAAAACTTTTAAGAAGTATAATGGGAATTATCCTGAGGACTTATACGACGAATTTACCTCGCAATCTGTCAACGCTGCGAGTATTGGGCAGGTGCACCGGGCAATAAAAGATGGGAAAAAACTTGCTGTGAAAATTCAATATCCCGGGGTGGCTGATAGTATAAGTTCAGACTTAGCCATGGTGAAACCCATTGCCATAAGGATGTTTAATTTACAAGGTAAAGATTCAGAAAAGTATTTTAAGGAGGTAGAAGGGAAGCTCTTAGAAGAAACCGATTATGTGTTGGAAATAAAGCAGAGTAAAGCAATTTCAGAAGCATGTAAGCATATTCCTAATCTTAAGTTTCCGCAGTATTATGAAGAATTGTCCAGCGAACGAATTATTACGATGGACTGGATGGATGGTCAGCATCTAAGTGAATTTGTAAAAGACAATAAAGATCAGGAAAAAGCGAATAAGGTTGGGCAGGCATTGTGGGATTTTTATATGTTCCAGATGCATGGATTAAAAGAAGTGCATGCCGATCCTCATCCGGGTAATTTTTTAGTAGATAAGGCGGGAAATTTAATTGCGATCGATTTTGGGTGTATTAAAAAAGTTCCAGACGATTTCTACGTACCTTATTTTGAATTAGCGAAAAAAGAAAATATAGACAACCCTGAGTTCTTTAACGAAAAGTTATACGAACTCGAAATTTTAAGGGAAGATGATACTGAAAATGAGATTAAGTATTTTTCAGAATTATTCCATCAGATGTTGAGTCTTTTTACCAGTCCGTTTCACTCTGAAACTTTCGATTTTTCAGATAGAGGATTTTGGGATGCTATTACTAAATTGAGTGAAAAATACAGTAAGGATGAGGAACTAAGAAAGATGAACGGAAATCGCGGAAGTAAGCATTTCCTTTATATCAACAGGACATTCTTTGGTCTTTATAATTTATTACATGATCTGGAAGCTAAGGTAGAAATTAATAGATTTCGAGATTACTTGTAGGTTAATATTTTGATTTATTGGTTAGGTTGAAAAGCGCGATTTCATTCTTCGAAATTGCGCTTTTCTTATTGGAATCATTAACAGATCGATCCTGGTAATTATAAGTATGTCCCTAAATTTTAAAAAGGTTTTTCGGTAATAGATTGTGGATTATCCCCAATATTTTGATTAAAAAAGCCTTCTGAAATTTCTCAGAAGGCTCTATAATTGTGATGAATTTATTTAGTTTAATCCTGAATTTCTTCCTTTGTTGCTTCTACTGTATTTTTTGGTTTATTTTTTACATACTTTTCCAACCACTCATCTTGTTCCCATAGCACATGTAGTACAGATTCTTTTGCGCTGTATCCATGGCTTTCTTTTGGAAGCATAACTAGCCTGGCAGTAGCACCAAGACCTTTTAAGGCATTAAAATAACGCTCACTTTGCATGGGATAAGTCCCAGAATTATTATCGGCTTCTCCATGAATTAGTAATAACGGCGTTTTCATTTTATCTGCATGCATAAAAGGAGACATGGTATAATACACTTCTGGAGCTTCCCAATAATTCCGTTCTTCGCTTTGAAAACCAAAAGGCGTTAAAGTTCTATTATAAGCTCCACTTCTTGCAATTCCTGCAGCAAATAAATCGGAATGGGATAGAAGATTGGCAACCATAAAAGCGCCATAACTATGCCCGCCAACGGCAACACGATCTGGATCTATATATCCCATTTCGTCTACGGCATCTATAGCAGCAGCAGCATTATCTACCAATTGTTTTCTAAAGGTGTCGTTAGGCTCTTCATCACCTTCACCTATAATAGGAAAAGCCGCGTCGTCCAATACGGCATAGCCCCTGTTCACCCAGTAAATAGGAGAACCATAGTAAGGATAAGTAAAGTCATTTGCGTTGCTGGTATTTTGTGAAGCCGAATTTTTATCTTTGTATTCACGAGGATAGGCCCACATAATCATTGGTAACTTTTCAGGGTTTTCTTTGTCGTAACCGGCAGGTAAATATAGTGTTCCGTTTAGTTCTAAACCATCTTCACGCTTATAGGTAATTACCTCTTTGCTTACATCCTGTAAACTTTTAAAAGGGTTTTCGAAGTTGGTAATTTGTTGAAGATCATTTTTTTTCTTAATATTTCTGATGTAATAATTAGGATACTCGCTAGAAGCTTCGATTCTTACAAGAATTTCGCCTTTATCAATATCTAATGCTTCTACAATGCTTTCTTTTTTATCTTCAAATATGGATTGGTACAAACGCTCGGTATCTCCAGTTTTCAGATTAATCTTATCAATAAATGGATACTGTCCTTTATCTGAAAATCCATCGCCAATGAGATAAGCATCGGTGCCATCCAATTCTAAAACAGATCTTCCAAAGTTGTTTTTATGCGTAACAAAATTTCCCGGATCGCTATAAACATCCTGATAATTTCTGTCAAATAAAATCTTAGGATCTTTATTATTACCTGATGGATCAATTAAATATGTTTTGCTGTTTCTTGTATTCCACCAATAATCCATGGCGATTGCTGTTTCGTCATTTCCCCAAATAATACCGCTGTAGCGATTAATTGTTTTTAAGAAGGCTTTTCCTTCACCTTTGAAAGGAGCGTCCAGCATAAATACCTGATCTCTATGATCAACTTCAACTGCAGGGTCACCGCCATCTAAAGCCATAGCGAAAACTAAGGTTGCCGGTTTATCTGCGCGCCAGTTTAGACTTCTTCTTCCTTTCTGGGTAGACATAAAACCTTGTGGTAAATCCTCTAATAAAGGTACATCGTTTACCATGTTTACTAAACTGGCGTCGTTTTTATAAACGTTGGTTTCTGTAGGGAATCTGTAATAAGGTACGAGATAAGAAAAAGGTTTTTTAATGTGGCTAATCATTATATATTCCCCATCTGGAGAAAAGCTAATATCATCATACATATTCGCTTTCATCCATTGCGATTTATTTCCGTTTAGATCTACTTTGAATAAAGTGGAGCGTGCTAACTGCTCAAAATTATATTCGTCATTAGGATCTTTTAGCAAATCCTGATAGGTTCTGTTTTGCGCTTCTTTACCATCACTTACACTAACTGTAGGACCGGTTGGGACTGCCATAGCCTCATCTATAAGTTCTTTACGATCTTTTGGGAGCATTTTTACTAAAATAGCTTCGCTATCTTTAAACCAGTTAATGGTATTACCCATATTTGCATTTAAAGAAGCATCAGTAAGTTTTTTAGCTTTGGCAGATTTTATATCTATAACCCATAATTCTACTCCGGTGTTTGTAGTTTGAGTAAAAGCCAGTTTCTTTTCATCTGGTGACCAGCTAAGATTTGCGATTCTTGGATTTTCTGGTAACCCGGTAACATTTGTAGGTTCGTTATCTTTTACAGGCTTTATTTTTATATCGGTAAAATAGCGGGCACGGCTACTAATATTAGTTGCCGGATTAATTCTTAATCCTCCAAGGCGTAATTCCTTTTCACTTAATTCTGCAATAGTTTTGTATTGATCGCGATAAAGAAATAGCATTAAATCTCCTTTACTGTTTATATAAGTTCCTGGTGCCAAAGGAACATCTACTAAGTCTAGGATAGGTTTTGGAGGTTTTTGGTATGTAAGATTTTCCTGAGCATAACTGCTAAAAAAAGAAGCAGCAATACATAGAAAACATGTGATAATTTGTTTTTTCATGAATGAGTTTTTAGAATATTTGTTGCACTAATATAAGGTATTCTGTAAAATGTTAATCTTTCCTATATTACAATCTTTAATATTTAGATATTTGCTAAATTGAAGAGTCTAGATTTTTAATTATTTAAAATAAACTGAATGTATCAGTCTAAAATTGCCGGATTAGGAAAATATGTGCCAGAGAATGTGGTTACCAATGAGGATTTATCCAAAATAATGGATACCAATGATTCCTGGATCCAGGAACGTACCGGTATAAAAGAAAGGCGACATATTAAAAAAGGCGATGGCAATACAACAGCCAGTATGGGAGCTAAGGCTGCAAATATAGCCTTAGAAAGAGCCAATATTAGTAAAGATGATATTGATCTAATCGTTTTTGCCACCTTAAGTCCCGACTATTATTTTCCCGGATGTGGTGTGCAAATTCAGGAAATATTAGATATTCATACCTGTCCTGCCCTTGATGTGCGTAATCAATGTAGTGGTTTTATCTACGGGCTATCGGTTGCCGATCAATTTATCAAAACCGGTATGTATAAAAACATACTTCTAATTGGAAGTGAAAATCATAGTGGTGGTTTAGATTTTACGACACGTGGGCGTTCGGTATCTGTGATTTTTGGAGATGGAGCAGGAGCGGTAGTGCTAACAAGAAGTGATCATAATGGGCAGGGAATTCTTTCTACGCATTTACATTCTGAAGGAAAACACGCCTTGGAATTAAGTCTGAAAGGTCCAAGCACCAATCACTGGGTTCCTGAAATTATTGAGGAAAATCCACAGGAAGATATTCCGTATTATCCGTATATGAACGGGCAATTTGTATTTAAAAATGCAGTCGTTCGTTTTTCTGAAGTAATTATGGAAGGGCTAAAGGCAAACGGACTTGATGTGAAAGATATCGATATGCTTATTCCGCATCAGGCGAACCTAAGAATTTCACAATTTATTCAGCAGAAATTTAAGTTAAGGGACGATCAGGTGTATAATAATATCCAGCGATATGGAAATACCACAGCAGCATCGATTCCTATCGCGCTAACCGAAGCCTGGGAAGAAGGTAAAATAAAAGAAGGTGATACTATTGTTTTGGCGGCTTTTGGTAGTGGATTTACCTGGGCCAGTGCTGTAATCGAATGGTAAAAAATAGATTTTTGAAATAAAAAAGCGGCTTTGGGCCGCTAGTGGTCGGAAGAAATTCCGGCCACTTTAAGTTTTAAATAATTTG
>CESL01043773.1_pt1 | contig 19756 bp, 19 predicted proteins | sample 531221 | NCBI WGS metagenome assembly CESL01 (sample SAMEA2622197, study PRJEB7988) | marine metagenome | biome: marine biome (ENVO:00000447); feature: mesopelagic zone (ENVO:00000213) & marine oxygen minimum zone (ENVO:01000065); material: "saline water (ENVO:00002010), including plankton...
GACAGCCCCGTGCTGGACCGCAACGCGCTTTCGGGGCGGATCGACCGCTATTGCGCCGCCATGGGCTGGCATGGCGATATCCTCGGCGGCGAAACGGGCGTCCTGCCCGTCATCACCGGTGGCGATTTTGCCGCATACCGGCGCGACCTGCACGAACCGGGCGTGGTGCAGATCGGCGCACGCGGCGGGTTTACGCATCCTCTCACCAGCTACACGCTGCCATTTGCCGTTGCCAATGCGCTGGTGCTGGCCCGCGAGGCCATGTTGCCGGGCGAACAGCTTGCCGCCCTGTTCGAAAAACGCGCGCATGCTCACTGGCGGACAATGCGGTTCTTCCGCCGGCTTGGCCGGATGCTGTTCGACGCCGCCCGCCCGGACGAACGCTATCGCATCTTCGAACGGTTCTATCGCCTGCGTGAACCGCTGATCGAACGCTTCTATGCCGGAGCCCCGACATATGGGGACAAGTTGCGCATCCTTTCCGGCAAGCCCCCCGTCCCCGTGACCGATGCCGTCCGCGCGCTGCTTGGCAAGGGCAGCCCGCTCGTCCATGAGAAGCCCCAATGACCGCACAGACCAGCCCTGCCCCCCAGGCGGCCCAAACCCCAGCGCCCGTTCCGCCGGGCCGCACCGCCTGCGTCATCGGCGCGGGCTTCGGCGGGCTCGCCCTCGCCATCCGGCTGCAATCTGCCGGCATCGCCACCACCGTGGTGGAGGGGCGCGACAAGCCCGGCGGCCGTGCTTACCACTGGCAGAAAGACGGTTTCACCTTCGATGCGGGCCCCACCGTCATCACCGATCCGAACTGCCTGAAGGAACTATGGGCACTGTCCGGCCACGACATTTCCGAAGATGTCGATCTGATGCCGGTGATGCCCTTCTACCGGCTCGCCTGGCCGGACGGAACGCAGTTCGATTATTCCAACGATGAAGAGCAGCTGTTCCGCGAAATCGCGCAGCTCAACCCGGCCGATGTCGCCGGTTACCAGCGTTTCCTCGAATATTCCGAAGCGGTCTATCAGGAAGGCTATGTAAAGCTCGGCCATGTGCCCTTCCTCGACTTCAAGTCGATGATCAAGGCTGCTCCTGCGCTCGCGAAACAGCAGGCGTGGCGCAGCGTCTATTCGGTCGTTTCCAGCTATGTCGATAATGAAAAGCTGCGCGAAGCGCTGAGCTTTCACACGCTTCTGGTCGGCGGCAATCCGATGAAGACCAGCAGCATTTACGCGCTGATCCACAAGCTCGAAATCGACGGCGGCGTGTGGTGGGCCAGGGGCGGCACCAATCGCCTGATCGCGGGCATGGTCACTCATCTGGAACGCCTTGGCGGCACTGTCCGGCTGAACGATCCGGTGGTCCAGATCCACACGCTCGGCAAACAGGTGACCGAGGTCGAAACGCGGTCGGGCTGGAAACAGCGTTTCGATGCCATCGCCAGCAATGCCGACATCATGCACAGTTACAAGGATCTGCTCGCTGGCGCGAAACGCGGTGCCGATTACGCCAAGCGCCTGTCGCGCAAGAGCTTCAGCCCCAGCCTGTTCGTGGTCCACTTCGGGATCGAGGGGAGCTGGCCCGGCATCCCCCATCACATGATCCTGTTCGGCCCGCGATACAAAGGCCTGCTGGAAGACATTTACGATCATGGCGTGCTGCCGCAGGACTTCTCGATCTATCTGCACCACCCGACCGTCACCGATCCGTCCATGGCGCCCGAGGGGATGAGCACGTTCTACGCCCTCGTTCCCGTGGCCCATATGGGCAAGCTGGCGGTGGACTGGGAAGAAATGGGGCCGATGCTCGAAAAGAGCATTCTCGACGAACTCGAACGCCGCCTCATCCCCGGCCTGCACGATCGGATCGTCACCAAATTCCATTACGCGCCCAGCGATTTCGCCGCCGATCTCAACGCGCATATGGGCAGCGCCTTCAGCCTTGAACCCGTCCTCACGCAAAGCGCCTATTTCCGCGGGCACAACCGGGATGACGTGCTGGACAATTTCTATCTCGTCGGGGCAGGGACCCACCCCGGCGCCGGCATCCCCGGCGTGGTCGGCAGCGCCAAGGCGACTGCCGGACTGATGCTGGAGGATTTGGCATGATATCCTCCCCGTTACGGGGAGAGGGACTACGCATAGCGCGGCAGAGGGCGGGCCAGTGTCGATGAAGATTGTCTGGACCGCCGGTTTTCTTATCGGGACGCTGACCCATGCAATCGATCTCGTTAATTTTGGCTGGTTGCCGTACGATTTCAGACCGCTGCCGTTTAACGTCTACTGGACCAGCCTTACTTTTTTGGACCCGCTCGCCGCCCTGCTAATTTGGGTGCGCGAGCCATGGGGCATTGCACTTGGTGCAGCCATTATGTCGTCCAACGTGGTTGTGAACGGATACACGCTTTCACTCGGTTACGGCGCTTTCTTCTATCCTGTAATCCTGCAAAGCGCGTTCGCGTTATTTGTCTTTTGCGTTGCGTGGCGGCATTGGGCCAGCAGCAAAACAGTCTAGGTTTCGGAATGCATCTCCTCGCGTATCAATCAATCAACCTTAAACTAGTCCCGGTGGACACTTGTCCTGCCGAAGTCGGGAAAGATCTATGAACCGTCTGGCCGTCTATTGCGGCTCTGCCTCGCCGCAGGATCCGCGGTTCATCCAGCTTGCCTACGATGTGGGCAAGGGGCTGGCGCAGCGCGGCATCGGGGTGGTCTATGGCGGCGGACGACTGGGCCTGATGGGTGCCACGGCCCGCGGCGCGCTGGAAGCGGGCGGGGAAGTTATCGGCGTCATTCCCGATGCACTGGCCAATAGCGAAGTCGCCAATCACGACTGCACCGAACTCTACACGGTCGGCGGAATGCACGAACGCAAGCAGCGCTTCACAGATCTCAGTGACGGCTTCGTCACCATTCCGGGCGGCGTCGGAACCATGGATGAACTGTGGGAAGCGATGAGCTGGGCGCAGCTTGGCTATCACGATAACCCGGTGGGCCTGCTCAACGCCTTCGGCTTCTACGATCACCTGATCGCATTCAATCGCCACATGGCCGAAGTCGGTTTCGTGCGGCCCGTGCACCAGAATATCCTGGTCCATGATACAACTCTGGATGGGCTGCTTAACCGTATGGAAGCATACGAACCCCATACCCCCATCTTCCAGATGAAGGCCGACGACCTCTGAACAAGCCCCGTACCCTCGTGCAGTCGCGCTATTTGCGCCCCACCCCCGCCAGGGCTGGCGGCGGGCGCGATCGTGCCGTGCTCGTCGATCGCTCGCTCGAATCGATCGAAGAGGGTTCGCACAGTTTTGCCGCGGCTTCGAAGCTGTTCGATCGCACGACGCGCGAACGCAGCTGGCTGCTCTATGCCTGGTGCCGCCGGTGCGACGATATTGCCGATAACCAGGACAAGGGCGGCCCCCTCGGCGATCAGGGCACGCCAAAGGATGCGGAAGACCGCGTCCAAGCGATCCGCGTCCTGACCCGCCGCGCTTTCGAAGAACAGCCCACGGCGGATGCCGCCTTCGATGCATTTGGCCTTGTCGCGGACGAATGCGGCCTGACGCTGGAAGAAGCGAACGACGTGATTGCCGGCTTCGCGCTCGACGCCACCGGGTGGAGCCCGAAGACAGAAACCGACATGATGCGCTATTGCTACCATGTCGCCGGTGCCGTTGGCATCATGATGGCGCGTATCATGGGGGTTCATCCCGACGATGGCGAAACGCTCGACCGCGCCTGCGATCTGGGGCTGGCTTTCCAGCTCGCCAATATTGCACGCGATATCGTCGAAGATGCGCAGGCCGGGCGCTGCTATCTGCCCCGCACCTGGCTCGACGAAATGGGCTGGGAACAGGGCGAGCACGCATTGCCCGAAAACCGTTTCCGCCTGGCCAGCCTGATGCCGCGCCTCATCGGCATGATGGAAAAATACGAAGCCGCGTCGAAGCTCGGCGCCAGGCGCCTGCGTTTTCGTCAGCGTTGGGCCGTGCTGGCCGCTGCCCGCATATATGGCGCCATCGGGCGCAAGGTGCTTACCCGCGGGCAGCTCGCATGGGACAGCCGCACCAGGGTCAGTGGTCCGGAAAAACTGTGGCACATGACGGCCGCATTCTTCGAAGCGATCGTGAACCGTCCGCAAGGTCCGTCGGAGCCGATCCTGTGGAGCCGCCACGATTTCAGGCCGGTCACCGGCTGGTAAGGCCCGGGTCTGCCGCAGCAGTCATTGCAAGAAGGCCCTATGGGCCGACGCACCAATGCATGGCGCAGCTTCCTGCGTCGCCGACAGGGCTGACGTTGGTTTGCTTCGCCTACCGCTCGCAATGACTTGAAAAATGGGTTAGCGCCCGCCCATGATCCAGAAGCTTCTCATCGCCAATCGCGGCGAAATCGCCTGCCGTATCATCCGCACCGCGCGCGAAATGGGGATCGCCACGGTCGCTGTCTATTCCGATGCCGATGCCCGGGCGCTCCATGTCCGCCAGGCTGATGAGGCGGTCCATATCGGCCCTTCGCCTGCTGCCGAAAGCTATCTGCTGGGCGAAAAGATCATCGCCGCGGCGAAGCAGACCGGGGCGGAAGCGATCCATCCGGGCTACGGCTTCCTCAGCGAAAATGCAGGCTTTGCGCAGGCCGTCATCGATGCCGGGCTGATCTGGGTCGGCCCCAAGCCTTCTTCCATCGAAGCGATGGGGCTGAAAGATGCCGCCAAGAAGCTGATGCGCGCAGCAGGCGTGCCGGTGACTCCTGGCTACGAGGGCGAGGATCAGTCGGTCGAACGCCTCAAGCAGGAAGCCGACGCCATCGGTTACCCCGTACTCATCAAGGCCGTCGCCGGCGGCGGGGGCAAGGGAATGCGCAAGGTCGATGCTGCAGCCGATTTCGAAGCGATGCTGGAAAGCTGCCGCCGCGAAGCCAAGGCCAGCTTCTCCAATGACGAGGTGCTGCTGGAAAAATGGATTACCTCGCCCCGACACATCGAAGTGCAGGTGTTCGGCGATAGCCATGGCAACGTCGTCCACCTGTTCGAACGCGACTGCTCGCTGCAGCGCCGTCACCAGAAGGTCATCGAGGAAGCACCCGCTCCCGGAATGGACGATACAACGCGCGAGGATATCTGCGCGGCTGCCGTGCGCGCGGCCAAGGCGGTCGATTACGAAGGCGCAGGTACGATCGAATTCATCGCCGATGCCAGCGAAGGCCTGCGCGCCGACCGCATCTTCTTCATGGAGATGAATACGCGCCTTCAGGTCGAACACCCCGTGACCGAAGAAATCACCGGCGTCGATCTGGTCGAATGGCAGCTGCGCGTCGCAAGTGGGGAGCCAATCCCGCTCTCGCAGGAGGATCTTTTCATCGACGGTCATGCCATCGAAGCGCGCCTTTACGCAGAAGATCCGGCTGGTGGCTTCCTCCCTTCGACCGGAGCGCTCGATCACTTCGACCTCGGCGTTGAAGGCCGCATCGAAACCGGCGTCGAGGAAGGCGATCGGATTTCGCCTTTCTACGATCCCATGGTGGCCAAGCTGGTCGTCTGGGGCGAAACCCGCGGCGATGCTATCGACCAGCTTGCCGGTATTGCGGAAAATGTCGAAATCTGGCCGGTAAAGACCAATGCCGCGTTCATCGCGAACTGCCTTCGCGACGAGGATTTCGAACAGGCCAATCTCGACACCGGCTTCATCGAAACCAAGCTCGAAAATCTCGTGTCGTCCGACGAAGCAGACGACGATATATGGCAGAGCGCGGTCGATTTCATCGCTCTGGCCGAAACCGAAGACCATGAGGACCTGCCCATCGGCCTGCGCCTCAATGCCCCCGGCGTGCTGTCGGCAACGCTCACGCACAAGGGCGAAACCCGCACCGTCTCCGCCGCTCGTGCCGGCACGGAAAGCTTCGCGACGGGCTTTGTCGATCCCGCCAGGGCCGTGGTCTTTGCCGATGGGCAGAGCTTCGTCTTCGAACGTCAGTCCCGTGGATCGGGTGCCGCAGCAGCGGGAGACGGCGCCATCCTTGCCCCCATGCCGGGCAAAGTCATCGCGGTCGATGTCGCCGAAGGCGATACGGTTACCGCGGGCCAGCGCCTCATGGTACTCGAAGCGATGAAGATGGAACACGCCCTCACCGCGCCCTTCGACGGTACTGTAACCGAACTGGCCGCGAGCGAGGGCGGGCAGGTACAGGTCGAAGCCGTTCTCGCAGTTGTCGAGCCGAAAGAAGAATAAGGCTTCACAAAGCCTCCGCTCATTGCGAGCGTGTCCCCCGAAGAGAGAGGGCACGAATGAGCTGGGACAAGGAACTCGAGGAACTCCGCCACCGCGAAGGACTGGCCGAGCAGATGGGCGGCGGGGACAAAGTCGCGCGTCAGCATTCGCGCGGCAAGATGGATGCCCGCGCCCGGCTCGCCGCACTGGTCGATCCCGGCAGTTTTCGCGAAATCGGCAAGATCGCGGGCAAGGCCTCCTATGACGAGGACGGTAATCTCGAACACATTCTTCCGGCTCCTTTCCTCTTCGGCAAGGCGGAGATAAACGGCCGCCCCGTCGTCGCCACGGCGGACGATTTCACCATTCGCGGCGGTGCGGCCGATGCCGGGATCAGCCGCAAGATGGTGCAGGCGGAAAAGATGGCGCACGAGCTCAAGCTCCCCATCGTCCGAATGATCGACGGCACTGGCGGCGGCGGCAGCGTCAAGACGCTGGAACAGATCGGCGCCACATACATCCCCGCCGTGCCCGGCTGGTCGGACGTCGTGAAGAATCTCGACACGGTACCGGTGGTCGCACTGGCGCTTGGCCCGACCGCCGGTCTCGGCGCCGCCCGCACCGTCGCCAGCCATTATTCGATCATGGTGAAGGGTCTCAGCCAGCTCTTCGCCGCCGGGCCTGCCGTGGTCGATGGCCTTGGCGACAGCTATCGTGGCTCCACCGATCACCAGCAGGCCAAGGAAGATCTCGGCGGCAGCGCGATCCACACCCGCAACGGCGTGGTCGATGACGAAGTGGGGAGCGAAGCCGAAGCATTCGCCCGCGCGCGGCACTTCCTATCGTTCATGCCCGAACATGTCGGCCAGCTTGCCCGCCGGACAGACTGTTCGGACCCTGTTCGGCGCCGCGATCATACGCTTGATTCACTTGTGCCTCGCGATCCGAAGCAGGTTTATTCCATGCGCCGCTGCCTCGACATGGTCTTCGATCAGGGCACGGTTTTCGAGATTGGTCGCATGTGGGGGCGCGCCTGCATCACCGCTCTTGCCCGCCTCGACGGCTGGCCCGTGATGGTGTTGGCCAGCGACCCGTCCTACCTGGGCGGCTCGTGGGAAGCGAAGACCAGCGAAAAAGTGGAACGCTTCGTGAAGCTTGCAGACCGGTTCCGCCTGCCCATCGTCCACCTGGTCGACAACCCCGGCTTCATGATCGGTCGCGAAGCGGAAATGGCCGGCACCATCCGCTACGGCGTCCAGGCCATGACCGCGATTTACAAGGCAAGCGTGCCCCTCGCCTCCGTGGTTTTACGCCGCGCCTACGGCATTGCCGGCAGCGCGATGAGTAACGCCGAGAATTTCCAGTATCGCTATTGCTGGCCCTCGGGCGACTGGGGGTCGCTCCCCATCGCAGGCGGGCTGGAGGTCGCCTACAAATCGGACCTCGAAGCCGCCGACGACCCCGCAGCGGAACTCGAGGCGATCCGTGGCCGGCTGGGCAAGGTCACCTCGCCCTTCCGCAGCGCGGAACGCTTCAACGTCGAAGATATTATCGCTCCGCGCGACACCCGCCCGCTCCTATGCGAATTCGCCGATCTTGCTTGGCGCAAGCTATACGCCGAAGCCTAGTCTTCTTCCGGCTCGGGCGGTCCGAATAGCGTGCCGCGCTCGCTGATCAGCACGAAGACGAGGCTCAGCACCGCCGTACCGAGAAGGGCAATCGCGAGCGGCCGCGCCGTCCCGTCGTAAAGATAGCCGATATAAGCCCCCAGCGCCGCTCCGCTCGTCATGCGCAAGAAGCCTTGCGCCGACGAAGCTGCACCGGCGATATGCTTGAACGGCTGGAGAGCGATGGACCCGAAATTCGCACCGATGAAGCCGAGCAGGCTCATATTGGCGGCCATCAGAGGTACGAACGTCCACAGGCTCTCATCCGGCTGGCTCGCAAACCAGTACTGCGCAGCGGCCACGGCGATGAAAGCGAACAGCGCCACATGGCTGACACGCCGTGCACCGAACCGCTCGACGATGCGGCTGTTCGACCAGTTTGAAATCGCCATGCAACCAGCGCAAATGGCAAAGATCATGGGGAATTTGTCGCCCGCGCCGAAGGCTTCGCCGATCAGCTGCTGGCTGGAATTGATGAAGCCGAATAAGCCGCCAAAAACCAGCGCACTGCCGAGGGTATAACCGATGGTTTCCCGCAAGGTCACGGCACTTGCCATATTGCGCGTGATCGTTGGCAGGTGAATCTGCTGCTTGTCCGATTCATGCAGGGTTTCCGGCAATCGCACATAAACCCAGGCCGTCATCGCAACACCCGCCAGGGCCATGACGCCGAAAATCCAGCGCCAGTCGCCCATTAGCATCAAAACGCCCTGCCCGATGCTCGGTGCGACCGCCGGAACCAACAGGAAAATCACGAAAATCAGGCTCATCATGCGAGCCATTTTATCGCCGCCCACACGGTCACGAATGATGGCGGGCGGCAGAGCGATGATCCCTGCAGCAAAAAAACCCTGCGCTGCGCGTAGAGCAATCAGCATATCGAAGCTCGTCGCCAAGGCGCAGGCAATCGACAGGGCGATGTAGAAGAACAAGGCCGTGAAAAGCACCGGGCGTCGGCCGTACCTGTCGGCGAAAGCTCCAGGAATGAGCGTACCGATGCCCGCGGCCAGCAAATAGGCGCCGACCACGAACTGACGGTTGTTGCCTTCCACGCCGAGATCGCTGGCCAGGGCATCGAGCGCAGGAAGGATTGCATCGATACCGAAGGCGTTGCACGCCATCAGTAGAGCCATCATCCAGATCAGTTCGCGCTCGCCGATGCTCTTACCGCGCGCAGCGCTCGAAATCGGGCGCTCGCCGCCGGCCAACTGTTCGCTTCGCATCTGCACAAAATGGCAGTTGGCCGACAAGGTTCCGATTTGCAACCCGCGTCGCTATCTATTCTCCCATGAACGATGGCGAAGTGCGTACCGATGCGGATGACAGCGAAGCCGATGGGCTGCGGAAGATCATTCACGTCGACATGGATGCGTTTTTCGCCAGCGTTGAGCAGCGCGACCATCCAGAATTGCGCGGCAAGCCTGTCGCCGTGGGTGGATCAAGCGGGCGCGGCGTTGTCGCTGCTGCCAGCTACGAGGCGCGCAAGTTCGGTGTGCGCAGTGCCATGCCCTCTGTCACGGCCAAGCGCAAATGCCCCGACCTTATCTTTTGCAAGAGCCGCTTCGACGTCTACCGCGAGGTCAGTCAGCAGATCCGCGCAATTTTTCGTCACCATACCGATCTGGTCGAGCCGCTCAGCCTTGATGAGGCATATCTGGATGTCACCGAAGACAAGCTGGGTATTGGCAGCGCCACCCGGATAGCGGAACTGATCCGCCAGGAAATCCGCGCCAAGACGAAACTGACCGCCAGCGCAGGGGTCAGCTACAACAAGTTTCTCGCCAAGATCGCGAGCGACCAGAACAAGCCCGATGGCCTGTGCGTGATCCGTCCCGGCGAAGGGGCCGCCTTTGTCGCCGACCTACCGATCAGGCGCTTCCACGGCGTCGGTCCCAAGGGCGCCGAAAAAATGGCGCGGCTCGGCATCGAGACCGGTGGCGATCTGGCGGAAAAGGACATCGAATGGCTGCGCGCTCATTTCGGCAGCTTCGCCGATTATCTCTATCGCGCTTCGAGAGGCATCGATTTGCGGCCCGTTCGATCGAGCCGTATCCGTAAATCCGTTGGCGGCGAGAGGACGTTCAGCCGCGACCTTTCGTCGGGTAGCGAGTTGCGCGACACAATGGAGGACATCATCGATATCGTCTGGGGGTATATCGAGCGCGCGGAAGCAGAAGGTCGCACCGTCACTCTCAAGATGAAATTCACCGATTTTCAGATTTTCAGCCGCGCCAAGACGATGGATCGGCCAATCGCGAACAAAGAGGAATTTGCGGCAATCGGCCGCGCCCTGCTGGAGGAGGTCCTCCCGCTGCCCATGCCGATCCGCCTAATGGGACTGACGCTTTCGAAACTGGAGGGGAACAGTGACCAGCAACCGCGACCCGATGCGCAGTTATCGCTGCTCTAGTTTACGCAGGACTGCCATAATTCCAGCCGCCTTCTGGTGAGCGCGCTCATTGCTTCGGGAAGCAGGCGTATCGCAAAGAAACGCGCTTCCACGATTTCTCGTCCGTCCGGTTCCGGTGCCGCATCCACGACAGTGCTGAAAATATGAGCGCGGTGTGGTGCGCCCGAAATTTCCTCGTTCAATATGCCGACAAGTTTCAGATCGGTCACGCGGCAGCCTGTTTCTTCGCGCATTTCCCGCCGCGCCGCGTGCTCCGCCGTTTCTTTCCGCCCGATACCACCGCCCGGAAAATACCACCCTTGCGGACCGTAACTATGCCGCACCAACAGGATGTCACCCTGCGGATTGGACGCAATGATGGTGACGCCCTCTGCCGTGATCCCGCTGAATTTGCGCCAGTGATGGCGCAACCGGTGCGCGACCTTCAGCGCCACTCGGTGGAGCGGCCTGGGGATCAGGTGAAACATGTTACCGGTTGCCGGGCCGCAGCGAGCAATCGCGCAATCGGAAGATCGTTATTACCTGCAATAGCCTGATCGAGTACGCTGCGTTTCTCCGCACCGCGAAGAACGAAGACCAACCGGTCGCTTGCGAGAAGCGATGGCATGGTCAAGCTGATCCGATCGAACGGAGCTTCGGGAGGCAGCGGATCGGGCGTCAAACGCACGACCGGTCGCGCGTCGTCGACCTTGGGATCCGTATTCGGAAATAGCGAAGCGACATGCCCGTCAGCGCCCATGCCAAGCCAGGCAAGAGCGAAAGGCGGCACGGCTTCCATCTCGTTCAGAGTGACGACTTCAGCCCCCGCAGGCTCGAACAGTTTGCGCAGCTTCCCCGTATTCGATGCGGCATGATCTTCGGAAACGATACGGTCGTCCCCCGGCCACACAACCAGCCGCGTCCAGTCCAGGTCGTGGCCAAGCAATTGATCCATGATCGGAAAGGGAGTGGATCCCCCGGGAACCGTGATCGTCACCGGCCCATCGGATTGATCCATCCGTTCGCGCAGCTGGGACGCCAGCCATTCGGCAATGGCCGCATCGCCCTGACCCTCGATGATAGTCAAATTTTCCATACTGTATTGATACACCAATGCCGCCCGTCCCCAAGGGGAAAGGCGGCATAGGCGCACACGAATAGGTATGTGCTTACTTGGTAGTCTGATTAAGGAACCAGACGCGTTCTTCGCACTGATCGATCCAATCGTCGACGATACCGCTGGTGGCGTTGTCACCCACTTCTTCCGCGGCGTCTTTTACCTCATTGAGCCGTGTGTGCAGCTTGCGGTTATCATCACGCAATTCTGCCACCATCGCGTCGGCAGTGATTGTCACATCATCCTGATCGGCAATCTTTGTCTGCTTGGCGATGCTGCCGATCGATGTGAGCGTGAACTCGTCATTTTTGCGGACGCGCTCGCCAATAGCATCCACTGTGCCAACCAGCTGCGCTGCCTGCTCGTCAAAGAGCAGATGCAGGTCGCGAAAACGCGGCCCCGCCACATGCCAGTGAAAGTTCTTGGTTTTGAAATATAGCGCCATGGTATCGGCCAGTGCGCCGTTCAGCGCACTTACCAGTCCGGCTTTCGCGTTGTTGCCCAATTCTGCCATGGTATTTACCCCTTTCGTCGTTTTGAAGTTCACCTCATCAACGGCCCTCCGCCACTCCGGTTTCCCGATTAACGGCGGTTGCTGTGATCGGGTCAGGCGATGATCCCTCTCGCGCTGAGCCCGGTGATCACGCCTATGCCGAAAAGCAGGACAGCCAGGCCGATCCTCAACCGCCGTAGCGGTAGCCTCGCTTCCAGTGCTGTGCCGGAAAGCCATCCCATAGTGACTGCAGCCCCTCCCCCGATCGCGCCGCCTAATCCTGCCAGCGGCCAGTAGGCGAAAACTACGGCCATTGCCGCTACCAGGAAGCGCGAGGCGTCGGTCATTTGCCTGAAGCACAAGACGATGAACGCAGCCCCCAGCGAACGTGTCGGTTCTCGCGGCACTCGCTCCCGATTGGGCCAGGCGCACTCGAAGGCGGCCAGCAGAAGCGCGAGGGCCACGAACATGGTTGCCGCACTTCCGGACATGGTTCTCGCCAGAAGGCTTCCCAACCAAGCCGCGGTAACTGCGGTCACAGCAGAACTCGTCAACGCCACCACGAGCAAACCATTCGCCGCACCCAGAGCACCCGCAAGGCGCGACACCAGCAGCTGGTCGCGCGCACCTATCGCGGCCACGAAGCTGGCAACCATGGCGAATAGCAGTGCCGTCATCCTCGCTCCCGTCCATCTTCCTAAGCGTCCATGCTTGCGATAGCACGGCACGCAGAAAAACGAACAGGAGAGCGATGTGAAACTCGCAGACGGCATGGCGGCAGTGGTCACAGGCGGCGCTTCGGGGCTTGGCAAGGCGAGCGCACAGGCACTGGCGGACGCTGGCTTGAAAGTCACAATCTTCGATGTGAACGAAAAGACGGGCGAAGAACACGCCGAAGCAATCGGTGGAAGCTTCGTGCTGGTGGACATCACCGATGAGCAATCGGTCGTCGATGGTTTTGCGAAGGCCCGTGCGGCCAATGGGCAGGAGCGCGTCACCGTACATTGCGCAATGACCAGCCGGCGCGGAAAAACGCTGGGCTGGGACAAGGACGCATCTCGGTACAAGCGACTGGAAACGGAAGACTATGCGTTTGGCGCCGAAGGCATCCTCGTATCATCCTATCGCATTGCCAGCCTGTCCGCGCTGGGCATGGCCAATTCCGAGCCGCTCAACGAAGATGGCGAGCGCGGTTGCATTATCCTGACGGCCAGCGTGGCGGCGCAGGACGGGCAAATCGGCCAAGTGATTTATGGTAGCTGCAAGGCTGGCGTCAACGGGCTCGTCCTGCCGATGGCACGCGATTTGATGGACATCGGCATTCGCGTGAACTCCGTAATGCCTGGCATCTTCGCCACCCCGCTGATGCTTGGCATGAAAGAACGTAATCCGCAGATGTGGGACCAGCTTAATGCGAGCGTTCCCTTCCCCAAACGCCTCGGTCACCCGGAAGAATTCGCTTCGCTAATCTGCGAAATCGCCCGCAACAGCTATATCAACGGTCACCAGTTCAGGCTCGACGGGGCGATAAGAATGCCGCCCAAGTAATCCATTTTAGGCGATTGGTAGATCCATACGGCCAGACTTGCTCTCGTTCTACGTGTGACCATGAGAATCTTACATAACGCCAATCCAGAAACGCGCAGCTCAAGCACCACATTTAAGTTTCGAAAAAGACGTCCGGAATGGACGGCCCTATCCCTGCCCGATCGCTTCGAGAGCGGCCCCGGCTGCCAGCCACGCTTCTTCTGCTACCGCCAAGGACTCGACTAAGTCGGCACGCTTTCTCAGCAACTCTTCCATCGATACGCCATCCAATTTGGATGTCTTCGCGCTGCCTTCAAGGATCGAACCGTCGAGTTTTTCGACTTCCGCTGTGAGCCGCTCCATGGTTTTTTCGGCTCTGGCCAGTTCGGACTTGGCCTCGCGGGACTGAGCCTCGGTTTTATTCCCGCGAGAGCCGCGCGATTTTCCGCCTCCACTGCGCCGATCTCCCTTGGGCTGGTTCCGACCCAGAACGAAATCGATGTAGTCCTGCATGCTTCCCGCGTACTCGGTCGCAGTGCCACTATCGACCAGGATCAGCCGATCCGCAGTCAGTTCGACCATGTGGCGGTCGTGACTGATAAGGATGACGGCTCCCGAATAATCGTTCAGCGCCTGTATGAGGGCCTCGCGTGCGTCGACATCCAGGTGGTTGGTGGGCTCGTCCAGTATCAGCAAGTGCGGCGCATCGCGCGTGATCAATGCCAGCGCCAGCCGCGCGCGTTCTCCACCCGATAGCTTGTCCACTCGCTGCTGCGCTCGCGGGCCGGAAAAACCGAACCGTCCCAGTTGTGCTCGAACCGCACCTTGGGCTGCGCCGTCCATCGCGCGGTTCATCAGGTCGAGAGGCGTGTCTTCGCCAGCCAGTTCTTCTACCTGATACTGGGTAAAATAGCCGACCTTCAGCCTTCCCGGTGCATTCACCTCCCCTTCCGCCGCGGCGAGCTGCGAAGCCAGAAGACGCGCCAGCGTGGTCTTGCCGTTTCCGTTACGACCGAGCAGCGCAATGCGATCGTCTGCTTCGATCCGGAAGTTCAGTCGCTTGAGGATTGGCGGCGCTTCGCCGTAACCCACGGCCGCCTGCTCCAGCGTGATCATCGGCGATCGCAGCTCTTTAGGATCCGGGAAGTCAAAACTTAAGCTTGGGTCCTCCATGAGCGCAGCGATTGGCTGCATGCGCGCCAGCATCTTCGCTCGCGATTGCGCCTGCTTGGCAGTCGAAGCACGGGCACTGTTACGGGCGACGTAATCCTGCAACTTGGCGCGCTGCGCATCCTGCGAAGCCTTTGCAGCCGCCAGTTGCGCCGCACGTTCGGCCCGCTGTTTTTCGAACGCATCATAACCGCCCGGATACAGCGTCAACTGTCCACCCTGGAGGTGCAGGATGTGATCGACCACCTTGTTCAGGAGGTCGCGCTCGTGACTGATTACTACGAGTGTTGCGGGATAGGACTTGAGGAAATTCTCCAGCCAGAGCGTCGCTTCCAGATCGAGGTGGTTGGAAGGTTCGTCCAGCAGCAGGATGTCGGGTTCGGAAAACAGGAGCGCGCCGAGAGCGATGCGCATTTTCCATCCGCCCGAAAAGCTTTCGACCGGACGTTTCTGCATCTCTTCATCGAAGCCCAGCCCGCTCAGTATCTTGGCCGCGCGCGACGGGGCACTGTAGGCGTCGATCGCCAGCAGGCGGTCGTGTACATCGCCCATGCGGTTCATGTCGGTGCAGGTTTCAAGCTCTTCCAGCAATTGCGCCCGCTCGGTAGCAGACGCGAGTACGACCTCTTCCGGCGTCATCGTGCCGCTGGGCGCTTCCTGCGCAATATAGCCAATGCGGGCGCGCGACGGTTTGCTGACTTCGCCCTCATCCGGTTCAATTTCGCCGATAAGCGCTTTCATCAGCGTGGATTTGCCTGCGCCATTGCGGCCGATCAGGCCGACGCGCGCACCAACCGGAACGGTCGCGCTGGCGCCCTCGAGAATGGCCCGGCCGCCAAGCCGCACTGTGACACCATCGATTGTAAGCATGCGCGGCCCCCTAACAGCCTATCGTCGTTCCCCAAAGAAAATACGGACTGTGAAACTTGCAAGATTTGCGTCGTGCGCTAGCCCGTCGAAATGGAGATGCAGGATCTGCTACAGCGGTACTTCGGCACGCCCGATCTGGCCAACGTCGATCCGGCTGCAATGCCGGCGGGGATCGATCGCATGCTTGTCGACCTCGGGCTTGAGCGCGACCGCGGCCGGCGGTTCGCGCTTTGGACATTGCTTTACATGCTGGATGCAGCGCCCGACCTTGATGTCGCATTCAAAGATGAAACCGATCGAGAGGCAGCGCGCAACATGATGGATATGATCGCCGCCGCCACGCCAGACTAAGGGCCCAGGAGACAAGTTGCCTTTAGCTACTGCGCGCCACCAAACGCGTTGCTGCTAGCTCGCTGTCAGCGCGCTTCGCTCCCGGTGACGTTCCAATTTGAATGCCACGCACAGGATCAGGATACCTCCCACCGCGAGGCACAGGCCTACCCATCCCGGAGCGGTCCAGCCCATTCCGGCAGTGATGGCCAAACCCGCCAGCCAAGGACCTAGTGCGTTGGCGATGTTGAAGGCCGCATGATGGAGGGCGGCAGCCATAGTCTGCGCCTCGCCGGCGACATCCATCAGGCGAACCTGGAGAATTGGGCCGAGGCCGCCGCCCATGCCGATGGCAAAGCAGACGAGAGAAAGCAGCCAGAAATTCGTAGCAGCGAAAGTGAAGGCCGCGAGAAAGACTGCACTCCAGGCAAGCAGGCCGATCGCTGCAGCCTTTAAAGAAATATCGGCAATCCAACCGCCCAGTAGATTTCCGACGAGAATTCCGAGTCCGAATATCGCGAATACCCACGGAACCGATGCAGGCGTTGCGCCGGTGTATTCGGTAAGAACGGGTGCCAAAAAGCTGTATACCGCGAACAGGCCGCCGAAACCCACTGCACCTGCTCCAAGCGTCAGCAGAACCTGCGGATGCGCCAGTGCATGCATCTCGCGCCGCATGCTCCGCCCTACTTCCACTGGTTGTCGGGGGGCAAGGATCAGAAGTGCGATGGCGGTCGTCAGGGCGATTCCCGAGACACCGCCGAATACGACGCGCCAGCCGACATGCAGGCCAAGCCAGTTGGCGAAAGGAGCCCCGATCACCGTGGCGACAGCCAGACCGGCCATCACGTAGGATGCGGCCGCGGCGCGCTTCTCCGGAAGAAGCGATGCGGCCAAGAGCGCTGCCACCCCGAAGTAGGCGCCGTGAGGCAGGCCGCTAAGGAACCGGAAAGCGAGCAGCGTATGATAAGTGGGCGCCCACACTGTCGCCGCGTTACCCATCGCGATCAGGACCATCAGCACAACCAGCAGACGCCGCCGCGGCCAACTCGCCCCGAACAACCCAAGGATCGGCGCGCCGACCACCACTCCGAGCGCGTAGGCACTTACGGCATGCGCTGCGACCGGTTCGGTGACAGCGAAGTCTGCTGCGTAAAACGGCAGAAGGCTCATGGCAGCGAACTCCGTCGTGCCGATTGCGAACCCGCCGAGGGCAAGAGCAAGAATGATGAAGGCTATGCGACCCGTTGAAAGTGGATCTGCGGCATGGGTCATGATGTGGTCTGTCGCGGGGAGTGAGGGGAAGATCGCGCTAGATCGGTAGCGGCGCAGCTTCGATCAAGCCCCACGGCACGTCTCCCGATATTTATCCTAGACGCCAACCGCCTCTGGCGTGTCCCCGATATTGGTACAGAGAGTTTGCCCCTCCGGAACGGGATGGCGCGTCGCATCGTTGGATAAACCAAAGGAGATCATCATGTTCGGTTGGGCCATTACACTTGCCATCATCGCACTCGTCGCAGCAATCCTCGGGTTTGGAGGCGTTGCAGGCTTTCTGGCAGATCTGGCCCTGATCATATTCGTCCTCGCCTTGATTGCGAGCGCGATCTTCTTCTTCCTGGGCTGGAAGGGTGCGAAGGCGGCTGCAGACAAGCTGAAACAGTGAGCCGCTTACTGTGAGTGAATGACCGAACCTAATAGCTGGCGAGTTCTGAATCTGCGGATCAGTCGTCGACCATGCTGGTCAATTCAACTGTGGGCTTGCCGCAGATAGACACCCCGGGTCGGTAGTCGGGAGGTGTTGCATGTCCAGGCGCCCCCGTCCGGACCGTTTGACATCGTACATAAGGTTATCGGCCAGTCGGATCAGCGAACCTGGATCAGGATAGTTATCGGGGGGGATTATAATCCCGCCTGCACTTGTACTGACACCCCACGGTAGAGTTTCGATCGCTCCAACAAGCGAACTTTGAACACTCTCAGGCCTCGCCGGATCATTTGCGACCTGAAGAAAGACAAGAAACTCGTCGCCGCCAATACGCGCGACATGGTCTTTTTCCCGCAAGACACTTCGCAGGGCGGTGACGACATGACGCAGTACTTCATCGCCCCCCGAATGTCCGTAGCGGTCGTTGATCGATTTGAAGTGATCAAGGTCTAGAAATATCAGAGCTGTCGTGCGGTCGTCACTCTTTGCCTTCGCCAATTCCGTCCGGAGCATTTTCTCGAAACCGCGCGGTGTAAGCGCTCCTGTGAGCTTATCGACATTCGCCGCCTTTTCGGCATCGTTAAATCCAGACCTCGCTCTGCTCACGCCCACTCCCGCGACGAGCATCATGGGGGCCAGTAAATATGCTTCCCGCGGCATTTCATGCACCCAAGCTGAAATCAGCAAGGTGGCGCATGCCGACAGGATGATCAGGTGAGAAATCGGTTTGCGGAAGTGCCAGCAGGCGAAAGCTGTGAAGAGCAGATATCCGCACTGTGCAGATGCTGAGGGAGGCGCCGCGATCAGCGCGGGGGTCAATAATATTTGCCCTGCTAAAAGGCCGTAGCCCAAGTGAGCCTGAGACAACAATGCCCGCGACCGAACGGCCCCGGAAGGGTCGGTGTCGAAGTTGTATGATTTGTCTCTCTGGCCCAACCGCATCGAGGCGAACTCCGCTCCTTACGGATTGAATGCCGTCCCAGGCCACCCACGCACCCGGCAAGCTACGACCTCTCGCTGCGCACGTATAAGACCCACGACCAATTCCCCTGCTCAAACCCCAAATGCTTCGCCCATGCCTAACTTGCGCTAACTGGATTCGCACATGGCTTGCGCGCGCGGTGAAGCAGTTGCCTTTCCGCATGGAAACCGTAGAAATCAGAATAGTGCATATTCCGATCGGTAATAATAACGACGAAGGCCTTGAACTTCTGAAGTAATTTCCCTGATGGAAGCAAAGCTAGCGATGACGTGGTATTTGCAGGGGCGATAAATGCTAGGTTCGAATGAGGCTCAAGAGAGCCAGAGCCGCGATTTGCGCAAGCTCGACCTTAATCTGCTTATCGTGTTCGAAACCGTCTACAAGACCGGCAGCGTCAGCGAGGCAGCCCGGGTTTTGGGTATGACGCAGCCTACTGTCAGTAATGCATTGACGCGCCTTCGAGATCATTTCTCCGACCAGCTCTTTGTGCGCCGGGATCGTAGCATGAAGCCAACAGCGCGCGCCCGGGCTCTCCTACCTCCAGTGAAGGAAGCGCTGACCGCTTTGCGGCGCGGCCTATCGCTCGAAACCGACTTCGATCTGATTACCGCCGATCGCCGGTTTCGGCTGCTCTTGCACGATTTCAGCGTACCGTCGGTTCTGCCGCCGATCGTCAAAGCGCTCGATGATGCGCAGTCATCCTGCTCGGTCGAAGTGATTACGCCGGACTGGTCGCGACCGCACGAGGCGCTCACCAATGGCGATGCCGATATCATGCTCGACATTTCCCTGCACGATCAGCCGGGTGTCACGCTCGAGCCGCTTATGGACGGCGAGGCGGTCTGCGTCGTCCGGGAAGCCCATCCCACGATCGGGCACGCACTCTCGCCAGAGCAGTTCGCGGAGAACGGGCACGCCGTGGTCGAAAAGGAAATGCGTCTGCACCTTCCCACGGCGCGGCTGGTGATGGCGGCAGGGTTGAAACGCCGGGTCGTAGCCGTGGTACCGAATGCTGCCAGCCTGACGGTTACGATCGCAACGACAAACCTGATCGCGATAGTGCCGCGACGCTATGCCGAACTGGTGGCACCGATCTATCGGCTGAGAATACTTCCGGTCCCCTTTGAATATCCAAAAACCAAAATTTTCTTGGGTTGGGCCACAGAGCGCGCTGACGATCCAGGACTTCAATGGCTTCGCGGCCTGATCCGGGCGACCTTCGCCTCCTGACCAATTCCCGAGGTGCCAAACCAAAGGCTGCACATTTCAAGGCTCGCTAGCCGGTGGTTATCTTGAGGCATGCG
>CESL01158168.1_pt1 | contig 19692 bp, 17 predicted proteins | sample 531221 | NCBI WGS metagenome assembly CESL01 (sample SAMEA2622197, study PRJEB7988) | marine metagenome | biome: marine biome (ENVO:00000447); feature: mesopelagic zone (ENVO:00000213) & marine oxygen minimum zone (ENVO:01000065); material: "saline water (ENVO:00002010), including plankton...
CCCGATGCCGACAAGCTGCAGGTGCTGAGCGTCGATACCGGCGAGGGCGACCCGCTGCAGGTCGTCTGCGGTGCGCCCAATGCGCGCGCGGGAATGAAAGGCGTGCTCGGCCTGCCGGGCGCGGTGGTCCCCGCCAACGGGATGGAACTGCGCAAGAGCGCGATCCGCGGCGTCGAATCGAATGGCATGATGTGTTCCGTGCGCGAACTGGAACTGGGCGACGAGCATGACGGCATCATCGAACTGCCCGGGGATGCGCCGACGGGCACCAGCTTTGCCGAATACAGCAATGCATCGCCCGTGTTCGATGTGGCGATTACGCCGAACCGGCCCGACTGCATGGGCGTGATGGGTATCGCGCGCGATCTGGCCGCAGCAGGGCTGGGCACATTCAAGGCGCCCGAAGTGCCCGCGATAGAGGGCGAGGGCGCATGCCCGACCGAAATCCGGATCGACGATCCCGAAGGCTGCCCCGCATTTTACGGGCGTGTCATCAGGGGCGTGACCAATGGCGCATCGCCCGACTGGATGCAGCGCCGCCTCAAGGCTGCGGGCCAGCGCCCGATCAGCGCACTGGTGGACTGCACCAATTATCTGATGCTTTCGACCGGCCGTCCGGCCCATGTTTACGACCTTGCCAAGCTGAGCGGGGCCGTGACAGCGCGCCGCGCTAAGAACGGCGAGACGGTCGAGGCGCTGAACGAGAAGACCTATACGCTCGACGACACGATGACCGTGATCGCGGACGAAGCCGGGGTGCACGACATTGCCGGGATCATGGGCGGTGAACATTCGGGCGCGGGCGAGGATACCAGCGACGTGCTGCTGGAGATTGCCTATTTCGATCCCACGCGTATCGGCGTGACGGGGCGCAAGCTTGGTCTGGCATCCGATGCGCGCACGCGCTTCGAACGCGGGGTCGATCCGGCGTTCCTCGACGACGGACTCGCGCTGCTGACCGACCTGATCGTGCAGACATGCGGCGGTGTACCGACACAGGTAGTGCGCGCCGGCGAAGCGCCGAACCAGCCGAAGGTCGTTGCGTTCGATCCCGGCCTGACGGCACGGCTCGGCGGGGTGGATGTGCCGCAGGACGAGCAGCGCGCGATCCTGGAAGCGCTGGACTTCCAAGTGGCAGGCGACTGGCAGGTGACCTGCCCGCTGCGTCGCCACGATATCGAAGGCCCGGCCGATCTGGTCGAGGAAGTGGTTCGCATTTACGGGCTCGACAAGGTCGAGAGCGTCGCGCTGCCGCGCGTCGAGGGCGTGGCCCGGCCAACCGCCACGCCGCTGCAGCAGGTCGAGCGGAAGCTCCGCCGCGCCGCTGCCGCGCGCGGGCTGAACGAAGCGGTGACCTGGTCCTTCCTGCCGACTGCCGACGCGGAATATTTTGCCGACGGAGCGCAATTGTGGGTGCTGGACAACCCGATCAGCGAGGACATGAAAGCCATGCGCCCCTCGCTCATCCCCGGGCTGCTGTCTGCCGCCAAGCGTAATGCCGACCGCGGCGCTGCCGGTGCTCGCCTGTTCGAAATCGGGCGACGGTATTTTGTCGGGAAAGACGGCGCGAGCGACGAGAAGCCGACGCTTGGCGTGGTGCTGGCGGGCGAAAAGACCGCGCGCGGCTGGAGCACGGGTAAAGCCGTGCCGTTCGACGCCTATGACGCCAAGGCCGAAGCCATGGCGCTGCTCGAAGCGGCCGGCGCGCCGATCGACAATCTGATGGTGATGGGTGAAGCGGGCGACCAGTTTCATCCGGGCCAGTCCGCCACGCTGCGGCTGGGCCCCAAGAACGTGCTGGCCCGGTTCGGCGCGCTGCATCCGCGCACGCTGAAGGAATTCGACGCGGACGGTCCGGTGATGGCGGTGGAGATATTCCTCGACGCGCTGCCCGCGAAGAAAGGCGGCGGGAGTTTTGCGCGCGCTGCCTATGCACCGCCCGCCTTGCAGACGATCAGCCGCGACTTCGCCTTCCTCGTACCGGGCGAACTGGCCGCCGCCGATCTGGTCCGCGCGGTAAAGAGCGCGGACAAGCAGGCGATCGTTTCCGCGCGCGTGTTCGACGTGTTTGCCGGGCAGGGCGTGCCGGAAGGCAAAAAGTCGGTAGCGGTGGAAGTGCTGCTGAAACCCGGCGAGAAGAGCTTCACCGATGCGGAGATCAAGGCGATTTCCGATAAGATCGTGGCTGCTGCTGCGAAGCAGGGCGCGGAGCTGCGGGGGTGACACGCACGCGCAGCCCGATCCTTGCGCTTGGCCTGCTGCTTTCCACGGCCTGCACCGGCGCAGCGGCGCAAGAGGATGGCTGCGTCATGACGCAGGGCGACCGGACGTGGCTGAAAGGCGCGCTGGACAATTGGCAGGTGTCGGCGCGGCGCGATCTGGGCATCGATCCGGACCCGCTGCCCGACGTGGTGACGCTGGACGACCGCTGCCTTTACATCATGCCGGCGGGGCGGTTCGATCGCATGGTCGGCACGCCGCATGAGGGCCGCCCCAGCCTGCCCGACGGGCGCGAGTTGCCGCTGGGGCCCGTATCCTTTGCGACCGGCAGTGCGACGGATTATTTTGTGATGAGCCTGCCCAGCGTATGGCGCGCCGCCAATGTGCAGAGCGGGCTTGGCGTGGAAGGGCTGATGGACGGGGTCCTGCTGCACGAGATCATGCATACGCGGCAGGGCGGACTGGCCGGACCGCTGCTCGACCGGCTGGGGCGGGCGAACGGCGTTTCGGAAGACGACCTCAACGACGACATGGTGCAGAACCGGTTCGGCGATGATGCAGCCTATCGCGCGGCCTATGAGCGCGAGCGCGATCTGCTGTTCGCCGCCGCTGCTGCGCCCAGCGATGCGGAAGCACGCCGTATCGGGCGCGAAGCGCTGGCGGCGATGCGCGACCGGCGTGCGCGCTTCTTCACCGGCAAGCGGCGGTTCTATCGCGCGTTCGACGACATTTTCCTGACGATGGAAGGCATGGGTCAATGGCTCGCCTATCGTCACTATATGAGTTCGCGCGGCGGATCGCTGGACGCGGAAACGGCGCTGCGGGAAGTGCGCCGCGACGGTAGCCAGTGGTCGCAGGATGAAGGACTGGCGCTGATGCTGCTGGTCGACCGGTTGCTGCCGAACTGGCAGGCGCGTGCTTTCCGGGATCCGCAGTGGCGGGCCGAGGCGCTGCTGGCAGCCGCTACAGGAGTTCGAAGATGACACAGACACGTACCGCATTCGTAACCGGCGCCACCGCCGGAATCGGCGAAGCCACCGTCCGCACGCTGGTGGCGAACGGCTGGCGCTGTGTCGCGACCGGGCGGCGGCAGGAACGGCTCGATGCGCTGGTGGCGGATCTGGGCGCGGACAAGGTCCACCCGGCCTGTTTCGACGTGCGCGACGCAGCGGCCATGGATGCCGCAATCGCCGCGCTGCCCGAGGTTTTCGCGGGGATCGACCTGCTGGTCAACAATGCCGGGCTGGCGCAGGGCCTGTCGCCCGCGCAGGAATCCAATCTCGACGACTGGCAGACGATGATCGACACCAATGTGACGGCCATGGTGGTGCTGACCCGTAAGCTGCTGCCCGTGCTGATCGAGCGCAAGGGCGCGATCATCGCCATCGGTTCGGTTGCGGGCAGTTACATCTATCCGGGCGGCAACGTCTATGCCGGGTCGAAGGCCTTCGCGAACCATTTCACCCTGGCGCTGCGGGCCGATCTGCACGGCACCGGCGTGCGGGTGACCAGCATCGAGCCGGGCATGGTCGAAACTGAATTCACGCTGGTGCGCACCGGCAGCCAGGAAGCGAGCGACGATCTGTATCGCGGTGCCAATCCGATGACCGGGCAGGACATCGCCGATACGATCCTGTGGATCGCGCAATTGCCCCCGCATCTCAACATCAACCGGCTGGAACTGATGCCGGTGAACCAGGATTTCGCAGGGTTCCGGGTGGCCAGGGAGCCCTAGCGGGCGCGCCGGTCCCGCGAAGGCGGGAATGCCGTCAAGCGCCGCGCTTGCCCGACCCTGGATCCCCGCCTGCGCGGGGATGACCACAGCAGAGACATGACATGACTTCCAATCGCCGTACCTTCGCCATCATTTCCCACCCCGACGCGGGCAAGACCACGCTGACCGAGAAGCTGTTGCTGACCGGCGGCGCCATTCACCTGGCCGGCGAGGTCAAGGCGCGCGGACAGGCGCGGCGGGCGCGGTCCGACTGGATGAAGATCGAACAGCAGCGCGGCATTTCAGTAACCAGTTCGGTCATGACGTTCGAGCGCGAGGGGATCACCTTCAACCTGCTCGACACGCCGGGGCACGAGGATTTTTCCGAAGACACCTATCGCACGCTGACGGCGGTCGATTCGGCGATCATGGTGATCGACGCGGCCAAGGGCATCGAGCCGCAGACGCGCAAGCTGTTCGAAGTCTGCCGCCTGCGCAGCGTGCCGATCATCACTTTCGTCAACAAGGTCGACCGTGAAGGGCGGCCGGTGTTCGAACTGCTGGACGAGATCGCCGACATGCTGGCGCTGGACGTCAGCCCGCAGGCCTATCCGGTGGGCATGGGCGGCGAGTTCGAAGGCGTGCTCGATTTCGAGACCGGCTGCATCGCGCGGCCCGAGGGGCCGAGCAAGGAGTTCAGGGGCACGCGCGATTGCGACGCCGAAATCCCCGAACGCTTTGCCGAGAACATCGAACTGGCGCAGATCGGTTATCCCGAATTCGATCTGGAAGCCTATCGCAATGGCGATCTGACGCCGGTCTATTTCGGATCGGCGCTGAAGAATTTCGGCGTGACCGAGCTGATCGAGGCAATCGCGAAATACGCCCCGCCGCCGCGTCCGCAGCCCGCAGGCGAAGAACAGATAAGCCCGGAGCGCGACGAGGTGACCGGCTTCATCTTCAAGGTGCAGGCCAATATGGACCCCAACCACCGCGACCGCATCGCCTTCATGCGGCAGGTATCGGGCACGTTCAAACGCGGCATGAAGCTGACGCCGTCGGGCCTCGGCAAGCCGGTGGCGATCCATTCGCCGATACTGTTCTTCGCGCAGGACCGCGAGGTGGCCGACACGGCGGAGCCGGGCGACATCATCGGCATCCCGAACCACGGCACGCTGCGCGTGGGCGATACGCTGAGCGAGAAGAATGCGATCCGCTTTACCGGCCTGCCCAATTTCGCGCCGGAAATCCTGCGCCGTGTCGCGCTGGTCGATCCGACCAAGACCAAGCAGTTGCGCAAAGCGCTCGACGATCTTTCCGAAGAAGGGGTGATCCAGGTGTTCTATCCCGAGCTGGGCGGGCAGTGGATCGTCGGCGTGGTCGGCCAGTTGCAGCTCGACGTGCTGATCAGCCGGCTGTCGGCCGAATACAAGGTGGAAGCCAGGCTGGAAGCATCGCCCTTTGCCACTGCGCGCTGGATCAGGGGCGAGGACAAGGCGATGAACGACTTCGAGAAGTTCAACCTGTCCAACCTCGCCAAGGATCGCGACGGGGACCTCGTCTTCATGGCCAAGAGCCCGTGGGACGTGAACTATCAGCAGGAAAAGAACCCGGACCTTACCTTCTCCGCCACGAAGGAGCGTTGAGGTTGCACGGCAGGCGCCTTCGCGGCAAAGCCATGGCATGACGTTACACGCCGGACCGACATCGCAGACCTTCATATCGCAGCGCCTGCGCCTCAATTACGTCGATTGGGGCAATCGCGACGCGCCGCCGCTGGTGCTGGTGCATGGCGGGCGCGATCATGCGCGCAGCTGGGACTGGGTGGCGGAAGACCTGTGCAGGGACTGGCACGTCACCGCTTTCGATCACCGCGGGCACGGCGATTCCGACTGGGTCAGCGACGGCAATTACATGGCCAACGACATGGTCTATGACCTTGCCCAGTTCATCCACCAGCTCGACCGGGGGCCGGTGACGATCGTGAGCCACTCGATGGGCGGAAACGTCGCCCTGCGTTATGCCGGGACCTTTCCCGACATGGTGCGCAAGATCGTGGCAATCGAAGGGCTGGGCCCGAGCCCGGCGCGGCAGGCCGAACAACGCGAAACGCCATACCCTGAACGGATGGCCGAATGGATCGGCAAGAAACGCGCCGCATCGGGCCGCATCCCGCGCAAATACGAAAGCATCGAAGCGGCCTTTCGCCGGATGATCGAGGAGAACAAGTTCCTCACCGAAGACCAGGCGCGCCATCTGACGCTGCACGGCGTGAACAAGAACGAGGACGGCACCTATAGCTGGAAGTTCGACCCGCATCTGAACGTATGGGGCGTGGAAGATGTGGCGGACGAATTCCAGCACCAGACCTGGGCCGCGATCACGGCGCCGACATTGCTGCTTTACGGGGCGGACAGCTGGGCTTCGAACCCGGAAGGGGATGGCCGGCTGGACCATTTCAACAATGCCGAGGTGATCGAATTCGAGAATGCGGGCCACTGGCTGCATCACGATCAGTTCGACCGTTTCATGAAGACGATCCGCGAGTTCCTCTGATACGGTGCAGCTTACTTTCGCCAGCTACAACATCCACAAGGGCGTCGGGCTCGACCGCAGGCGCGACCCCGAACGCATCCTGTCGGTTCTGCACGAGATCGATGCCGACATCATAGCATTGCAGGAAGCTGACCGGCGCATCGGCGAGCGCGCCAGCGTGCTGCCACGTGCCGATATCGACGATACGCGTTGGCGCGTGATCGAGGTGGCGCGGCGGCCGCGCAGCATCGGCTGGCATGGAAATGCCCTGCTCGTCCGCCGCGGGATCGACATCATATCGGGCGAGGCGCTGGATCTGCCGACCATTGAACCGCGCGGCGCGGCCTGCGGAGAAATCGTTGTCGAGGGGCACAGCCTGCGGGTGATCGGAACGCATCTCGACCTGTCGGGTCTCCGGCGACGCGACCAGATCCGTTCGTTGCTGGGGTTCTGCAGTGCCTGCGATCGCAATTTGCCGACGGTAATCATGGGCGATTTCAACCAATGGGGCCGCCAGACAGGCGCCATGCGTGAATTTGCGCAAGGCTGGCACATCGTCACCCCGGGGCGCAGCTATCCGAGCAGGCAGCCGGTCGCGACGCTCGACCGGATCGTGGCCAGCACCCATTGGAACGTCGTTTCTTCGGATGTTCATCACACGGCGCTTTCGACGGTTGCATCCGACCATTTGCCGGTGAAGGCCGTACTTTCCCTGATCAAAAAATAGGCACACGCCTAATTATAGGGCAACGAATGTTGCGTCGCTTCCGCGCCTAGCGTCCAAATCTTACCGAAAACGCGTTTGGCACGCACTTTGCTGCGTCTGCGAATGCCGGTGCTTGGGCCGGTAGATCACACGAGGGGGTGAGCGCGTGAAATTCATCATCGCCGTCATCAAGCCGTTCAAGCTCGACGAGGTCCGCGAGGCCTTGGGAGGCATCGGGGTGGCTGGAATGACCGTTACCGAGGTCAAGGGCTTCGGCCGCCAGAAGGGCCAGACCGAGATTTACCGCGGCGCGGAATATTCGACCAATATGCTGCCGAAGGTGAAACTCGAGATCGCCGCGAGCGACGACCTCGCCCCGCAAGTGGTCGAGACGATCCAGCAGACTGCCACCACCGATGCGATCGGCGACGGCAAGATCTTCGTTTTCGACCTCGCCAGCGCCACCCGCATTCGCACCGGCGAAACCGGCGACACCGCGCTCTGACGGACAGGATGGGACCCATGATGTTTCGAACACTTTCTCGCAGCGTTGCCACCGGCATCGCGCTGCTTACGCCGGTCGCGGCTTTCGCGCAGGAGGCTGCCGAAGCTGCCGCTGCCGTGCCCAATCCCGGCAACAATGCCTGGATGATGACGGCCACGATCCTGGTACTGCTGATGATCCTGCCGGGGCTCGCGCTGTTCTATGGCGGTCTCACCCGCTCCAAGAACATGCTTTCCACAATAACGCAGGTCGGCGGGGCAGCGTGCCTTGCGATGCTGATCTGGGTGATGTGGGGCTATTCGACCGCCTTCGGGCCGGAAGGCAATGCCTTCTTCAGCTGGGGCAATCTGTTCCTGAGCCAGGTGACGACCGACAGCACTGCAGCGACATTCAGCGATGAAGTCATCAGCGAATATGTCTTCGTCAGCTTCCAGATGACTTTCGCCGCGATTACCGCTGCGCTGGTGCTGGGCGCGACGGTGGAGCGGCTGAAGTTCTCTGCCGCCATGCTGTTTACCGCCATCTGGCTGACAATCGTCTATTTCCCGATCGCGCACATGGTGTGGGCGGGCGGCGGCCTGTTGTTCGAAATGGGCGCGCTCGACTTCGCCGGCGGTACCGTGGTGCATATCAATGCCGGTGTCTCGGCACTGGTGCTCGCCATGTTCCTTGGCAAGCGCAAGGGCTATCCCGGAGAGCCGATGCCGCCGCACAGCCTGACGCTGACGCTGGTGGGCGCAGGTCTGCTGTGGGTCGGCTGGTTCGGTTTCAATGCCGGCTCTGAACTCGAAGCGGACGGAACCGCCGGCCTCGCCATGATCAACACCTTCGTCGCCACCGCGGCAGGTGCCCTGGCCTGGATGCTGATGGAACGCTTCGCCGGGCACAAGGGATCAGCCCTGGGCTTTGCCTCGGGCATCATTGCAGGTCTCGTCGCCGTCACTCCGGCGGCCGGTAACAGCGGCCCGTTCGGAGCGCTGGTCCTTGGTATCGTGGCTTCGGTGATCGCGTATTTCGCAGTCGCCAAGCTCAAGCCGAAGCTGGGATACGACGATGCGCTGGACGTGTTCGGGATCCACGGCATTGCGGGCATCGTCGGCGCGATCGGCACGGGTATCGTCTACTCGCCCGCGCTTGGCGGACCCGGCGATGCAGCGGAATATGCAATGGGGGCTCAGGTAACGACGCAGATCGTTGCCGTGGTCGTCGCCATCGTTTGGGCAACGGTCGGAACCGTGATCGCGACGCTCATCACCAAGGTCATCACCGGTCTGCGGGTCACCCCGGAAGTCGAAAGCGACGGCCTCGACATCGGCGAGCATGGGGAACGTGCCTACAACTGAATTCGAAGCTTGGCGGGGGCGCCTACTCTCTCTCTCCTCTCCTCGGGTGCCCCCGTCTAACCGTGTTCCTCCTGCGAACACCGACTTTACCGGGCCGGAGATTAGTCTCCGGCCCCTTTTTTCGTATCCGCCGGGCTTGCCGATAGAGGAGGGCGGTGGCGTCCTAAGCGGCGAGGGCTGCCATCACGAAATCGGCGCAGCGTTCCCCGATCATGATGCTGGGGGCATTCGTGTTTCCGCTGACCAGCCGCGGCATGACGCTGGCATCGGCCACATAAAGCCCATCCACCCCGCGAGCCTTCAGCGTCGGATCGACCACGGCATCTTCATCCGCCCCCATCCGGCAGGTGCCGACCGGGTGATAGACCGTATCGGCACGATTGCGGATGAGATCGTCGAGCTGCGCATCATCGTCGAGATCGATGGGGTAGCGGTCCTGCGGCGCGTACTGCGCCATGCTGGGCGAAGCGACGATCCGATGGGACAGCCGCACACCTTCGCGCAGAATGGCCATGTCGCGATCATCGTCGAGGAAATTGGGATCGATCAGCGGAGCGTGCTGCGCATCTCGCCCGGCAAGGCGAACGGTCCCGCGACTTTCGGGACGCAGCACACAGGCGTGCAGCGAGAAGCCGTGCCCCTTCACCTTGGTTCGGCCATGGTCTTCCAGCATGGCAGGGACGAAGTGCCACTGCACATCCGGGGCCGGGGCATCGGGCATGACCTTCCAGAAACCGCCTGCCTCGGCATAGGGCGTGGTCATGATGCCCGTCCGCTTGCGCCGATGTTCGAGAATGGCCTTGGCCATGCGGATGGTGCCGGCCAGACTGTCACCGATGAAGTCCCGGCTTTCGGTCTGCCAGCTGGAGACGTAGTCGACATGATCCTGCAGGTCGCTGCCCACGGCCGGCTTGTCGATCACCACGTCGATGCCGTGATCTTTCAGATGGGCGGCGGGCCCGATCCCGGAAAGCATCAGGATCTGCGGCGAATTGAAGGCGCCAGCCGACAGCACCACGGCGCCGCGGGCCTTCACCTGTCGCTGCCTGTCGCCGACCGTATAGGTCACGCCGGTGACACGACCTTCCTCGATATCAAGCTTCTGCACGCTGACGCCGATGCGGACGTCCAGATTCCGCGAGCCCCTTAACGGCTCCACATAGGCTCGCGCGGCCGACCAGCGTTCCCCGTCCTTCTGGGTGACCTGATAAAGGCCGAAACCTTCCTGCCGGTCATCGTTGAAATCGGCGTTGCGGGGCAATTGCAGTTCGGTCGCTGCCTCGACAAAGGCAAGGCTGCCCGGATTGGCCCATTTCTGGTCGCTCACCCACAAGGGGCCCGAGGCGCCGTGAAATTCATCAGAACCGCGCACATTGTGTTCGGCCTGTTTGAAATAGGGGAGCACGTCGTCATAAGCCCAGCCGCGGCAGCCGAGCGCGGCCCAATTGTCGTAATCCCAGCGATTGCCGCGGATATAGATCATGGCATTGATCGCCGAGGATCCGCCCAGGCCCCGCCCGCGAGGCTGGTAGCCGACCCGTCCGTTCAGGCCTTTCTGCGGAACGGTTTCGAACCGGTAATTCTGCGCGTCGCGCAGGAAGGGCATGAAGCCGGGCGTCTTGACCAGCATGCCGTTGTTCCGGCCTCCGGCCTCCAGCAGGCAGACGCTCTTGCCGGCTTGCGCCAACCGCCCCGCAACGGCGCTCCCGCCGCTACCGCCGCCAATCACGATGACATCGAATTCGTCCATGGGTACTCCTCTCCACCGGAGAGGTTAGGCAGGCTCCGCCTCGCCCGCAATCGGGTTTTCCGATGAAACGGAATTTTCCTGCATGCCCTGCCGTTCCAGCCAGCGCGCCCTTATCTGGTCGGACGTTTCGCGGCTTCCGTCATGGGTCCAGCCGGGTTCGCGCAAGAGATAGGACAATTTGTGCTTCCATGGCGCTCGCCACATATCCTGCACAATGCCCACCCATTCATGGAACACCGCCCAGACCAGATTGAAGCTGCCGAGCTGTTTGACGATGCCGTACCGGATCTTTTCGCCCTTCACCTCCGGCTCGAAGGTGCCGAACATCTTGTCCCACACGATGAAGACGCCGGCATAGTTGCGATCGAGATAGCGCGGATTGGTCGCATGGTGGACGCGGTGATGGCTGGGCGTGTTCATCACTGCTTCGAACCAGCGTGGCATGCGATCGATCGCTTCGGTGTGAATCCAGAACTGGTAGATCAGGTTGAACCCGCCGCAGATGGCTATCATGATGGGATGAAAGCCGAGAAGGACCAGCGGGAGCGCGAAGGCGAAGCCCAGCGTGAGGAAGCCGGTCCACGTCTGCCGCAGTGCGGTTGAGAGATTGTAGTGCTGGCTTGAGTGGTGATTCACATGGCTCGCCCAGAACCAGCGGACGCGGTGGCCGAAACGGTGCACCCAGTAATATTTCAGGTCGTCGAGCACGAAGCACAAGACAAAGGCCCACCAGGTCCACGGCAAATCGAACAGGCGAAACTGCCAAAGCCAGATAAACAGCGCGAGAAACACCCCGCCGGACAGCAGGCCAGCGACCGTACTGCCGAGACCGAAGGCAAGGCTGGTGAGCGTATCCCTTGGTTCATAGGCGTCGGGGCGTTTACGCCAGGCCCAGACCATCTCCATCAGCACGAGAGCGATGAAGCCGGGAACTGCCAGTTCGGTAGGCGAGAAATCGGGCATGGCGATCAGCTCTTTACCGCTTCTATTGCCTCGACCCAAGCGGAAGCGTCATCGAGCGCCAACCGCGCCGCGCCGTAACGCCTTTCCGCAGTGTCGATGACGAGCATGTCGCCATCGCGCCGAACACTGGCGGCGCCCGACAGGATCCGGCCTGCGAAATGCACGCCATGCGGGCGCAGGAGCAGTACGCGCCCGGCAGCGTCGCGCAGCAATGCGCCGCGGCCATCGCGATCCAGCCCGATCGCCACCGGTTCGAAACCGCTGACGGCCTCTTCGGCAGCAATCCGGGCTTCCGTTTCATCGGCGAGGCGGGGGGCGGGGCCCAGTTTCAGCCACACGGCCACGCCGGCCAGCGCGAAGATCGCCGCCAGGGATCCGAGGAACTGGAGCAGGGCCGGTGGCAATTCCATGCGGCAGACGTTGGCACGCGTCGCGCTTTGCGGCAAGCAAGCCTCAACAGGGAGAAAAACATGAAACCGATCGCCATCCTCGCTGCCGGCGCGGCGCTCATCGCAGCGCCCGTATACGCGCAAACCGCCGACCCCATCGCGCAGGTGGAAGCGGAGGCAGAGCGCACCGAGCGCGTGGCCCAGCAGATATGGCAATTTGCGGAACTGGGTTATCTCGAAACGCGCTCCAGCGGGTTGCTGGTCGACGAACTGCAGAAGGAAGGATTCACGATCCGGCCGGGCGTTGCCGACATTCCGACCGCCTTTATCGCGGAATGGGGCGAAGGCGGTCCTGTCATCGGGCTACTGGCGGAATTCGACGCCCTGCCCGGAATCACCCAGTCCGCCGAGCCGACGCGTGATCCGGTTGCGGACAAGCATGCCGGCCATGCCTGCGGGCACAATCTGTTCGGCGCCGGCTCTCTCAGTGCGGCAATCGCCATCCGCAACTGGCTGGAGGCGACCGGCACACCGGGACGCGTACGCCTATACGGGACGCCTGCCGAAGAAGGTGGATCGGGCAAGGTCTATATGGCGCGGGCCGGCCTGTTCGACGATGCCGATTTCGTAATCGACTGGCATCCGGCGGACCGCAATTCCGCCGCATCGCGGATGAGCCTCGCCAACCGGTCGGGCAAGTTCCGCTTCCGCGGTGTTTCGGCCCATGCCGCCGGTGCACCGGAACGTGGGCGAAGCGCACTCGATGGGGTCGAGGCGATGAACATGATGGTCAATATGATGCGCGAACACACATCGATGGATACGCGCATCCATTATGTCATTACCGATGGGGGCAAGGCGCCCAACGTCGTCCCCGATTTCGCCGAGGTGTTCTATTACGTGCGCCATTCCGATGCGGACGAAGTGCGGGCCTTGTGGCCACGCCTGGAGGCGGCGGCCAAGGGTGCCGCGATGGGCACGGGGACCGAAGTGGATTGGGAGATCATCCACGGCAACAACCCCACGCTGCCGGTCGAATCGCTGCAGAAAATGATGGATGCCAAACTGCGTCAGCTCGAGCCGCTCAAATACACTGCAGATGAATTGGCCTGGGCCGCCACGATTCGCGAAAGCCTGGGCGACGACGCGCCAGAGCTGGCGGAAGCGGCGCAGATCGAAGATTACGCGGTACTTACGGGATACGGATCGACCGATGTCGGCGATGTCAGCCGGGCCGTGCCGACCGTCAGCGTGCGCACCGCCACCTGGGTTCCGGGAACGTCGGCGCATAGCTGGCAGGCAGTCGCCGCAAGCGGCCACAGCTATGGTGCCAAAGGCACCCAGCATGCGGCGAAGGCGATGATGCTCGCTGCGGTAGAACTTTATACCAACCCGCGATTGCGCGAGACCGCCAAGGCGGAATTCATCGCGGCACGCGGCGAGGATTACGTCTACGAATCGCTGCTCGGCGATCGCGCCCCGCCGCTCGATTATCGCAAATGATCAGCTGCGGGCGCGGGCGGCGAACATGTCCATGGCCGGGCGAACCGGGCTGACGTCGTAACCAGCCGAGGCTGCAGCTTCGCTGATTTCTTCCGGGTCCTCGCCCGTGCGTGCGCGTGCGAGCGACCAGAGCAGGGTCGAGCGTGTGCCCGAACGGCAAAAGCCGAGCACCGGCCCGCTCGCAGCGGCAAGTGCATCCTGCAACTGCTCGACCTGCGGTTCGCTGAAGCCGGCGCTACCGATCGGGATGGCGAGGTAATCCATCCCGGCCGCACGGGTTGCCGCCTCGATAGCCGCGCCCTCGGGCTGGTCCGGCGCTTCGCCGTCGGGGCGATTGTTGACCACCAGCGTGATGCCCATCGCTGCCGCTTCGGAGATTTCCTGCGGCGTTACCTGGGGGCTGGCATAGAAGCTGTCGGACAGTTTGCGGAATTCGCTCATGAAGGGGTTCCTAGACAGGATTTGATTTCGCCGCCCGGCGCTTGCGCTGAACGATGTTGAGAATTTCGACTCCGACCGAAAAGCCTATGGCGGCATAGATATAACCCTTGGGCACATGGAAGCCGAAGCCATCGGCGATCAGCACGAGCCCGATCATGACCAGGAATGCAAGGGCGAGCATGACCAGCGTCGGGTTCTTTTCGATGAATTTGGCCAGCGGGTCGGCTGCCACCAGCATTATGCCGACCGTGATGACGACCGCGGTGACCATGATCGGGATCTGGTCCGTCATGCCGACGGCCGTAAGAATCGAATCGACCGAGAATACGATATCGATAGCGACGATCTGCGCGATGACGGTGCCGAACGTCGCCTTGGCCGCGTCGCCCGCGCCGGGCGTCTTGTCCAGAAGCTCGCCCGAATTGTCTTCCGGTTCCATCGCGTGATGGATTTCCTTGGTCGCCTTCCACAACAGGAAAAGGCCGCCCACCAGCAGGATAAGGTCGCGCCCGGAAAAGGCGGTTTCGAAACTCGGCTTGCCATATTCGTTCGGCGCACCGACCAGCCCGAGATCGAAGATCGGCGTCTGCAATGTGACGAGCCAGCCGATGAGCATCAGCAGGCCGATCCGCATGACGAGCGCAAGTGTCAGCCCGATGCGTCGAGCGCGCTGCTGCTGGTGTTCGGGCAACTTGTTCGAAAGGATCGCGATGAAGATCAGGTTGTCGACGCCCAGCACGACTTCGAGCGCGATCAGGGTCAGGAGCGCCAGCCATGCCGACGGGTCCGAAAGAAGGGTCAAAAATTCCATCGAGCCGCCTCTGCCTGCGCCCTTCGCTTCGTTCAAGATGTGTTTTGCGCAATATCTCCTATGCGAAAATGTCACAATTGTAGGGTTTGCTCACTGTTGCACGTAAATCATTCGCACCTGACGATCTTTCGCGCTATGATGGCTCCATAAAGGGAGGGTTACGTGCCCGCCCGCGTCGATACGGCATGCAGTCCTCGTATCGGTGGCTTCTGATTTGCGGCTGCACGACAAGGTATTGTTCGAGTTATGGGTTACGACAGAGGACGCCGCCGCGGAAAGGACAAACGCGACGGTTTCGGGGAAGACAATTTCGATAGTTTCGGTGGCCCCCCGGGCGATTTCACTCCGCACGAGGCGTTCCAGGGCGATCGGTTCGGCGGCGGTGATCGCGGCGGCTTTGGCGGCGGGAATCGCGGTGGCGGTTTCGGTGGCGGCAATCGCGGCGGCGGTGGCGATCGCGGCGGCGGTGGTGGCGGCGGTTTCAACCGCATGCCGGCACAGGTCGTCGGCACCGGCAAGGGTACGGTGAAATTCTTCAACGGCCAGAAGGGCTTTGGCTTCATCCAGCAGGATAGCGGCGGCGAAGATGTGTTCGTGCACATCAGCGCAGTCGAACGCGCAGGGCTCGAAGGCTTGGCCGAAGGGCAGGAATTGGAGTTCAACCTCGTGGATCGCGGCGGGAAGGTTTCCGCACAGGATCTTCAGGTCGTTGGCGACGTCATCCCCGTGCAGTCGCGCGGCGGAGACCGCGGGGAGCGTGGCGGTGAACGCGAGGCGGCACCCCGGCGCGAACTGACCGGCGAAAAGGCAACGGGCACGGTCAAGTTCTTCAATTCGATGAAGGGCTTCGGCTTCCTGACCCGCGACGATGGCCAGCCGGATGCGTTTGTTCACATCAGCGCAGTCGAACGTTCGGGCCTCGCCGGCATCAACGAAGGCGAACGGTTCGAATTCGATCTCGAAGTCGACCGACGCGGCAAATATTCGGCGGTCAACCTCGTCCCCGCACAGGACTGAGAAGAGCAGGCCGTCTTGGGGGTTTGACGCGCAAGGCGCGACGCAATAGATCGCTGGCAAACACGCAGATGGCGGTTCCTCAAGGGACCGCCATTTGTCTTTGAAGTTGAAACGCGCCCGCCAAGAGGCGCAGCAGGAGGCCCTATGTCGATTTCACCGCTAATGCCCGTCTATCCCCGCTGCGGCGTTCGCCCGGTCAAGGGTGAGCATTGCCATCTGATCGACGAAGACGGCACACGCTACCTCGATTTCGCCAGCGGCATTGCGGTCAATCTGCTCGGCCACAGCCATGCGGGCCTGATCGGCGCAATCCAGCAGCAGGCAGAGACGCTGATGCACGTCTCCAACCTTTACGGCAGCCCGCAGGGCGAGGCGCTGGCGCAGCGTCTGGTCGACAAGACCTTTGCCGACACAGTCTTTTTCACCAATTCCGGCGCCGAAGCGGTCGAGGCCGCGATCAAGACGGCACGTGCCTACCATCAGCATGAAGACGGCGATGGCAATCGTACCGAACTGATCACTTTCACGAATGCTTTCCATGGCCGCACTATGGCTACCATCAGCGCGTCAAATCAGGAAAAGATGCACAAGGGTTTCATGCCCCTGCTCGCAGGCTTCCAGTATGCCGAGTTCGACAATCTCGAACATGCCAAGTCGCTGATGAGCGACAAGACGGCCGGCTTCCTTGTCGAGCCGATCCAGGGCGAAGGCGGTATCCGCCCTGCCAGCGATGAATTCATGCGCGGCCTGCGCGCGCTAGCCGATGAGAACGATCTGATGCTCATCTTCGACGAGGTTCAGTGCGGCGTGGCGCGCACCGGTACGCTGTATGCTTACGAGCATTACGGAATAGAGCCGGATATCATGGCGACCGCCAAGGGTATTGGTGGCGGGTTCCCGCTCGGGGCCTGCCTTGCGACCGAAAAGGCCGCGCGGGGCATGGGCTTCGGCACGCACGGATCGACCTATGGCGGTAATCCGCTCGCCATGGCCGCAGGTACCGCGGTGATGGACGCTGTAGCGAATGATGAATTCCTCGCCGAAGTCACCGAGAAGGGCGAACGGCTGCGTTCGCGCCTCGAGCAGTTCATTGGCAACTATCCCGACCTGTTCGAACTGGTTCGCGGCAAGGGGCTGATGCTGGGCCTCAAGATGAAGGTCGAGAGCCGCCCGTTCTTCGTGCACCTGCGCGACAATCACCAGCTTCTGACGGTGGCCGCAGGCGACAACACGCTCCGCGTTCTTCCGCCGCTGGTAGCCGGTGATGCCGAATTCGACGAATTCTTCGATAAACTTTCGGCTGGTGCCGCAAGTTACGATCCAGCGGGCTGATAAGGTTATGGCGATGCGGCACTTCCTCGATCTTTCCGATGCAGGCGGGGACGCGATTGCCGCCATGATCAATGATGCGCAGGACCGCAAGGCGGCGCGATTGGGCTGGGCCAAGGGCAGGCCCGATGCCGATGCGCCGCTTGCCGGCCATGTGCTGGGGATGATCTTTGAGAAGAGCTCCACCCGGACGCGGGTGAGTTTCGATATCGCCATGCGCCAACTGGGCGGATCGGCGCTTATCCTGGATTCCGGTACCAGTCAGCTGGGCCGTGGCGAGAGCATCGCCGACACGGCGCGCGTGCTCAGCCGGATGGTCGATGCGATCATGATCCGGACCGACGATCACGAAAAGGCGCTGGAAATGGCGCGCCATGCGACCGTTCCGGTGATCAACGGCCTGACGGACCGCTCGCACCCGTGCCAGATCGTCGCCGATCTCCTGACCGTGGTCGAACATGGCAAGGCATTGCCCGGGTTGGAAATGGCCTGGCTGGGCGACGGCAACAATGTGCTTCATTCCATTCTCGAAGCTGCGGGACTGATGAAGTTCAACGTCCGCGTCGGCATTCCGCAGGGGTATGAGCCGGAAACCGAATTCGTCGAAAGGGCGCGCAGTGGCGGTGCCACGGTAACATTGACGCAGGATGCTAAAGAAGCGGTAGTCGGGGCCGACATCGTGGTCACGGATACGTGGATTTCCATGGGGCAGGAGCACGTCCACAACAAGCTGGCGGCGATGGCGCCGTTTCAGGTTTCGCAAAGCCTCATGGGGGCGGCCAAGCCCGATGCGAAATTCCTGCATTGCCTGCCGGCCCACGTCGGCGAAGAAGTGAGCGAAGAGGTCTTCGAGGGCGAGCAATCCGTCGTTTTCGACGAGGCCGAAAATCGCATTCACGCGCAAAAGTCGGTCCTCCTCTGGTGTTTCGACCGTATCTGACGCGAAATTTCCGAACCCTACCATTTTCCACAGCCCGCCCCATATGGCGGGCATGAACGCTACCTCCTCCAAAAACGAAGAAACCTACACTGGTCGTCTGCTGGCCTTCACGATCCCTGCGCGCCACGCGCGGGGCCGTCTGGTGCGGCTCGACGATGTGCTCGACGAGATTCTTGCCGCGCATGACTATCCGGCGCCCGTTACTCATCTTCTCGCCGAAGCGCTTGTGCTAGCCGTGCTGATCGGCGGGCTGGTGAAGGATGACGGGTCGCAAGTTACGATGCAGGCCCAGACCGAAGCGGGCGCCGTAAGCCTGCTGGTCTGCGATTACAAAGGCGGCGAACTGCGAGGCTATGTCGAGTTCGACGAGGGTAAACTTGCGGAACTCGGTGCCAACCCTTCGCTTTTCGCGCTGTTCGGCAAAGGATATCTTGCCATAACCTTCGATCTCGTCGGGGGGCAGGGGCGATATCAGGGCATCGTTCCCCTCGAAGGCGATAGTCTTGCGGAAGCGTGCGAGCGCTATTTCTACCAATCAGAACAGGTGCCGACGCTGATCAGATGCGCCGTGCGTTCAGATGGCGCCGGGGTAAAGGCGGCAGGACTGCTCGTGCAGCATCTCCCCGAGGGCGAAGAAGGGCGCGAGCGGCTTCATGCCAAGCTGGATCATCCCGAATGGGAACATGTCGCGATTCTCGCTGGATCGCTACGGCACGAAGAACTGCTCGATCCCGAACTTTCGCTTGAAGCGATCGCCTGGCGGTTGTTCCACGAAGAAGATCAAGTTCTCGTTCAACCCGGGGCCGCCATCGGTCGTGGATGCAGGTGCTCGGTCGAACATTACAAGGATGTTTTGGAGCGCTTTCCCGAAGACCAGCGCGCCGAGATGCGCGATGAAAACGGGATCGTCCTCGTAGACTGTGCATTCTGTTCGAAACAGTTCGGCATCGAAATTTGATCGGCGTGTCGTTGCTATACAACGGTTCATCGCTATCTTGATGTACGAAAGATCAGAGACAACACGCGTCGTCTGACGAAAGGTGGAATGATATGGCTCGTACCCGGGCTGTCCTGATGGCTGCTTTGCTGGTCCCGTTTGCGGGGCTGACATCGCCTGCACTGGCGCAGGCATCGCTTGCCATGCTCGACACGCTGGATCGCGGCGGATGGGAAGTCCGTTTCCGCGACGATAACAGCATGCGCAAGGTCTGCATCCGCTCGGGGCGCGAATTCATCCGGCTTCGCCACAGCGGCGGCAATTGCAACCGCTTCGTGGTTGAAGATGCAGATCGTAATGTGACGGTACAGTATACGTGCCGCGGCAATGGCTATGGCCGCACACATATCCGCAAGGAATCGCCCAGCCTGGTGCAGATCGATAGCCAGGGAATTGCCGACGGAAAGCCGTTCCAGTTCACGGCCGAAGCGCGACAGACGGGTAGATGTAACTGAGCGGCCCACTTGCAGGTCTGCTGCTTCGCGCATAGCGGAGCCTGATGAGTGAATTAGACACATCCGGCCCCGCC